>Ga0207648_10000377_pt1 | contig 49099 bp, 39 predicted proteins | sample KBSMisM32_FD_184310 | JGI IMG/M metagenome (GOLD analysis project Ga0207648, IMG submission 184310) | Miscanthus rhizosphere microbial communities from Kellogg Biological Station, Michigan, USA - KBS Miscanthus M3-2 (SPAdes) (version 2) | ecosystem: Host-associated > Plants > Roots >... | reverse complement strand
CGCCGCGCGCTTCCTGCGCCGACCGGCCGGCCGCTTCGGCCTTCGTGTCCACGGCGCCAATGCGCTCTTCGTTCTTCCGCGTGCGCTCCTGCGTCTCCTCGAGCGAGCCGCTCAGGGTGTCAACCTTCGTGTTGACGTTGCCAACTTCCGTGCGCACGAACTTCTTGGACGCGCACGCCGGGGCCACAGCCACGGCCAGCGCCAGCACCGACACCGCATACAGTTTGTTCGCCATGATGCCTATCTCCTCCGTGGACGGTCAGCCCACTACCTGTGTGTTTCTATTCGCTACCACTGCGCAAAGGCCCGGACATGTACCCACCTCGTGCGTGCACTGTCAGGTCCCGTTTCCGAGTCCGGATTTCGATTGGGTGCCACCCAGGGCGGGCGCCCGGTTCGAAGGTGATCAAGTACTGAAACCGCAGCTCAGACAGGATGTCGCGGACAGCCTCGACAAGATGGCTGGGCAGGCTCGCGTATCGCAGGTCGCCGCCGGTCCACCGTGAGAGGTCGGCCAGTTCGCCCTGTTGCGAGGTCTTGGCGTCCGTCGGACGCGCTTGAAATTCACCTTCCGGATGATCGGCCGGGTTGACGACCGCCAGCAGATACACCGGCACGTCGATGGAGCTTGCGACGCCCGACACCTGCGCCGGCGTCAGCTTGCTCCCGGTATCAACCCCGTCGGTAACCACGAGCAGCGCGCGGTGCTTGTTGGCGCGCTCGCCCACGAGCCTCGCCGTCTCCTCGATGGCGTCGAAGAGCGACGTGATGCCCCACGGCTTGCCCTCGAGCGACCGGACGCGCACGCGCTCCAGATCAGAGGTGAAGCCGATGACTTCCTGAAGCTTCGAGTCGAACGTGAAGAGCGCCGCCTCGTCCTGCTTGTCGCGCAGATTCGCCGACAGCATGCCGATGGCGTCGCGAGCGCGGTCGATGTTGCCGCCCACGGCCATGCTGCCGCTGATGTCGAGGAGGATGGCGAGGCTGATGGGCGAATCGCCGAAATAGACGTCCTTGATCTCGCGGCGGGCGCCCGAGTCGTAGAGCTCGAAGTCGCCGGCCTTGAGGTCCTTGACGACGCGGCCTTTGCTGTTTCTGATCGCCGCCGAGACGGTGACGACTTCCACCGCCGACCGGAAGACCGCCTGCGGCGCTTCCTGCGCAAACGAGCTGGTCGGCAGGGCCGCTGATGCTGCTGTCAGCATCAGTCCCGCTGTCACCTCGCTCAAGAGCCGCTTCGTCACGCGACCTTGTGATCCAATGGCTTTGCCACGTTGGTCACTTCAATGAAATCAACAAGTTACAAGGACAGATCGGCTCGAGGGCCATCCGTTCTGGCCAAAAACATGCAATTTCTACACGGCAGGCCAACTGGACATGTAAGAACTGCCCGGCTATAGGCCTTCGTTGGACCAAGCTCGACTTTTGAACGGATTTCGGGCTCAGCGCCTGTCGAAAACAGGGGGCCGAGCGGATAATAGAGGGGATGCCGACGAAGAGTTCACGGTCCGTTCCGGTCGCCTCCCGGGTGAACCGGTTCTCCTACGCGATCCGCAATATCGTAGCGGAAGCGAAGGCCGTGGAGGCTCGTGGCAGGGCGGTCCGTTACCTCAACATCGGCGATCCGGTGGCTTTCGGCTTCTCCACCCCCGCCCATCTGGTCGAGGCGGCGTCGCGCGCGATGCGCGACGGGCACAACGGGTATCTGGCCTCGGCCGGCATCCTGGAGGCCCGCGAAGCTGTCGCGGCGGACTACACCGCTCGCGGTGTGCCGACGTCGGCCGACCGGGTGCTCATCACGGCCGGCACCTCGGAAGGCATCGAGCTGACGCTCAGCGCGCTGGTCGATCCTGGCGATGAAGTCCTCGTGCCGTCGCCGACCTATCCGCTCTACACGGCGGTGCTGGCCAAGATCGGCGCGACGCCCCGCTACTACCGCACCGACCCGGATCGCGACTGGCTGCCGGACCTCGACCACCTGCGCACGCTGGTGGGCGAGCGGACCAAAGCAATCGTGATGATCGATCCGAACAACCCGACGGGGGCGATCTATCCCACCGCGGTCCGGCGGGCGATCATCGAGCTCGCAGAGCGGCACGATCTGACGATCCTGGCCGACGAAGTCTACGGCGAGCTCGGTCACGACGGCCCGGTGCCGCTGCTCTCGACGCTCGACCCCGACGCCCCGATCATCTCGTTCTCGAGCCTGTCGAAGGCCTACCTGGCGCCCGGATGGCGCACCGGCTGGCTCGTGGTGGGCAAGACGCCGCGCCTCGACGACGCGCTGGCGGCGATCAAGAAGATGGCCGACGGACGCCTGTGCAGCCCCGGTCCGATGCAGCACGCCGTCGCGCCGGCGCTTCTCGGCGACCGCTCGCACCAGCCCGCGTTCCGGGCGGCGCTGGCCGAGCGCGCCCAGGTGACCACCGAGCTCCTCAACGCCATCCCGGGCATGCGCTGCGTGCCGCCGCGGGGCGCGTTCTACGCGATGCCGCAGCTCACGCTGCCGCCGGGGCGCACCGACGAGCACTACGTGCTGTCGCTCCTCCGAGAAGCCGGAATCCTGACCGTGTACGGATCGGGATTCGGCATGGCGCCCGAGGCGGGGACGTTCCGCATCGTGTTCCTGGCGCAGCCGTCGGAGCTGCGCAAGATCTACGGCGACATCGCCGCGTTCACCGCCGACTACCTCGCGCGCGCGTAACATCTAGCGCGTGCGCCTTCGCGCGTTTGGCGGCGTGCACGCCGCCGCCGTCTATACGCTGATCGCGGTCTGGGCCACGTGGCCGCTCGCCCGCGGGCTGACGCACGACGTCGCCTGGGACCTTGGCGACCCGGTGCTCGTCATCTGGGCGCTCGCCTGGAACTGCTCGCAGCTGCTGGCCATCCTGGGCGGCGACGCCGGGCGCGCGGCCACCTACTTCGACGCCAACATCTTCTCGCCGGCGCCGCACACGCTCGCATACTCGGAGCACTTCATCGGGCAGTCGCTGCAGGTGCTGCCGGTCTACGCGCTGACGGGCAACGCCGTCCTCTGCTACAACCTGCTGTACCTCTCGACGTTCGTTCTGTCAGGCGTCGGGACCTTCCTGCTGGTGCGCACGCTCACGGGCAGCCGTACGGCGGGCCTGACGGCCGGGCTCCTGTTCGCGTTCGCGCCGTACCGCTTCCCGCAGTCGTCACACCTGCAGGTGCTGTCGTCGCAGTGGATGCCGTTTGCGCTCTACGGCTTTCGACGCTACTTCGACACGGGCCGGCGCCGCGCGCTCGCGGGCGGCGCGGCCGCCCTGGTGATGCAGAACCTGTCGTGCGGCTACTACATGCTCTATTTCTCGCCGTTCGCGGCCGCGTACATCCTGGCCGAGATCACGGCGCGCGGGCTGTGGCGGTCTGGGCGGGTGTGGCGCGACCTGACGGCGGCCGGTGTCTTCGTCACGGCGATCACGGTGCCGTTCTTCCTGCCGTATCTCTCGCTGCGCGATCTTCAGTCCACCCGGTCGCTGGCGGAAGTGGGCCGCTACTCGGCCGACGTCTACTCGTACCTCACCGCTTTCGACGAGCATCCGATCTGGGGCCGCGCGATGCAGGCGTTTCCGCGGCCCGAGGGGCAGCTGTTTCCAGGGCTCGCGGCCCTTCTTCTTTCCGCGCTCGGCATCTTCTGGTCAGGCGCACCTGAAGGTGCGCCTCTACAAAAACAAAGTCAGACGCCTGCCCGGCGATACGTGGTACTCGTGCTCGTGGCGATCGCGTTCGCGCACCTCGTGCTGTTCGTGGCGGTGCTCTTCGGAAGGCGCTTCGCGCTCGACCTGGGCGGCACGGTGCTGCGCATGAGCGACGCCACGCAGCTCTTGGTTCGCGGCGCCGTGGCGGGCGCGATGGCGCTGATCCTCAGCCCGGACGCGCGCGCCCGCGTGGCCGCGTTCCTGTGGCCTCGCGGCGCCTGGCTGATCGCGCTCCTGGCCGCGCTGTGGCTGTCGCTCGGGCCCATGCCGACATCGATGGGCCGTCCGCTCGATCTCGCATCACCGTACCGCGTGCTCTACGACGTCGTGCCGGGTTTCGACGGCGTGCGGGCGCCGTCGCGGTTCTGGATGGTGGGTCTGCTGGCGCTCTCCGTGCTGGGCGGGTTCGGCGCGGCGCGCCTCGTGCGGCGGCCGGCGTCCGCCGCGCTGCTTGTTGTCGCCTGGCTCATCTGCCTGGCGGAGGCCCGTGTCGACCCGTTCGTGGTCAACGGCGCCGGACCGGTCCCGGAGTTCAACGCGCCGGAGCCACGCCTGCGAGGTCGCGGCGACGCACCGCCCATCTACACAGCGGTCGCCGGCCAAGCCCCGGACACGGTGCTCGCGGAACTTCCGCTCGGCCAGCCGGACTTCGACCTGCGCGCGATGTACTACTCGACGTTTCATTGGCGAAAACTGGTGAACGGTTACAGCGGCTTCATACCGACCCACTACGGCCCGCTCGTGGCGGCGCTGGGGGCGTCGGCACCGGACGGCGAGCAGGCGTGGACCGCGCTGCGCCGTGCCGGCGCCACGGCAGTGATCGTCCATGAAGGTGCCTATCCGAATGACGGGGGGACTCGTCTCTCTCTTGCGCTCCGCGAACGCGGGGCACGTGAGGTGACGCGTGATGGCTCCGACGTGCTGTTTGCCCTGGCTCCCTAGCCCTGGCCCCCCAGCCCCTTAGCCCCTCAGCCCCCTTATACTGGCGCTCTTGCCATGTCCGCCGGGCCCCTGGCTTTCGTCGACACCGCGCTGGACGAGCTTCGCCAGCAGGGGCTTTTTCGTCCACTGCGTGTGCTCGACGGCGAGCAGGCCGCGCGTGCGTCAGTTGACGGCCGGTCGGTCGTCAACCTCTCCTCGAACAACTACCTCGGACTGACCACGCATCCGACGCTTCGCGAGCGCGCGCTCGACGCGATTCGCTCGCTCGGAGTCGGCACCGGCTCGGTGCGTCCGATTGCCGGCACCATGGCGCTGCACATGGAGCTCGAGCAACGGCTGGCGGCGTTCAAACACACCGAGGCGGCCGTGGTGTTTCAGAGCGGGTTCACCGCCAACGCCGGCGCCGTGTCCTCGCTGCTCGGCCGCGACGACGTGATCGTGTCCGACGAGCTGAACCACGCCAGCATCATCGACGGCGCGCGTCTGAGCCGCGCCGCGATCAAAGTATTTCCGCACGGCGACGCGGCCGCCGCGCGAGCCATCGTGGCGGAGCTCCCGCGGACCCAGAAGACGCTTCTCATCACCGACGGCGTCTTCAGCATGGACGGCGACCTTGGCGCCATCCCCGCGCTCTGCGACGTCGCCGAGGAGTTCGGCTGCCTGATGATGGTGGACGACGCGCACGCGAGCGGGGTCTTCGGGCGCCAGGGGCGCGGCACCGTCGACCACTTCGGCATGCACGGGCGCGTGCACATCCAGGTGGGCACGCTGTCGAAGGCCATCGGCGCGCTGGGCGGCTACGTGGCCGGGTCGCGCGCGCTCATCGACTTCCTGCACCACAAAGCACGGCCGTTCCTGTTCTCGACGTCGCATCCGCCGTCGGTGACCGCCACCTGCCTGGCGGCGCTCGACGTGCTCGAATCGGACGACAGCCTGATCGAGCGCCTGTGGGACAACACACGCTTCTTCAAGGCGGGGCTGGAGGCGCTGGGGCTCGACACCGGGCGCAGCGAGAGCCCGATCACGCCGGTGATGGTCGGCGACGCGGCGCTGGCGATGCGCCTGTCCGACCGGCTGTTCGAGCTCGGCGTCTTCGCGCAGGGCATCGGCTTCCCCACGGTGGCCAAGGGGAAGGCGCGTATCCGCACCATCGTCACCGCCACCCACACGCGCGAGGAGCTGTCCTTCGCGCTCGACGCGTTCGGGCAGGCCGCTCGCGAACTGGGAGTGCCGCGCGCATCATGAGTGTCCCGCCGCTGCCGCGATCCGAGAAGGACCACTTCCTCAAGGCCTACACGCGCGGGTTGAACACGACGGATCTCGGCCGCCTGTTCACGCGCGACGCGCCCGACGCCTACCGCTTCTTCTCGCGCAGCATCGACTTCGACGAACTGCACAAGCTGCCGTGGCACAAGCGCGTGGTGCGATCGGCGCGCATGCTGTTCCTGGCGTTCACGCTGCGCCTGACGCCGGCGCGCCGCCTGATCTACGGCATCTCGCTCGTGGCGACGCTCATCGGCCTGATGGAGCTGTACCGCGAGATGCACTTCCTGCTCGTGCCGCATCCGGCGTTCGCACCCGGCACGATGTGGCTGCTCATCGGCTTCCTGCTCCTCAACCTGCTGGTGCTGCTGGAAGTGGCCGATCGGCTCTCGCTCAAGAACGACCTCGAAATCGCCCGGCAGATTCAGCAGGCGATGCTGCCGCGCGGCGCCTTTCACGCCGCCGAGCTCGAGGCGTTCGGCATGACGCGGCCGGCCAACACCGTGGGCGGCGACTTCTACGACATCCTGCCGCTGCGCGACGGCCGCGTGCTGCTGGCGCTCGGCGACGTGGCCGGCAAGGGCAGCCCGGCGGCGCTGCTGATGGCGCTGCTGCTCGCGATGATGCGCACGCTCGTGGACGAAGGCCTCGAGGGCGCGAACCTGGCGGCGCGGCTGAACGCGCAGATCGTCAAGCACGCGCCCGGATCGCGCTTCATCACGCTCTTTCTCGCCACCCTCAACCCGGCGACCGGCGAGATGCGCTACGTCAACGCCGGCCAGAACCCGCCGCTCCTGCGGCGGGCGGCCGGCAGCTACGAACGTCTGCGCGAAGGCGGCATGGCGCTGGGCATGTTCCAGGAGGCGGCCTACAAGGAAGGGTGCACGACGATGAACGCCGGCGACGTCATCGTCATGTACAGCGACGGCATCACCGAGGCGGAAGACGGGCAGGGCCAGCCGTTCGACGAGGCCGGGGTGGAGCGGACCACCGACGCCGGCGGCTGGGGATCGGCGCGCGAGCTGGGCTGGGCGCTCTTTGCCGCGGTGCAGGTGCACACCGAAGAACGGCGCCTGCTCGACGATCTCACGGTGCTGATCGCCCGGCGCTTGCCCCCGCTCCCGCAAGTGGTAGCCTAGCGAGGCTCCGCCCCGGAATGGTCGTCGGCGTCGCTGGAGACTGATGCGTCGACTTCTCCTCCTCGTTGTCTGCCTGGCTGGCGCCGCGCCCGCCGCCGCACAGGAACGTGCGAACGCCGATCCGGTCGCCGGGCTGCTCGGGCGCCTCGAGCAGATGCTGGTGCGCGGCCAACGCGAGCAGTTCGCCGGGCTGTTCGACCCGGGCGCCGCCGAAGCCGGCATCCGCCGCTACGAAATCGACCTCTTTCTGACCGGTGCGGCGAAAGCCGTCGTTCGCGAGCGCGAGCGGGCGCCGCTCGAGGGCGCCCCGCCCGGCGACGGCTTCCGCCTGGTCGTCGAGTTCTTCGTCGCCACGCCGGGGCGCGCCCGCATCCTCACCGCCGGGATGGATGTCCGCCGCCCCCCGAACGGCAATCCGGCGTCGTGGCGGATCGTCGCGCTCGAAGGCATCAGCTCCGTGGACGGCCTGTACCGCCTGCGCCTCGACACCGAGAAGCCGCTCGCGGCGAAGAATTTCAAGGTCACGTCCGAAGACCTCACGATGACTCTCGACGAGGGCACCGTGTTCCCCGTGCAGACCGACGAGGGCGTCACCGGCATGGTGCTCGTCGGACGCGGCGAGATGCAGTTCCTGCCGGCGTCTCCCCCCGAGCGGGGGCAGCTGCGCATCTTTTCCGGGCGCGAGACGCTGAACGCGGCGTTCGAGACCGCGTTCATCCGTCTCAATCCGTCCGACTACCGCGCCCAGGTGGCGGCGCTGAATCTGCCCGCGGCGACGCTCGACGCCCGCGTGATCCGCCGCGCCGAAAGCGTGTTCGACCGTTTGGCCCCCAAGTCGTTCCTGGTCGATCTGCGGGACCTCAGCTCCGACGAGTGGTATCTGCTGCCGCCGAACAAGGACTTCGTGGCCGAAGTGGACACCAGGCGCTACGACACGCTCACCTTCTCGCGATCGTCGGCGCAGGCCGAGGACGTGAGCCTGTTCCAGCGCGAGAACAAGAAGACGATCGCGCTCTATGCCTCGGCGGCCAAGCTCGCCGCGCGCGGGCGGTTCTACAGCGACGACGCCTTCCGCGATTACGACGTCCAGGACTTCAACGTCGATGTCTCCGTGCAGCCGGAGCGGCAGATTCTCCAGGGCCGGACCCGACTGGCCATCCGCGTTCGCAGCACGTCGATGTCGTCGGTGACGCTGCGGCTGGCCGACGCGCTGCAGGTGCGGAGCGTCGTCAGCGTCGAGTATGGGCCGCTCCTCCACCTGCGCGTGCGCGGGCAGGACACGGTGCTGGTCTCGCTGCCGCGGGTGGTCCCGCAGGATTCCGACCTCACGCTCATCGTGACCTACGACGGGCGATTGTCGTCGCAGGATCTCGACGTCGACACCATTGCCGTCGCCGGCGACCCGGGACAGGACTCGCAGGGGCTCTTCCCGGTCGAACCGCATTACCTGCTGAGCAATCGCACCTACTGGTATCCGCAGAACCCGGTGTGGGACTTCGCCACCGCCACGATCCGCGTGACGGTGCCTGAGGGCTACCGGGCCGTTGCCAGCGGCGAGCTGCTGCCGCGCTCGCAGGTCGTGCCGCTCCGCGAGGGGCTCACGCTCCAGAACGGCGCCACCTTCGTATTCCGCTCCGATCAGCCGCTGCGCTACCTGGCGCTCGTGGTGTCGCGCATGTCGCGCGTGTCCGAGAAGACCATGACGATCGAGGCGTCACGGCCCGGCGCCGACATCGACAAGGTGACCGTGGCGGTGGAGGCGCAGCCGCGGCTGCAGGGACGGGGCCGGCAGCTGGCCCCGCAGGTCGAGGAGATCATGCGCTTCTACTCGACGCTCGTCGGCGAGGCGCCCTTCCCGACGATGACCATCGCGCTCGTCGAGAGCGAGCTGCCCGGCGGCCATAGCCCTGGGTACTTCGCCGTGCTCAACGACCCGGTGCCGACCGCCAACCAGTCGTGGCGCGGGGATCCGGCGGCCTTCGAGGGGTTCCCCGAGTTCTTCCTCGCTCACGAGCTTGCGCATCAGTGGTGGGGCCAGGCGCTCGGTTGGAAGAACTACCACGAGCAGTGGCTCAGCGAAGGGTTCGCGCAGTACTTCGCGGCGCTCTACGGCCGCCAGGCGCGCGGCGACAAGGTGTTCGGCGACATGCTCAAGCAGTTCCGCCGCTGGTCGCTGTCGCAGTCGGACCAGGGACCGGTGCACCTCGGCTACCGCCTCGGCCACATCAAGACCGATCTCAAGGTCTACCGCGCCATCGTCTACAACAAGGGCGCGGCCGTGCTGCACATGCTGCGCCGCCTGCTCGGCGACGACGCGTTCTTCGCCGGCCTGCGGCGGTTCTACGACGACCGGCGGTTCCAGAAAGCCGGCACCGACGACCTGGAGCGCGCGCTCGAGGCCGAATCGGGCCGGACGCTCGATCGATTTTTCGAGCGGTGGATCTACGGCACCGACATTCCCCGCATCGCGTTCAAGTCCACGATTGGCGACAAGCATGTGACGGTGCGCTTCACCCAGCCATCCGACAACGTCTTCGACCTCCCGGTCACCGTGACGCTGACCATGGCCGACGGCAAGACCCGCGACGTCATCGTCGCGGTGACCGATGCCGAAGTCGAACAGGTCATCCCCACCGACGCTCCGGTTCGACGGGTGCAGGTGAACCTGGACTCGGCCGCCATCGCGGAGTTCGAGGGGAGCTAGAAGGCTCTGGGCTCTGGGCTCTGGGCATGGAGGGCTTGGGGCTCAAGGCTTCAGGCGCTGCCTCAGGTCAGGAGCATCGTGAAGCGCCTGAACCATCGCGCGAAGTCCACGTGACAGTTCCGAGTACCCGCCAGACAAGCGAGACGCGTCCGCCTCGCTCAAGAGGTCGAGACGGCCAGCCAACGACAGCAGATCAGTTTCCTCAACATTGCATCGGGCTCGGCGACGGAGGCCTGCTCGCTCCGTGGTCGGAAAGCTCTGGGAACATTGATAAACCTCCAGAACCAGGCCATCAGCAAGGACGAACACTTTGAGTTTTCTGTGGTCTCGCGCCATGCCCGGTCAGCTGCAAGGCTGGCGCCCAAAGCCCCGTGAGCCCAGAGCCCTCCACGCCTAAAGCCCAGAGCCCAAAGCCCAAAGCCTTCTCTTGGTATGATCGCCAAGTTATGGATACGGTCACGCTGACCATCGACGGAAAGTCGGTCACGGTCCCCAAGGGCACCACGGTGCTCCGGGCCGCCATCGAGTCCGGGGTTTCGATCCCCTACTACTGCTACCACCCCGGTCTCCAGGTCGACGGCTCCTGCCGCGTCTGCGTGGTCAAGATCGAGAAGATGGGCAAGCTGCAGACGTCCTGCTCGACGGCCTGCACCGACGGCATGGTCGTATCCACCCGCGACCAGGAAACGGTGGAGGCACGGGCGGGCGTCCTCGAGTTCCTGCTCGTCAACCACCCGCTCGACTGCCCGGTGTGCGACAAGGGCGGCGAGTGCCCGCTGCAGGACTACTCCTACTCGTTCGGTCCCGCCGAGAGCCGCATGGACTTCCCGCGCCGCACCTTCGACGGTGAGGGCGTGAAGGCCGACGTGGACTTCGGGCCGACGCTGATGCTGAACCGCAACCGCTGCATCCTGTGCACGCGGTGCGTCCGCTTCATGCGCGAGGTCGAGGGCGACGCGCAGATCGGCATCGTGGATCGCGGCGCCGGCAGCGAGATCGCCACCTTCCGCGAAGAAGGCGTGCACTCGCTCCTCTCGGGCAACCTGATGGACGTCTGCCCGGTCGGCGCCATCACCACGCGCGACTACCGTTTCAAGGCGCGGCCGTGGGACAACCCGAACGTCGTGGACACCACGTGCACGCTGTGCTCGAAAGGGTGCAGCACGAGCGCGTGGCTCAAGGCCAAGCCGGAATGGGCGAAGGGCTCGCAGCTCATTCGCATGACGCCGCGCTTCAATCCAGAGGTCAACGGCTACTGGATGTGCGACATCGGCCGCTTCCAGTACCACTGGATCGAGAGCGAGGCGCGGCTCCGCAAGCCGATGCTGCGTCACGGCGCGGAGTTGCAGCCGGTCGCGTGGCACGATGCGGAACCGAAGCTGCGGGATCGCATTCAGCAGGCAGGTTCGGCCGATCCCGAGTCGGTGCGCTTCCTGGTGTCGGCGCACGCCTCCACCGAAGAACTGTTCGTGCTCAAGGACCTCGTGTTGGGCATGGTCGGCGCCGAGGGGCTCAAATCGGTCGCAGTGGCCTGGACCCGCAGCGACAAGCCGCAGCCCGCCGGCAACAAGTTCCCGATCCCGGCGATTGACGCGCCCAATGTCGCCGGCGCCCGCGATCTCGGCTTCGACGTGGCCGACGGCCAGACGCCGAACCTGGCGTCGCTGAAGGCCGCGGTGGCCGCCGGCAAGGTGCGCGTGCTCTATGTGGTCAGCCCCGGTCCGGACGGCTCGCTCGGCGACACCTCGTGGATCGTCGACGCGCGCCGCGCGGGAACACTGCCGGCGCTCGTCGTGCAGGGTGTGGTGATGAACGACCTCGTGGCCGCGGCCGACATCGTGCTGCCCGGCGCGGCGTTCGTCGAGAAGGACGCACTCTTCACCAACGATCAGGGCCGTGTGCAGGCCGTCTCGCGCGCCATCGCGCCGCCCGGAGAGGCGCGCGAAGACTGGCAGATCCTGGCCAACGTGGGGCGGGCACTGGGGCTGCCGCTCGCCTACCAGTCGTCGGCCGACGTGCGCCGCGCGATTGCCGCCGCGATGCCGAACGGTCCGTACGCGTCCGCCGAGAGCGTGCCGTTCTCGCGGCCCGTGTCGGCGCGGCACTGGCTGCAGGCGTCGAACCCGTCGGAACGGTGGAAGTGGGACTTCATGTACCAGGACCTCCCGCCGGTGAAGGGGCACAACGTCCAGTTGGAAGGCCTGCAGAACCTGATCCCGCTCAAGCCTGTCGGCTGATCATGAAGGGGAGCCAGGCTGCGCTGGCGGCGCTCGCTCTGCTGCTGTCGGCGTTCCCGGCGGCGGCCCAGCTCCGAAACGTCAAGGCCGACCTCGCCACCGAGATCGAATCCGACGCGCGCGCCGGCGGTCGTGTTCGCGGCCTGATCGAGGTCAGCGTTCCGGAAGGTTTCCACCTTCAGTCGAACGCGCCTCGCGATCCGTCGCTCATCGCGACGACGCTCACGTTCCACACGGTTCCCGGCATCCGCGCTGAGGAAGTCGTCTACCCCAAGGCCACCGACTTCAGGCTCGAGGGGCAGAGCGAACCACTGGCGGTCTTCGAGCGGCGCTTCCTGGTGGGCGTGGAGTTCTCGGTCGCCGCGGGCACGGCACCAGGACCGGTAGATGTGCCGGCACGATTCCGCTATCAAGCCTGCAACGACAAGCTGTGCTTCGCGCCGGTCAACACCGACCTCCGGTGGACGATCACGGTCGTCGGGGCCAAGGCGCCGCTGACACGCCGGCAGCCGGATCTCTTCAAGCAGATCGCATTCGGGACCGGCACACCGCCGCCGCAGGAAGACGAGCCCCTCGCCACGACGCTCCCGCCGGCGCCGTCGAACGTGTCGGCAACGCCCGCGACGCTCGACGACTTCGCAGTGGTCTCCACCGCCGGCGGCTACATGAACAGCGAGGCGTTCCTGAGCTTCGTGAGGAACGCCGAGCAGGGCGTCAAGGAGCGCGGCCTGTTCGAGGGCCGCGGGCCGCTCGCCATCCTGCTCCTCGTGCTCATGGGCGGCCTGGCGCTCAACCTGACGCCCTGCGTCCTGCCGATGATTCCGATCAACCTGGCGATCATCGGCGCCGGCGCCAAGGCATCCTCGCGCTCGCGCGGCTTCGTCCTCGGCGGCGTCTACGGCGCCGCGATGGCGGCGGTCTACGGCATCCTCGGCGTGGTCGTCATCCTCACCGCGGGGACGTTCGGCACCATCAACGCGTCGCCGTGGTTCAACGTCGCGATTGCGGTGGTGTTCGTGGCGCTGGCGCTCGCGATGTTCGACGTCTTCGAGATCGACTTCTCGCGCTTCTCGTCATCGGTCGGGACCGGCGGCGGGGGCCGCGGCTCGCTGGCGCTGGCCTTCGGGATGGGGGCCATTGCCGCGCTCCTGGCCGGTGCCTGCGTGGCGCCGGTCGTCATCCAGGTCGTGCTCTTCTCGAGCAACCTCTACGCGCAAGGCAGCGTCATCGCGCTCGGCCTGCCGTTCGTCCTCGGCATCGGCATGGCGATCCCGTGGCCGATCGCCGGCGCGGGATTGACCCGGCTGCCAAAGCCGGGCGCGTGGATGGTGCGCGTGAAGCAGGCGCTCGGGATCGTGATCCTCGCCACGGCGGCCTACTACGGCTACCTCGCCTACACCCTCTTCGCCGACCGCTGGGTCGACGCGGGCGAGGTGACGTCGAGCGTCGAAGCGCTCGTGAAGGACGGCTGGCATTCGTCGCTCGACGAAGGGCTTGCCGTGGCCAGACGCGAGAACAAGCCGGTGCTCGTGGACATGTGGGCCACGTGGTGCAAGAACTGCCTCACGATGGACAAGACCACGCTCGCGGACCCGGCAGTCAAGAGCGCGCTCGACGGCTACGTGAAGATCAAGTTCCAGGCCGAGCACCTCGACGAATCGCCGGCACGCGAGGTCATCGAGCGGTTCGGCGGGATCGGCTTGCCCACCTACGCGATCCTCAAACCCTCCGGCACCCGCGGCGAGTAGATCCAAACCGGAGCGGCCGCCCGGCCGTAGACCCGGGAGATGGACGCCGCGCCAACCGTGTTTGCCGCTCTTGGGGCCGGCGTGCTGTCGGTCGTCTCGCCAACCATCGTGCCGCTTCTGCCGGGCCTCGTCGGCGCTTCCTGGAACCGCGGGACGGCGCACGCCGGGGCGGTTTTGCTGGGCTTTTCCATCGTGTTCGTCGCGCTGGGCGCGAGCGCCACGGCCGTGGGCCAGGCGCTGCTCGAGCATCTGACGCTCTGTGAGCGCCTCGCGGGAGCGTTCCTGGTTCTGCTCGGCCTGCGCGACATCGGCGCGCTGAAGCTCGGGGGACACTCCTTGATTGCGTCCGTCGCAGCGGGCGCCGCGCTCTCGTTCGGCTGGACACCGCTCGCCGGCGTGGTGCTCAACCAGATTCTCGCCATTGCCACCTCGGCCGAGACGATCGATCGCGGCGTCGCGCTGCTGACGCTGTATGCCGCCGGGCGCGCGCTTGCGCTCACCGGGCTCGCACTCCTGATCGGTACGTTCCTCCGGCGCCCCGTCGACGCGAGCGCGCCTCGCGCGCAGATCCAGCTCATCGCCGGTGCGGCGATGACGTTCACGGGAGCGCTGATCTTCGCGGGCCTCTTTCCCCGCATCGCGGCGGCGTTGGTTCCGTTTCTACCAGTCGCGTGATCCGCGCACCGCGCGCTGGCGGTTCCCTGCTATCCTGTCCCTCGCCCGCACGAAGTGCGGGCAAGAGATACTGGCTCCTGGCGAGGCGGAGCTACTCTTTGCCACGGCGAAGCCTCGACAGGATGCAACTCATCTGATGCACCGGCGCGCGTTTCGCCACGGTCTCGTCGTGCTGCTGTTCGTCGCCGCCGCCGGAGCGGCGGCGTTTGCGTGGAGTGTCGATCAGCAGCTCGCAGCGATCGCCGCCGCGGAACACCGGGCCGACTCGCGTTTCGACACGCTGGTGCAGTCGATCGCCCGCTTCGACGCCACCCAACAGCTCTTCGATCCCGCGCGTGAGCCCGAAACCGATTGGTTTGCCCGGGTGAGGCGCCTGCTGGCGCAGATCGAATCGGAGGCCACGGGGCTGCACACGGCCGCCGCGTCCTCGTCGGCGGCGCGCACATTCGACGACATCACCGCGCGCGTGGTCTCGGCCGTCGCCAGGGCCGAAGAGAATCTGCGCGACGGCCACGACCTGATGGCAGCCGACCTGGTGCAGGACGAAGCCAAGCCGGGGGCCGAAGCCATGCGCGCCGCCGTGATCGAGTGGCGCGCCGCCGAGGGGAACGCCACCGAGACGGCGCGCACCGCGCTGGTGCAGCAGCTCTGGACGGTGCTCGGCGGCACGCTGGGGTTCTGGGCAATTGGCGTCCTGATGCTCGCCCCCCGCCAGACGGCCTCCGCGCCGGCCGCGGCCGCGAGCCTGTCGATCCTGGCCGAACCGGCAGGGGAGACTGCGATGACGCCGCCAGCCGAGGTGCCGCCCGTCCAGCCCGCGCCGGCGGAAGCCTTGCTCGATCTCGTTCCGGCGGCGGAGCTGTGTGCCGACATCGCCCGCGCCGACAGCGGTGAAACGCTCGCCGCGCTCGTGGACCGGGCGGCGGACGTCATCGGCGCGAGCGGCATCGTCGTGTGGCTGGCCGGCAGCGACGATGAGCTCGTGCCCGCGCTCGCGCACGGATACGGTCCGCATGCGCTGGGCCTGCTGGGCGCGCTGCCGTTGTCAGAAGAAAACGCGACCACGCGCGCGTGGCACTCGGGTCAGCTGCAATGCGTGGACGGCGACGCCCGATCGCGCGCGGCGCTCGCGGCCCCGATGTTCCAGGGGCCGCGCCGCACGGGCGTGCTGGCCGTGGAGTTGACGGACGGCAACGTGCCGGGTCCGCTGCCGCGGGCGCTCACCAGCATTCTGGCGGCGCAGTTTGCGACCGCGTTGTCCCCGCAGTCCGAGCCAGCCGCTACCCAGCCGCTCGAAGCGACCGGATCGTAGCCGTCCTCAAATCGAACGCCCGGTGCGAACGACGGGACGTTCACGTTCGGGCATCGTCGCCGTCAGCTTCAGCTCCTTCCGGTCGCGCGTCACGGTGATGGCCAGCGGGCCGCCGGCGTCGGCGCGCCGCACTTCCTCGAGCACGTCCGAGGGAGCGTTCACCGTCCGGCTGTTGATCGAGGTGATCACGTCGCCCGCCTTCAGCCCCGCGCGCCCCGCCGGCGAATCCATCTCCACCGAGGTCACGAGCACGCCGCCCTTGACGCCGAAGTAGGTGGCGAGCTGGTCGCTCACGCTCGACAGCGCCACGCCGAACCGCCCGCGCGGACCGGTATACCAGTTGCCGAATCCGCGGCCACCGGGACCGTCGTAACGGAACTCGAAGTTCTTCGCCATGTCCTTGAGCTGGCGGTCCAGCCCGCTCAAGTCCGGCAGCGTGAAGGAGCGATCGTTCGATGGCGTGAGGTCGATCGTCCGACGGTTCCCATCGCGAACGATGGTGCTCTTTATGGCGCGATCGTCGGGGCTCTCGCGCACCAGGCGTGAGAGCTGCCGTGCGCTGCGCACGCGCTCGCCGTCGAACTCCACGATGATGTCGCCGGTCATGATGCCCGCCTTCTCGGCGGGGCCGCCGCCATCGACCCGCGTCACGTACGCCCCTTGGGGGGGCGACAGTCTGGCGCGCTGCCCTTCCTCGGCGGTGACGTCCCGGACGTCCACGCCGATCGAGCCGCCGATGCCGTCGATCTGGACCCGCCGTGGTTCGATGCGCTGCACGCCCCGGCTCTGGGCCCATGCCACCGCCGGTGCAAGCGCAATCACGACCAGCAATACCTTTCCGATGAGCGCTTTCATACCAACCTCCGCCAAGCCACTCCAACCTCCCCCTCTCCTCGGGGTCTTGATAGCCCTTCGACGGGGTCAGCCCGGCAAAAGTTGGCATAATTCGCCCTGATGCCCAGGGACGACTCGAAGGCCCGCATTCTGGAGCGCTCGGAGCGGGAGCAGGTCAAGTTCATGCGGCTCCAGTTCACGGACATCCTGGGGTCCACCAAGAATGTCGAGGTTCCGGATGGGCAGTTCGGCGAAGCGCTGGACGGGCACATCACGTTCGACGGCTCGTCCATCGAGGGGTTCGTGCGGATCGAAGAGTCCGACATGTACCTCAAGCCGGATCTCTCCACCTTTCAGGTCCTGCCCTGGACCTACGCCGGACCGGAGCGGGTGGCACGGGTCATCTGCGACATCGCCAACCCAGACGGGACGCCGTTTGCCGGTTGTCCACGGTCCACGTTGAAGCGCGCCATCGACCTGGCCGCGTCGCGCGGCTTCGCCATGCGCGCCGGCCCCGAGGCCGAGTTCTTCCTGTTTCAGCGGCGGGACGGACAGCCGACCACGGAGACGCACGACTCGGGCGGCTACTTCGATCTCACGCCGGTGGATCTTGGCGAAGACGTGCGGCGCGAAATCGTCCGCTCGCTCGAGCAGATGGGATTCCACGTCGAAGCCGCGCATCACGAAGTGGCGCCGGGCCAGCACGAGGTGGATTTCCGGCACGACGACGCCCTGCTCACCGCCGACAACGTCAGCACGTTCCGCTTCGTCGTGAAGAACGTGGCCAGCCGCCATGGGCTGCACGCCACGTTCATGCCGAAGCCGGTGTTCGGCGTGAACGGCAGCGGCATGCACACGCACCAGTCGCTGTTCTCGCGCGGACGCAACGTGTTCTACGACGAGAAGGCCGAGCGTCAGCTGAGCGCGTCGTGTCTGCACTACGTCGGCGGGCTGCTGAAACACGCCAAGGCGTTCTGCGCCGTCACCAATCCGCTCGTGAACTCCTACAAACGGCTCGTGCCCGGCTACGAAGCGCCGACGGCGATCGCGTGGTCCGAGCGCAACCGCAGTCCGCTCATTCGCGTGCCAGTGGGACGCGGACCGAAGACACGCATCGAGCTGCGCATGCCCGATCCGTCATGCAACCCGTATCTCGCGCTCGCCGTGATGCTGCGGGCGGGGCTCGACGGGCTCGAACGCCAGCTCGATCCCGGTCCGCCGGTGAACAAGAACATCTACAAGATGAGCCATCGCGAGCGCCGGCACCTGCGGATCGACGAGCTGCCGGGCAACTTGAGCGAGGCGATCGACGAGCTCGAAAAGAGTGCCCTGATGAAGGACACGCTCGGCGAGCACATCTTCGACCACTTCATCACCGCCAAGCGCACCGAGTGGGACAGCTACATCCGGCAGGTGTCGCCCTGGGAAATCGAGCGCTACCTCAATACGTACTGACGCTTGGTTGGACCTTGGGGAAAGGCCCAAACAGGCAGACTAAAGGCCGTTCGGCGAGGCCCTCACGGCCGAGCTCCAGGCGTTTTTCCTAGTCTTTTTGCGACTCAGCCGCTGGCAGACCTGTTGCGGTTGCGACGGCGCAAAGGAGATCCGCAATGAGGCTGAAGCTAGTTCTGGCGTTGTCGGCGGCAATCACCGCGTTCGCAGTGGTGGCCGCGCAGGCCGCCCCGGTCCTGACCATCTACAACAATCGAGCGGCTTGGGAAGCGGCAGTGGCTGGCTCGTTCTCCGAAGAGGATTTCACCGGCTTCGCCGGCACGTCGTATCAGGTAGTGCCGGTCGACGTGGGGGATTTCAGCGTCAGCAAGTCCGGCAGCGACTTCGGTTCCGAGTGGCACAACGTCGGACCCGACGCCACCGGCAACAACGTCAACGGCTCGGCGCAGATCAACGCCGCCACGGGCGAAGCCGGGGGCCTGACGCTGACGTTCGACTCCTCGATCAAGGCGTTGGGCGGCAACTTCCAGGGCATCTCGGACCAGCGCACGACCAGCATCAACATCGGCGGCACGATCGTGGCAATTCCGAACCTGAATGGCGGCTTCTGGGGCTTCACCTCCGACACGCCCTTCACGAGCGCCTTCTTCTTCTTGAGTGCCGGCGCGGCGGATGGTTTCGGGATCGACAACGTCGTGTATTCGTCGGCGGCGGTGCCCGAACCCGCCACGCTCAGCCTTCTGGGCCTCGGTCTGCTCGGAGCGGGGGCGCGCCTGCGCCGCCGGGCGACCACTCGGTAACACCATCCAAATGGCAATCCGGGCCGCGCTCATTCGGGCGCGGCCCTTTTCGTGTCCTGGGCCACTGACCCCGGAAGATGACGCCGCGAAACGCCGCGGAACAAATCCCCCGAAAATCAACGTGATCTGAGGGCGCCGCCAAGGGCACGCTCTTTGATTGTCCGTCCTGCGGTCGCGCCGGGCCACCGGGATGCGTAACCTTCAGGCAGGCGCTGGCATCGCCGCATTCCGGCTTTGCACTTTTCACGGCTCGCGCGCGACCATCGACATATCGCCGCTTCTTCGTCCCCCCGGACGCGGTGAGGAGTGAGCATGAGAATTTCTGGGCTTGCGCTGGCGCTCGTAAGCGCCCTGTGGCTGACCGGTTGTGCGTCTTCGGTTCGCATCGCCGAGATCAAGACGGACCCGGGACGCTTCGACCACAAGACAGTGGCCGTCAAGGGCACGGTCACGTCCACCTTCGGCGTGGCGCTCGTTCCGTTTCAGTACTACAACGTGGACGACGGCACCGGCGAGATCGCGGTGTTGTCGCGCAGCGCGCGCAGCATGCCGGCCAAGGGCGCGCGCGTGGAAGTGAAGGGGCGCGTCGGCGAGGTGGCGTCCTTTGGAGGCCGCAGCCTCGGCCTGCACATCGAAGAGCAGAGCCGGAAAGCGAAGTACTGACGCGACCTAGGACTTAAGACCGTTGTATCGCACAGCGACGACGGTCATGTCGTCGGTCTGCGCGGCGCCGCCGCGGAACTCCATCACGGCGTCGAACATCGCGTCCACGATCGTCTGCACGGAATCCTGGCGATGCCGGGCCACCACTTCACAGGCCCGCCTGGCACCGAACTCAGAACCCCGCTCGTCCGAGCTCTCGAAGATCCCGTCCGTGCAGAACACCAGCAGGTCGTTGGGCCGCAGCTCGAGCTCCATCTCGTCGTAGGTCACGCCGGCAAACGAGCCGAGCGGCACGCCGGGCAGCTCGATCTGCGAGCACTGCTCGCCGCTGCAGTAGATCGGATACGGAAGGCCCGAGTTGGCGAGCGTGACGACGTGGCGATCGAGGTCGAAGAACGCGTAGCAGAGGGTGCAGTAGTACTCCTCGAGCTGCCGCTCGTGGAGGATGGTGTTCATCGCCTGCAGCACGCCGCCGACGCGGAACAGATCCGGTGAGAAGCGCCGCCGCATCGTGCGCGACCGCACCAGCTCGGCGACGAAGCCGCCGTAGAGCGCCGCCGGCGCCCCTTTGCCCGACACGTCCCCGACCGCGACGGCCAGCGTGCGCGGATCGGGCATCAGGAAGTCGTAGAGGTCGCCTCCGAGCTCACGCGCCGGCTCGATGCGCGCGGCCACGTCCACGTCGTCGAGCGGGCGCGGCAGCTCGGTGGGCAGGAGCGCCATCTGCACCCGCTGCGCGAAGCGGAGCTCCTTTTCGAAGCGCTCTTCGTTCCGCCGCACTTCTTCGTAGAGGCGCGCGTTGTCGATCGCCACGGCCGCCTGGCTCGCGAGCAGCGTCAGCAGCTCCTTGTGCTCCTTGGTGAAGGCGTCGAGCTCGGGGCTCTCGAGATCGAACACGCCGATGCACCGATCCTTGATTAGCATCGGAATCACGAGCTCCGACCGCGCGTCGTCCACGAGGTTGATGTAGCGCGGGTCCTTGGACACGTCCGACACGAGCACCGCCTCGCGGTGCAGCGCCGACCAGCCGACGAGGCCGTCACCCAGGCGCACGTGCCTCGACTCCGCGCCCTTCCCGTAGCGCACGGCCAGCTTCATCTCGAGCTCTCGAGTGGCCTCGTTGAGCAGCAGGATGCCGAAGGTGCGATAGTCCACGAGGCGCTTGGTCAGGCTGGCGATGCGGGTGAGCAGCGCGTCCAGATCCAGGATCGACGACATCTCGCGGCCGATCTCGGCCAGGGTTTCGAGCGTGTCCACGTACTGCCGCTCCGACCGGAACAGGCGCGCGTTCTCGATGGCCACCGCGACGTGGGCGGCGAATTGCCGCAAGAGCGCTTCGTCCTGATACGTGAACGCGCCCTCCGACTCGTTGAGCAGGTTCAGCGCGCCAATCACCTTGCCCTTGCGGCGCATCGGCACGGCGAGCTGCGACAGCATGTTGCGCAGCGGGCCCATGTAGCGCGGCTCCTGGCGGATGTCGTTCACCAGGATCGGACGGCCCTCCTCGACGGCGGCGCCCACGACCCCCTGCCCGACCCGCAGGCGCATGTTCAGCAGCGCCGCGTCCGGGTAGCCGACGGCATAGGCGATGCGCAGCTCATGCTTCTTCTCGTCGAGGAGATAGACGGAAAAGGCGCTGAACTTCGTGAGCCGGGCGATGAGCTGTGGAATCTTCGCCAGCAGCTCCTCGAGATCGAGAACGGCGGTGACCTCGCGCCCCAGCTCGAACAGCGTGGACAGCAGCTCCGACTCGCTGGCGGGCCGGGGCCCGCCGCGCGAGTCCGCCGTGCCGGGCGCGGGCTCACTCATGGGGATTGGGACGTCTCATCGGCTGTTGGTCGCCTCGGGCTCGCTGGGAATTATACTTTCGGGGTCGATGACGACGCTGACGCTGCCGCTCGAATACGACGCGATTGCACGGATTCTCCCGCACCGCTACCCGTTCCTGCTCGTCGATCGCATCACCGAGCTCGAGCCCGACCGCCGCATCGTCGGCATCAAGAACGTCTCGCACGACGAGAGCTATCTCACCTCTGCGCCAGGCGAACGGCCGGCCGTGCCGCCCACCATCCTCACCGAATGCGTCGCTCAAGTCGGCGCGATTCTGATCCTGTCGAAGCCGGAGAACCAGGGAAAGCTGATCCTCTTCCGCGGCATGGAGCGGGTGCGTTTCCGGCGGCCGGTCTACGCCGGGGACGTGGTGGAGATCGAAGCGCGCGTGAAGCGGCTTCGCAGCCGCATGGGGCAGCTTCAAGGGTTCGCGCGCGTCAACGGCCATGTGGTGGTGGACGGCGCGATGACGTTCGCGCTCGAGTAGCGGCGGGTCTTCCTTACGCTCTCGCGGACGATTCTTCCGCGACGCAAACGCGGTTGCGGCCGGCGCGCTTGGCGCGATAGAGCGCCGCATCCACGCGAGCGATCACGGCCAGCGGATCCACCTCGCCGGCGTTCATCTCGGTGACGCCAAAGCTGGCCGTGAGGACGATCTGCCCCTCGGCCCACGGGATCGGATCCTTCTCGATCGCCTTGCGCAGGTTCTCGCACACCAGTTTGGCGCCGCTGAGCGGCGTCTCCGGCAGCAGCACGATGAACTCGTCGCCGCCGTACCGGCATTTGAGGTCGCCGGCCCGCGTGGCGCCGCGCATGCGATCCCCGACCGCGGCCAGAACGGCGTCACCGCATAGATGCCCGTGACGATCGTTGATCAACTTGAACGAGTCGAGATCGAACATCAGCACCGACAACGGCCGTTTCGTACGGCGCGCGCGCTTCAGCTCGATGTCGAGCGAATCGATCGCGTGGGTGCGGTTGAAGCAGCCGGTCAGCCCGTCCTGGAGCCCGTTCTCGTGCAGCTCCTGCAGCAGCTCGGCGTTCTTCAGCGACGCCGCCAGCAGCGCCACCGCGGTGGTGAGCACGCTTCGCTGGTGCGCGGTGAGCGGCGGCTCGGACGCAAGGCCCAGCACGCACACCGGCGTGTCGGCGATGACGACCGGGAAGCAGTCGTCGTCGGTCGGCAGGCTGACCTGGAGGCCGCCTTCGCCCATGGCGCGGCGGGCGGCGCGCTCGCGATCGGCCGGGGGCGTGTCGCCCACCGTCATCAACGGCTCCCACACGCCGGCGGTGCGAATCATCACCCACGTGCGCCGGTTGGGCACCAGCAGCGGAATGTGCGTGGCCGCGGCGGCGGCCACCGACTTGAGCTCGGGGATGCGCGTGAGCGCGTGCGCGAAGTTGACCAGGCGCGAGGTTTCCTCGGCGCGCTCCAGAGCCTCCTTCGACGCGATCGCGGCGCCGAGGGCGACCCCACCGAGCTGGCGGCGCTGCCGCCACTGATACAAGCCAAAGATGGTGGCGGCGATGATCGCGGCCGGCATGAGCCGGAGATCGCGAACTTCCGGAACGGTCGCGATCCACTCGAAGAGGGCCGCCACCGGCCTCGACAGCAGCACGTAGCTCACGATCGCGACGCCGAGCGCCAGGAACGGATCGCTGCGGTTCGAGTAATAAATCCCGTTCTTCACGTGATGGTTATCGGCCTCGGCCAGCGGCCGCATCACGGCCGTTAGCCGCAGGCTGTCAACCCACGCGGCAGATCGGTTACGATGGCGCCGATGGCGTCACGACTGCACACAATTGCCTTCGCGGCCTCGCTGGCCGCGCTGCCGGTGGCGGCGGCTGCCGGTCAGCACGAACACGGTGCCGCGGCGCTCGCATCGCACGCGGTGGCCGCCACCGTCGCGCCGTTTCCGCCCAAGGCGGCGGTTGGGCCGCTGCCGCCGCTGCCACGAGTTGGATATGCGCCCGCGCGCCCGATGGAAGTGGTCCAGCAGGTCTTCGAGTTCGCGGCGCGCCACCCCGAGGTGCTCTCCTACGTGCCGTGCTACTGCGGCTGCGAGAATCCCCAGCTCGGTCACAAGGGCAATCACGACTGCTTCGTGAAATCGCGCGCTGCCAACGGCATGGTCACCGCGTGGGAACCCCACGGCATCGGCTGCCAGATCTGCATCGACGTCGGCCGCGAAGCGATGCTGCTCTTCAACTCCGGCGCCTCGGTCACCTCCATCCGCGCGGCGATCGAGAAGAAGTACGGCGCGTATTTTGGTTCCTCGACGCCGACGCCGAAGCCGCCGCCGGCCCCGGTCAAGAAGACATCGCTTCTGAAGTAGGCGAATCATCGCGATAGACGCCCGCCGCGCCGAAGCCTTCGGGCGTCTGCTGGACGCCATGCACGAGGGCGTGTTCGTGGGCACCGTCCGTCCCCACAGCGGCCAGGACGGCACCACGATCGTCGCCAACCCCGCGCTCAAACAGCTGTTCGGACACCCCGCGAACACGCCGGAGGGGCGCGTGCTGCCGTTTGCGGCGGAGCGCTTCGCCGATCCACAGGCGCGGGCGGACTTCCTCGATCGGCTCGCCAGCGAGGGGACGCTGACGTCGCACCCGCTGCGCATGCTGCGGCTCGACTCGAGCGTCATCCTGGTCGAGATCACCGCGCGCGCCGAGATCGACCGCCAGCGCGGCGTGGTGCTGGTCGAGGCCCTGTTCCGCGACACCTCCGAGGCGCGGCGCTTGAAGGACCGCTCACGCGATCTCTATCAGCAGCTGCTGCAGGCGGAGAAACTGGCCGTGCTGGGTCAGACCATTTCGCAGGTCGCTCACGAGCTGAACAACCCACTCGCGACGATCCTCAGCTGGGCGGAGCGAATGCAGGAACAGCCGCTCGACGCGACGTCCAAGCGGGGTGCCGACGCGATCGTGGCGGCTACCGAACGTGCCACGCGCATCGTCCGCGACCTGCTCACCTACGCCAAGCCGCGGCCGTCCACGCGGTCGATGATCGATTTGAACCACGTCGTCCGTGAGACGCTGGAGCTGCGGGCCGAGGAACAGGCTGCCAACAACATCGACGTGGTGACGGCGCTGGCGGCGGGGCTGCCGCCGGTGTTTGCCGATGCGCACCGCATCCAGCAGGTGCTGCTCAATCTGATGAACAACGCCGAGCAGGCGATGGTGGCCAGCCACGGCCGCGGCTCGCTCGTGGTGCGCACGTGGCACGACGCCGCGCTCAACACGGTGTCGTTCGACGTGAGCGACGACGGGCCGGGGCTGGCGCCGGAGATCCGCACCAAGATCTTCGACGCCTTCTTCACGACCAAGCCGGTCGGCGAGGGCACGGGCCTCGGCCTCGCGGTGGCCTACAACATCGTCAAGGACCACGGCGGCCGCATCCGCGTGGATTCAGAGGCTGGACGGGGGACGTCGTTCGTGGTCGATCTCCCGGTGACGGCCACCGCGGAGGCGCCGCCGGCACCCGCGCCGGCGCCGTCGCCGAAGGAGGCCGTGCGCGGCGCATCGGTGCTCGTCGTCGAGGATGAGGATGCGCTGGCCAGCGCCATGGGCGAGGCGCTGCAGGACGCGGGATTGAAGGTGGAGATCGCGGGCGACGGCGAGGACGCCCTCGCCCGCATTCGAAAAGGCAGCTACGACGCGATCATCTGCGACTTGAAGATGCCGCGCGTCAGCGGGATGGTGATCTACCGCGCGATCGCCGCGGCGACGCCGTCGCTTGCGCGGCGCGTGATCTTCGTCACCGGCGACGTGGCGGCCACCGACGCCGAACGCTTCCTCGCCGAGAGCGGCTGCCGCTGGCTGGTCAAACCGTTCCGCATCGGCGACTTGCTGCGCGCGGTGCGCGACACGCTCGCGTAATCCACCACGACGGCCGCGGCCGAACGCGACGCTGCCGCCGGCACGCTGGCGAGCGTGGCCTTGGCCATCTTCGGCTTGTGGAACTCGAGAATCGCGCTGCGGAGAATCTTGAGGGTCTCGGCCCCCGGCGCCATGTGCGACAGCGCGTCGCGGAGGCGGCCGATGGCGCGCGCGTGCAGCTGCGAGACGCGCGATTCGTTGACGCCGATCTCGGCGCCAATCTGCTTCATCGTGGCTTCCTGGTAGTAGTAGAGACCGATCACCTTCTGCTCGCGGGCCGGTAGCGACGCAATCGCGTCCTGCACCCGGCGCTTGGTCTCTTCACGCTCGAACGCCACGTCCGGCCGCTCGGGCTCGGACGGGATGAGCGCCGCCGGCAGGGTGGCTTCGTCGAGATGTTCGTTGTTGGCGAGCGGCGAGGTGGATTCGATGGCGTTGATGCGGACAATCGTGCGGCCCAGGCGCTTCTCGTCGGACCCGACCTTCGCGGCCAGGTCGGCGAGCGACGGCTCGCAACCGAGCTCGCGGCGCAGCTCCTCGCGGGCAGCTTCCAGCTCACGGCGCTGACGGCGCACGCCACGCGGCCAGGCATCCTTGCGGAGCGCGTCGATCATCGCCCCCCGGACCCGCCGTTCGGCAAACGTCTCGAACTTGATACCCCGGGCCTCGTCGAAGCGGTTCGCGGCATCGATGAGACCGATGACGCCGTCCTGGACGAGGTCGCCAATATCGATCGAATGGGGCATCGTGGCCGCCACGCGGCGCGCGAGCTGTTCGACGAAGGGGATGCTGTTGACGACGCGGGTGTTGTCGGTGCCGGGCTGGGGGCGCATGTGATGTGTTGTTCCTCCGGCCCATCCCTATCGCAACCGAAGTACCAAACCGCGCAGCCTCGGTCATTCCGACGTAATGGTGGTCAGACCCCGTGTTCTAAGTTCAATAAATGGAACACGTTGCGGTCGAGCTTTTGTGCAGTTTCCGCACCCGCGCCGTGCCCCGAAACGGGACAATTCGTCAAGCCGTTGACGAATTGGCGGCCAGCCGAGCCAAAGAACTGACGCTTCCGATTACGAAACTGAGGGTCGTTGTGCCGCGCTGGAACAGAAGGGGGTCTCGCGCGGCCAGCCTGTCCCGGGAGGGAACAGGGGTTAGAGCAGGTCGGTCTGGTGGCGGATCTCTTTCGCTGTGCCCATCGCGTCGAGCACCTTCGCGACCACCTCACCCGCTCTGGACCGGCTGGCGTCGTCCACGGCCTTGAGCTCCAGGAGCTCGGCGCAGGCGAGGATGATGCCCAGCTGGTTGTTCAGGCGGTGAAACAGGACCCGCAGGTCCCCACCGGCCTGAAGCGCTGAGTCCGCGGGGGACGCGGACTCCCGGAGCTGGCTCACGCGTGCGAACCGGTCGGCCGCACGGTCGCGCTCACCTGACGCGCGGGCGAAGCCGCGTCACGCCACAGCGAGTCGGCGAAGATGCGAATCGCGCCGCCGGCGGTGCGCACGTATTCGACCTTCCCCGCGGAAATCCAGTTGTAGATGGTGCGGCGGCTCACTCCAACCACTTCGCACGCCTTCATGATCGACAGCGTCTGACGGTCCATATAGTCTCTTTTCGGCCCCTGTGGGCCTGGCTTCAGCGTCCAGAAGCTCCGGCGGGCGCAGCCGGGGACAGTCCCGGCGAACCCTCAAGAACGCGTATCGGCAGCTCAGGGAGATTCGTTAGGCTGCGCGACTCTGCGCGGTCCGCTTAGATCGCGGACCGCGCGCTTTATCTGGCAAACCGGCTTAACGCCGGTTCGCAATTTCAGATCTGGACATGTGTGTCAAAATGTTGGCGCCCGTGGCCGACCCCAGCCGCCCCCACCTCTTGTTCGTGGACGACGAGGAAAGCCTCCGCCGGCCGACGGCCGAGCGTTTGGCCGAGCGCGGATTCGAGGTGGTCGAAGCCGGCAGCGGCGAACAGGCGCTCGAGCTGCTCGATCAGTTCGCCTTCGACATCCTGGTCACCGACCTGCGCCTGCCAGGCATGGACGGCACGCAGGTGATCGACGCGGCGCGACAGCGCTATCCCGCCATCGTCGCCATCGTCATCACCGGTTACGGCACCGTGCGCGACGCCGTCGAGGCAATCAAGAAGGGCGCGTCGGACTTCATCACCAAGCCCTTCCACTTCGACGAGCTGATGCACGTCATCCAGACGTCGCTCGAACGGGGCCGCCTGCGTTCCGAGAACGCCTATCTTCGATCGCAGCTCGAGGAGCGCTATCAGTTCGAGGGCATCATCGGACGCAGCCGCGCGATGCAACCGCTCTTCTCGATGCTCGAGACGGTGGCGCGCACGGCAAGCACCGTCCTCGTCACCGGTGAGACCGGCACCGGAAAGGAAGTGATCGCCAAGGCGATCCACCACAACAGTCCGCGGAAGGCGCAGCGTTTCGTGGCGATCAACTGCGCCGCGCTGCCCGAGACGCTGCTCGAAAGCGAGCTCTTTGGCCACGAGAAGGGATCGTTCACCGGCGCGACCAGCACGAGGCAGGGTCGTTTCGAGCTCGCGCACAAGGGGACGATCTTCCTCGACGAGATCGGAACGATGAGCCTCGGCTTGCAGAGCAAGCTGCTGCGGGCGCTCCAGGAGCGCGCATTCGAGCGTCTGGGCGGCAACCAGACGATCAAGGTGGACGTGCGCGTCATTGCCGCCACCAACGCGCCGTTGAAGCGGATGATTGCCGAAGGTGCGTTTCGCGAGGATCTCTTCTACCGGCTGAACGTCTTCCAGGTGACGCTGCCGCCGCTCCGCGATCGGCGCGAGGACATTCCGCTGCTCATCAAGCACTTCGTGACGAAGTTCGCGCCCGAGGCGCCGCCGCAGATCTCGCAGGGCGCCATGCGCTGCATGATGGCGTTCGACTGGCCCGGCAACGTGCGTCAGCTCGAGAACGCCGTCGAGCGCGCGGTCACCATGCGCGGGTCGCGGCCCGAGATCGACGTGGGCGATCTGCTGCCCGAAATGCAGGAAGCGCCGTCGCCGACCGCCACGCCGTACGTCGATCTCCCCGATGAGGGGCTCGACCTCAACGACTACCTGGCGTCAATCGAAAAGGACCTGATCCGGCGCGCGCTCGAACGCACGCGCGGCAATCGCAACAGAGCCGCGGAGGTGCTCCGCATCAAGCGGACCACCCTCGTCGAGAAGATGAAGCGTCTCGGATTGGAGTAGGTCGCCACATGCCGCCGCGCTTTGCATACTGGACGATCCTCGTCGGCGGGCTGCCCACCGCGTTCCGCGCCACGGAGCGCGACGAACTGCTGCCCACGTTCAAACGGCTTCAGGAGAAACATCCCGACGCGGTCATGCAGTGGTTCTCGCGCGGCCGCCTGTGGGAGTCGCCCGAGGCTGCGCGCGAGGCGCTCATTCGCGATCGCGAGGGCGACCGGCCGCGGGGACGGGGCCGCGACTGGCGGCCCGGCGGCGAGCATCGTGACCCGCGTCAGAAATTCATCGACGCCAAGAAGGCACGAAACCTCGATCGACGAAAGCAGCGCTTTGAGCGACGGCAGGACGGCGACAAGGGGACGGGACGTCCTCCAGACCGTGCCGGACACGAGCGACCGACAGGCCCGAGGGCCGATGCTCCGCGCGACTGGCGACGCCCGCCCGGGCTGAAACCCGAGGGCCGCGGTGAGTGGAAGGATCGACCGGCCAGGCCAACCGGGCCGAAGCCCGAAGGCCGCGGTGAGTGGAAGGATCGACCGGCCAGGCCAACCGGGCCGAAGCCCAAAGGCCGCGGTGAGTGGAAGGATCGACCGGCCAGGCCAAACGGGCCGAAGCCCGAAGGCCGCGGCGAGTGGAAAGATCGACCGGCCAGGCCAACCGGGCCGAGGCCCGAAGGCCGCGGCGAGTGGAAAGATCGGCCGCGTGGCCCGCGCCCGCCGGGCAAGCCGACGGGCGGTCCCGGCGCGAGCCGTCCCGCCGGGCCGCGCGCACCGCGCGATCCGCGCGGGCCCCGGGGCCCGCGCGGGCCAAAGCGCTGATGGTGGCGCACGTCGTGCTGTTCAAGCCCAAGCCCGGACTGGATCCCGCGGGCCGGCAACGGCTCGCCACGGCGTTCGAGCGCGCGCTCCAGGAAATCCCGTCGATCCGCCGGGCGCACGTCGGCCGCCGGATTCTGCACGGACGCCCGTACGAGCAGCTGATGACGGTGGACTACGAGTACGCGGCGATCCTCGAATTCGACACCGCCGCAGACCTCTCCGCGTACCTTGCACACGAAGCGCATGACGCCCTCGGCGCGCTCTTCTTCGAGGCCTTCGATGTCGCGCTGATGTACGACTACGAAATGCAACCGGGCGGAACAGACTGGTTGCTGGAGCGGCCGGTCTCTTAGATCGGCGGACGCAGGGCGGTCTAAAGACCGCCCTCTACATTTACGCGGAGGCGCGCGAGTACGAGTCGGGACGCGGATTGCCGCGAATCGACGCTTTGGCGCTGCGGTAGGGGCCCACCGGCAGATTGCAGTTCTGCTGGTAGAGGAACGCGTGGAAGCGCTTGTAGTCCGACGTCGGCAACCCGAACGTCGCCAGCAGCGCACGATAGCTGCCGCGGGTGTGCTGCAGGCCGCGATCGATGAGCGCCGCGAGATCGTCGCGGGTGAGCTCGTGGGCCTTGAACGGCTGGTGCACGACGGTCCAGAAGTCCTCGCCGTTGATCAACCGGTTCCACAGCCGCTCGGCCGCTTCGGATCCCTTCACCACGTGACGGCCGGCCGATGTCTGCGCGCGCGGACTCTCCTCCGCGCCCGGCGCCGCCATCACGGGCACGATCGGCTCTGACTCGCCGCGCGCTTCGCGCGGCAGATCCTCGGGTCGGATCGGCATCTCGCTCGCGCGCACGACCAGCCGCTCGGTCATGTTCTTCAGCTCGCGGATGTTGCCGGGCCACTGGTAGCGCAGCAGCAGCTGTTCGGCCTCGGGCGTGAGCTCGGGCAACGGCAGCCGGTGCGCCTCGCTGGCCCGCTGCAGGTAGTAGCGCAGAAGCAGGAGGACGTCGTCGCCGCGCTGGCGCAGCGGCGGCACTGCGATCTGAATGACGTTCAAGCGGTAATACAGATCTTCGCGGAACTGCCCGCCTTCGATCTGCCGGCGCAAGTCGCGGTTGGTGGCGGTGATCAGGCGGACGTCGGTGCGGCCCGTCACGGCATCCGATCCGATCGGTTGAATCTCGCCCGTTTCTGCGAAGCGAAGCAGCACGGCCTGCATCCGCAGGCTCATCTCGCCGAGCTCGTCGAGGAACAGCGTCCCGTGATCGGCTTGTCGCACCAGCCCCGGCTTGTCGCGGTAGGCGCCCGTAAAGCTCCCCCGAACATGGCCGAAGAGCTCCGACTCGAGCAGGGTTTCCGGGATGCCGCTGCAGTTGACGGCGACGAAGGATCGGCCAACGCGCCCGCTCTGGGCGTGAATCAGCTGCGCGACCACTTCCTTGCCGACCCCGGTCTCACCCAGAACCAGGACCTTCGCCTCCGTTCGGGCGGCCGCCTGGATATCTCGGCGAAGCTCGACGAGCGCTGGACTCTCGCCGAGAAGTAGGGGCAACGCCCGCGAGCGGGCAACCGAAGAAGTGGACACAGTGCGAATCCTCCTCGCTGTTGAAACGAACTCCAGCGGGTAGGCGAACAATAAGTCTGCCGTATTCAGAAGAATAAAATCAACGGGAAATTCGAAGAAAAGTCTCGGTTCCAGTTACGATTCTGACATTCTGATTACTGTTCTGACGGCCTCCCGGAGACGGCGATCAGGCTAACACACTGATCCCCAAGACCTTCAACCGACTGCACATAATCCAGAGGCGCTGGCACAACTCTAGGATTTGCGTGCAGCGGGCGAAGCAAAAGTGCACGCTGCCGCAGACTTCTCTCAGACAGGGCCCGGTCCGCTCGCGGCCGCGCTCGAAGGGCGCCGGGTCGATGGGCGGCGCTCGCGCTGGGTCGCGCGCGTGCACGGCGTGTATCTCGATGAACGGGCCTGGTGGATTCAGGTGTCGCGCGATGGCGATGAGTCGGCGTGTGTGGTGCTGCGCTGCTCACCCCGCGCGACGGTCGAGCAGGCAGCGGCCGTTCTGGGCCACTGGCGGCCAACCACCACTCTTTCCCTACTCGTGCTGAACGTGATGGCGGTGGCGTAGCCCGCCGTCGCGCGAAGGCGAGGCCTTCAGCGCGTGGTGACGGGGCTGGTGCTCACTCGGTTCTTGCCGGCTCGCTTGGCAGCGTAGAGCGCGCTGTCGGCCCGCTCGATCACTTCGCGCACGCTCCCCAGCGGTCCTGACTCGGCCACGCCAATGCTCACCGTCACGCGCAGGCCCGCCAGCGCGCGGTCGGTGGAGTGGTAGCTGTGGATGCGCTGCCGGATGCGCTCGGCGATCGCGCTGGCGCTGTCGAGGCTGCTGCCCGGCATCACGACGGCAAACTCCTCGCCGCCGTAGCGCGCGCACACGTCGAAGACGCGCACCGAGCTTTTCAGGATGTCGGCGACGTCCTTGATGACCGTGTCGCCCGCCAGATGGCCGAACGTATCGTTGATGTTCTTGAACGAGTCGATGTCGAGCATCAGCAGCGACACCGGCGTGTTCTGACGCGTGGAACGCTGCAGTTCCTCCTGCAAGCGGCTCTGAAAATAGGGCCGATTGAAGAGACCGCTCGACGGATCGACGATCGCGGCCTGCGCGAAGAACTGCGCCTGCCGCTGCGTCCGTTCGCGTACGAGCGCCAGCGCCACCGGCGCCAGCAGTATGCCGAGGTCCGCGACGTCGTCCACCGACAGCGCCACGTCACCGTCGCGATCGGTGACGCACAGGACGCCGAGCACGTCCGAACCCGCGGTGATCGGGACGGCCGCAAACGACTTCGTCCGGTAGCGCGAACGCGGGCGTTCGAACCCGGGCAACGTGGTCACGTCCTCCACGCGCAGCGGCACACCCTTCTGGTAGACGGCGCCGATGATGCCGGCTCCCGGTGAGATGCGGAGGTGTTCGGTCAGCGCCACCGGATAGCCGTGTGTCGCCACGATCGACAGGTTGCCCTGGTCGGTGGGTACCGCAAAGGTCGCGACGCGGCACGGCAGCGTCTTGACGACGGCGCGGACGGCCAGTTCGCACACCTCGCGCAGCCCGGTCACGGCGGCGAGATCGCGCGCCAGCTCGTAGGCGGCCAGGCCGATGTCGCCGAGGCTCGTGGACGACCCTTCCTGGGCGCAGAGCGCGCGCGCCGCTTCGGCCAGGGCGTGCGTCGAAGCCGACCAGTCGCCCTCGATCATCAGGATGGCGGTGTGCGACGCGCCGGGAAGCAGCGCCAGCGTCCAAGGCGCCCCGTCCACGATCCGCACGGCAATCTGGTCACCGAGCGCGGTCACCTCGTCGAGGGCATAGTCGTCATCGGGCAGCAGCCGCAGGTCGGCCCCGCTGGAGGACCGCGCGAGGATCGACCAGCGCCCCTCGCGCCAACCCGCAAAGACGACCGCGGCGCCGAGAATCGAGGCGAGATAGGCGGCCGCCTGGCGGAGGAGCAGATCAGCAGGCAGCCCGGGGGGCACGGCGCGGCGCGCGCTGAGCAGCCGCAGGCTCTGCTCCGCCGTCAGCGTCCGGACCCTGGTCTCTGTCATCCCGATTCCAAATCCACCCTGCGGTGCCGAAAATCCGTGGCCGGGGAGACATTTGCCCCACGGCGCCGAGCCACACTTGGGCGTCTCCCCAGAAAGCTCTAGAAACACCAACGTTTCGAGAGCCCCTTGGGCACCCTACGGATGAGGTGGCAACAAGCGTACCGCTGATGGGTGACGAAGTGTTAGGGTGCGTTGGCTAACTGCCCAGAGGGGCTCATGGCCGCTGACAACGGACGAGCTGTCGTCGGTTTGTGCGATCGTTGCTACGCTTCACCCGGATGGGTTTGACGCCAACCTCGCTCAGTCATCTCCAGCGGCTCGAAGCGGAGAGCATCCACATCATGCGAGAGGTGGTCGCCGAGTGCGAACGCCCGGTGATGCTCTATTCGATCGGCAAGGACAGCGCCGTCATGATGCATCTGGCCATGAAGGCGTTCCATCCGTCCAAGCCGCCCTTCCCGTTCATGCATGTGGATACCACATGGAAGTTCAGGGAGATGATCGCGTTCCGCGACGAATCGGCGCGGCGGCTGGGCATCGATCTCATCGTCCACATCAACGAAGAGGGCGTGAAGGCCGGAATCAATCCGTTCTCGCACGGCTCGGCGGTGCACACCGACGTGATGAAGACGGTCGCGCTCAAGCAGGCGCTCGACAAATTCGGCTTCGACGCCGCCTTCGGCGGGGCCCGCCGCGACGAGGAGAAGTCGCGGGCGAAGGAACGCGTCTTTTCGATCCGCTCGGCTCAGCACCGCTGGGATCCGAAGCAGCAGCGGCCGGAACTGTGGCGCCTCTACAACGCGCGCATGCGCAAGGGCGAGAGCATCCGCGTGTTTCCGCTCTCCAACTGGACCGAGCTCGATGTCTGGCAATACATCTACGCCGAGAACATCCCGATCGTGCCGCTCTACTACGCCAAGGAACGGCCGGTCGTCATGCGCGACGGTCAGCTGATCATGGTGGACGATGACCGCATGCCGCTCGAGCCCGGCGAAACACCGCAGATGCGGCGCGTGCGCTTCCGCACGCTCGGGTGCTATCCCCTCACCGGCGCCATCGAGAGCGACGCGGCCACGCTGCCGGCCATCATCCAGGAGATGCTGCTCACGCGCGTGTCCGAGCGGCAGGGACGCGTGATCGACAACGATCAGTCGGCCTCGATGGAAAAGAAGAAGGTCGAGGGGTACTTCTGATGGCGACGCCCGCGACCATCGCCGCCGAAGTCGAAGCCTACCTGCAACGGCAGGAGCGCAAGGACCTGCTGCGCTTCATCACCTGCGGCAGCGTGGACGACGGCAAGTCCACGCTGATCGGACGCCTGCTCTTCGAGAGCAAGACGCTGTTCGAGGACCAGCTGTCCACCCTCGCTGCCGATTCGCGCAAGTCGGGCACGCGTGGCGGCGACATCGACTTCGCGCTGCTCGTGGACGGGCTGTCCGCCGAGCGCGAGCAGGGCATCACGATCGACGTCGCCTACCGGTTCTTCTCGACCGAGCGGCGCAAGTACATCGTGGCCGACACGCCGGGGCACGAACAGTACACGCGCAACATGGTCACCGGGGCGTCCACGGCGGATCTCGCGATCATCCTCATCGACGCCCGCAAGGGCGTGCTCACGCAGACGAGGCGCCACAGCTACCTGGTGTCACTGCTCGGCATCCGCCACGTGGTGCTGGCGGTGAACAAGATGGACCTCATGGACTATTCCGAGGAGGTCGGCCGCCGCATCGAAGCCGATTACCGCGCGTTTGCGGCCCAGATCGGGGTCGAGGACGTCGTCTGCATTCCGATCTCGGCGGTCAACGGCGACAACGTGTTCACGCGCAGCGACCGGATGCCGTGGTACACGGGCCCATCGCTGATGGACCATCTCGAGTCGGTGCCGATCGAGCAGGAGCCGGCCGGCGGGCCGTTCCGGATGCCCGTGCAGTGGGTAAACCGGCCCAACCAGGATTTCCGTGGCTTCGCCGGAGTAGTGTCGAGCGGCAGCGTGTCGGTCGGCGACCGCCTCGTGGCATTGCCCTCGGCGCGCACCAGCACGGTACGAGCGATCGTCAACGGCTTCGACGAGACACCGAGAGCGATCGCTGGTCAGGCGGTCACCGTCGTGTTGTCGGAAGAGCTCGACGTGAGCCGCGGCGACGTGCTCGTCGCCGCCAGCGAGCGTCCGAGCGTCGCCGATCAGTTCGAGGCCACCATCATCTGGATGAGCGAGCAGCCGATGCTTCCGGGCCGCTCCTACCTGTTCAAAACCACGACGCAGACCGTGGGGGCCACGGTGGCGCCCCTCAAGTACAAAGTCAACGTCAACACGCTGGAGCACACCGCCGCCAAGCGGCTCGAGCTGAACGACATCGGCGTGTGCGGCCTCGAGCTCGCCAAGCCGATCGTGTTCGAGCCGTATCGCGAGAACCGCGAGCTGGGCGGGTTCATCCTCATCGATCGGCTCACCAACGCCACGGTGGGCGCCGGCCTGCTGCACTTCTCGCTGCGCCGCGCGCACAACGTGCACTGGCAGGCGCTCGACGTGGACAAGCGCACCCGCGCCAGCCAGAAGGATCAGAAAGCCTGCGTGCTCTGGTTCACGGGGCTGTCGGGCGCGGGCAAGTCCACGATCGCCAACCTGCTCGAGCGCCGGCTGCTGGCGCTCGGCCGGCACACCTACCTGCTCGACGGCGACAACGTGCGGCACGGGCTCAACAAGGACCTGGGCTTCACCGAAGCGGACCGCGTGGAGAACATCCGGCGCGTCGCCGAAGTGGCGCGACTGATGGCCGACGCGGGGCTCATCGTGCTGGTGTCGTTCATCTCCCCCTTCCGGGCCGAGCGGCGCATGGCCCGTGGACTGCTCGAGCCGGGCGAGTTCATCGAAGTGTTCGTGGACACGCCGCTGGCCGTGGCCGAAACGCGCGACCCCAAGGGGCTCTACAAGAAGGCGCGGCGGGGCGAGCTGAAGAACTTCACGGGGCTCGATTCCCCGTATGAGGAGCCCGAGCAGCCCGAGCTGCGCATCGAAACGACGCTCTTGCAGCCGGAAGAGGCCACCGAGGCGATTGTTCAGTTCATGGTCGCCGCCGGCCTGTTGGAATCCGCCTGACGGACCTCGTGACCGCTCTCGATCGCGCTCGTCTGCTCGACGAAGTCGCCGGCTACGTACGCGCCGCGCACGTCGAAATCATGCGTGTGTACGCGACACCGGTCGAGGCGCAGCTCAAGGAAGACCAGTCGCCGCTCACCGAGGCCGACCTGGCGTCGCACCGCGTGCTCACCGAGGGGCTGGCCCGCATCACACCGCACCTGCCGATCGTCTCCGAGGAGGGCGGCCTGCCCGCCGCGGCCGTGCGCGCGTCGTGGCAGACCTACTGGCTGATCGATCCGCTCGACGGCACCAAGGAGTTCCTGGCCAGGAACGGCGAGTTCACGGTCAACGTCGCGCTCGTCGAGCACGGGCGGCCGACGCTCGGTGCGGTGGGCGTGCCGGCGCGCGATCAGGTGTACGTCGGCGACGTCACTCGTGGCGTGGCCCGGCGCCTCGATGTCTCGATCGACATCGACTTGAAGGCTCGGCGATACGCGGGCTCGAACCCGACCATCGTCGCCAGTCGCCGCCACGGCGGCGAGACGCTCCTGGGCGCGCTGCGGCGGATCGAACAGGAGCAGGGCGGATACGAGCTGCTCAACGTGGGGAGCGCGCTCAAACTGTGCCTGCTCGCGGAGGGCAAGGCCGACGTCTATCCTCGCCTCGCCCCCACGTCTGAATGGGACACCGCTGCCGCACAGGCCGTTCTCGAAGCCTCTGGCGGCGGTGTCTTTGCGTTGGACGGCACACCGCTCGTCTGCAACAAAGACGTGATCGTCAATCCGTCATTCGTCGCGGTTGCAGATCGATCGGTGGACTGGCTGAAATACTTCCCGGCCCCCTAACGACGAGGCGCTAGTGCTGGCCCGGACGACCCGCGCCGAGCCGAACGACTTTGGGGCTGCGCGTCTTGATCGCGTTGCGCGTGTCGACCACGGTTTTCGCGACGCGCTGCAGCTCGGTGTAGTCGAACTGAGTGTGGTCGGTCACGACGACCACGCAATCGAATTCCTCGCTCGCGGTCTTCGCCACGTCCGTATTCACCAGGTCGATGCCGTTCGGCCACTCTTTGGCCGCCAGCTTCGGCACGAAGGGATCCGTATACGACAGGTCGGCGCCGCGTTCACGCAGCAGGTGCAGGAGGTCGAGCGCCGGCGACTCGCGGATGTCGTCGACGTCCTTCTTGTAGGCGATGCCGGCCACCAGGACCTTGGAGCCATTCAGCGGCTTGCGCACGCTGTTGAGCGCCTCGCTCATGAGCGACACGACGTAGTGCGGCATGTTGCCGTTGACCGCGCCGGCGAGCTCGATGAAGCGCGCTTCGAATCCCGACTCGCGCGCCTTCCACGACAGGTAGAACGGATCGACCGGAATGCAGTGGCCGCCGAGGCCCGGCCCCGGATAGAACGGCATGAAGCCGAATGGCTTCGTGGACGCCGCTTTCACGACCTCCCAGACGTCGATGCCCATGCGATCGCACATCAGCGCGAGCTCGTTGACCATGCCGATGTTCACGGCGCGGAAGGTGTTCTCGAGCAGCTTGACCATCTCGGCGACGCGCGGCGAGCTCACCGGCACGATCGTCTTGATCGCGCCGTCGTAGAGCGCCGAGGCGAGTGCCGTGCAGTCCGGGGTCATGCCGCCAATGACCTTCGGGATGTTGTGCGTGTTGAACGACGGGTTGGACGGGTCCACGCGCTCAGGGGAGAACGCGAGGAAGAAGTCCTTGCCGCCCTTGAGGCCGCCCCTTTCGAGCATCGGGAGCACCAGCTCGTCGGTCGTGCCGGGATAGGTCGTGGACTCCAGGATGACCAGCTGACCTGGACGAAGCCGCTTCGCGATCTCCTCGGCCGCGGTGACGATGTAGGACATGTCGGGGTCCTTCGTCTTCCGCAGCGGCGTCGGGACGCAGATGTTGATGGTGTCGACCTCGGCCAGGGCGTCGAAGTTCGTCGTCGCGCGCAGCCGATTCGCTGCCTTGAGCTCCGCCACGTGCGCGGTCGGCACGTCGTCGATGTAAGAGCGGCCCTCGTTGATCGCGTTGACCTTACGGGCATCGAGGTCGAACCCGATGGCCTCGTAGCCGGCGCGGCCGAACTCGACCGCCAGCGGGAGTCCGACGTAGCCGAGACCGATGACTCCGGTCTTCGCTTTACGCGACTTGATGAGCTCCATGAGCGAGAGCGAGGCGGAAGCAGCAGCGGATCGAACCATTCGTGAAAAGCCCTCCGTCGGCTCGGGAAAAGACAAAGCCAATACTGAAATCTCGGGTGTTCGCAAGACGCTCGCCAGAGGCAAAGAGGACCGCGGACGTCGTCGGATTTGCCCGGGCGCGTTCGCTAAGTCACGGGGCCTCAAGTAATAAGCTATGGTGACCGCCTGTCCCGGAAGAGGCCGTTGTTTGACCTCTCCTGAGCAGACTTAATTCTGTCGGCGTCGGAATGTCGGAAGGGCCTGAAAGACTGCACGTCTCGGCACCGTCCACCGTCGTTCGGAAGCCGACCGCCCATCGTTGTTAAGTGGCGGTCATAGAATAAGTAACGTACTCGGAGGCTAAACTCTTACCTCTGGCGACGTACTTGCAAAACTCGCCTGCCGTGCCGTTCTCGTGTAGCAATCGGATCGGATTGGTTGGAGCGCGGAAAAACGTGGAAAAAGCACGAATCTTCGCTATTTGTTTGGCCTGCAGCGCTGTCTCGACGTGGGCATTCGCCCAAGCCGCCGCACCGGCGGTGAAACAGCCGCCGCCCGCCGTGGCCGCGGCTCCGGCTGCTCCCCCGGGCGTCAGCCTGCCGTCTGGCTACGTGATCGGTCCGGAGGATCAGCTGTCGATCGTCTACTGGCGCGAAAAGGACCTCTCGGCCGACGTGGTGGTGCGCCCCGACGGCCTGATCTCGCTGCCGCTCCTGAACGACGTGAGCGCCTCCGGGCTGACGCCGGAGCAGTTGCGCGCCGCCATCACGCAGGGCGCCAGCAAGTTTGTCGAGGACCCCACCGTGTCTGTCGTCGTGAAGGCGATCAACAGCCGCAAAGTGTTCATCACGGGGCAGGTCGCCAAGCCGGGCCCGTTCCCGCTCGGCGGTCCGACGACTGTCTTGCAGCTGATCTCCCTGGCCGGCGGCGTGGCCGAGTACGCCAAGAAAAGCGAGATCGTCGTCATCCGCAACGAGAACGGCAAGCAGACGACCTTCCCGTTCAACTACGACCAGGTCATCAAGCGGAAGAACCTGACCCAGAACATCGAGCTCAAGCCGGGCGACACCGTCATCGTTCCGTAGGCCGCCATCGACATGAGCTCACGCAGGTCTCTCTGGTCGCTGCTCGCGTTTGGTGCGATGTCCCTGCAGGCGTCGCTCGCCTTCGCGCAGGTCGGCGCTCCGCGTCCCGAGCGGCCCGATCGCGGCTTGTACAAGAGCACGGCCCAGGACACCTCCGACCTTCTCGCCTTGAACGGATCCGCGGGCGTAGGGTGGGACGACAACATCCTGCTCGATCTCCCGGGCAACACCGACCCGCGCAATGCCACCGGGGAGAGCGGAACGATCATCAACGGCGGCGGTGGCATCTCGTACTCGCGCACGCGGAGCAAGGCCAGCTTCATGGCGTCGGAAGCCTCGTCGGTCCGGCTCTATCCCGGCCAGACGATCGATCACATCTTTGGCCACAACGCATCGATCGCCGCCGGCTTCGCGTTCAACGATCGCACGCGGCTGTCGGCGAGCGAGGTCGTGACGTATCAGCCCTACACGTTCTCCTCGCTCTTCCCGCAGTCGCTCGATCCCAATCTGCAGTTCCTGCCAGTGCAGGGCCCAGCCCTCGAACTGGCTGCCAACAAGACGCAGTACCTGCAATACACGTCGTCGGTGACGTTCAATCGAGAGCTGTCGCGCCGCACCGCGTTCTACGCCGGCTACAACTTCACGCAAGGCGACACGGCGTATGGGAACGGCCGTTTCACCAGTCAGGGCGCCAACGCCGGCGTACGCTGGTCGCTCACGCGCAATCTGGGCCTGCGCACCGGCTACGGGTATCAGACCGCCACGTATGGCGTCGATGCTCGTACGCTGGGGTATCACAACATCGACGTCGGGGTGGATTACAACAAGGCGCTGTCGTTCTCGCGTCGGACGACGCTGTCGTTCGGCACCGGAACGTCGGCCCTGACCGACGGCCAGACCACCTCCTACCACGCCACGGGCGATGTCCAGCTCAACCATGAAATTGGCAGGACGTGGGCGGCCACGATCTCGTACGATCGGGCGTTTCAGTTCGTGGGCACGCTCTTGGAGCCGGTCTTCTACGACGCCGCGAGCGCGAGCGTCGGAGGGCTGGTCAACCGGCGGGTTCGGGTGCAGACGAGCGCGCGGGCGTCGCTTGGCAAGATGGGCCTTGGCCGAGAGCGCGTCGACAACGACTACGACACCTATCAGGGCATCGCGACGGTGGCCATTGCGCTGACTCGTTATATCGATCTTGGCGTTGACTACACGATTTACCGCTACCGCTTCGGATCCGGTGCGGTGTTGCCGATCGGTATTCCACGCGACGTCGAACGCCAGAGCATCTCCGCACACATCGACGTCTGGGCTCCGTTGTATTCGCGAGCGAGGAGAAACAATGCTTCCCGGTAAGAAATATTCGCCCGAAGATTTGCTGCGCGTCGCATGGAAGCGTCGCTGGGTGGTGGCGATCCCGCTGGTCGTCATCGCGTCCACCACGGCGGTCGTTGCGCTGTTTCTCCCGAACCGCTACCGCGCGACCACGTCGGTCATGATCGTTCCCCAGCGCGTGCCGGAGAAGTTCGTGGAGTCCACGGTCAAGGACGACCTGGGTGATCGGCTCAACATGATCAGTCAGCAGATCCTGAGCCGGACGCGACTCGAGCGCATCATCCAGGAGTTCAACCTGTATCCGCGCGAGCGCGAGCGCCTGATCATGGAAGACGTGATCGAGCGGATGCGCAAGGACATCTCGCTGCAGGTCAACAACAACCGGCGGCGTGACGGCGCCAGCTCGTTCAACGTCGGGTTCGAATCGCCCGAAGCCCGCACCGCGATGCGGGTCACCGAGCGCCTGGGCTCGCTCTTCGTCCAGGAGAACCTCGAAGACCGCGCGCTGCGCGCCGATCAGACCAACCAGTTCCTGCAAGGTCAGCTCGAAGAGGCGAAGCGGCGCCTGCAGGACCACGAGAAGAAGCTGCAGGAGTTCCGGCAGCGCAACAACGGCCAGCTTCCCGATCAGGTGACGTCGAACCTGTCGATGCTGCAATCAGTACAGCTGCAAGCCCAGAACGTGGCGGAATCGGGAAACCGCGACCGCGACCGCCTGGCGCAACTCGAACGGAACTACTCCGATCTGCAGGCGGCGGCAGCACCCGTTTCGGTGCCCGTGGCCGGCGGGGCGCCCGAGCAGCCCAGCACGTGGGCGCAGCAGCTCGAACAGTCGAAGGCGGCACTGCGGGCGCTCGAGCTGCGGTTGACGCCGGAACACCCGGACATTCGCCGCGCCAAACGGGTGATCGCCGAGCTCGAGGTCAAGGCCGAGGAAGAAGCGCTGAAGCAGCCGATCTCCCTGGTCAATCCGGCACCGACGATCATCGTGGACAAGAACGCGCAGGCGCGCGCCGAGTCGATGCGCGCGGAGATTCAGGAGCTTCGGGCCCGCATCGAGTCGTCGCGGCGCGAGGCCGTGCGGCTGCAGGAGCAGGGGCAGCAGCTGGCGGGGCGCGTGCAGGCGGCGCCGGGTCTCGAGTCGCAGCTCACCGAGCTGATGCGCGACTACAACACGCTGCAGGAAGGCTATACGTCGCTGCTCAAGCGCAGCGAAGACGCCAAGATCGCCGTCCGCATGGAACAGCGCCAGATTGGCGAACAGTTCCGCATCCTCGACGGCGCGCGACTGCCCGAACGGCCGGTCAGTCCCGATCGCGTCCGCATCAACCTGATGGGCATCCTCGGTGGGCTGGCCGTCGGCCTCGGTCTCGCCGCGCTGCTCGAATATCGCGACACGAGCTTCAAGACCGACGACGACATCGTGACCACCTTGGCGCTGCCTGTCCTGGCCGTCATCCCGGTGATGACGAGCGCGTCGGAGCGCCGCGCCCTGCGCCGCCGGCGGCTGATCCTGGCCGCGTCGGCGTCCGTCGCGTGCATGATGCTGGCCGCCGCCGTGATGGCGGTCTGGCGGCTCCAGCTCGTGGAAGCCTGGTTCCGGTAGAGCGATGTACGAGTCCTTCTACGGCTTTCGTGAGCGGGCGTTCGACCTGACGCCGAACCCGCGCTTCCTCGTGATGACGGACGTCCATCGCGAGGCCCTCAGCAATCTCGAATACGGGATTGCGAGCCGTACGGGCATCACGCTGCTGGTCGGCGAGGCGGGCACCGGGAAGACGACGCTGATCCGCACGGCGCTCGAGCGCCAGCCGGCGCGCGTGCACTGCGTGCACCTGTCGAATCCCGCGCTGACGCGGGAAGAGTTCGTGGAGATGCTGGCGCTGCGGTTCGAGCTGAGCGACAAGGCGCAAAGCTCGAAGACCTCGCTGCTGCTCGAGCTCGAGAACATCCTGCGCCGGCGCGACGAGTCGGGCGAATCGACGGTGCTGCTGGTGGACGAGGCGCAGAGCCTGCCGCGCGAGATCCTCGAAGAGATTCGCCTGCTCGCCAACATCGAGACCAACGACCGCAAGCTGCTGTCGGTGATCATGGCCGGTCAGCCCGAGCTGACCTCGCTGCTCAACAACGTCGAGCTTCGCCAGCTCAAACAGCGCGTGGCGCTGCGCTGCGAGCTCCGCCCGCTGACCCTGCAGGAAACGGCAGGGTACATTGCCGGGCGAATCCGCTCGGCCGGCGGCGTCGGCGCGCAGGTGTTCACGCGCGAAGCGGTGACGCTGATCCACGAACGGTCCCGCGGGATCCCCCGCACGATCAGCGTCATTGCCGACAACTCCTTGCTGACCGGCTTTGCCGTGGCCCAGCGGCCCGTCAACAGCGCCACGGTGCGGGAAGTGTGCGAAGACTTCGACCTTCGGAGCGACGGAGGCGGGAGACCGCCCGCTCCGCCAGCCCTCGATGCCGACACGCTCCAAGCGGATGCATCGATGCTGGTGATGAAGCCCGCCGCGGCGCCGGTCGAAGCGCCTCCTCAGAAAGAGGAGATGGTGGACGCGAGCGGCGAAACGCTCCGGAAGTTCCTGTTCCTGAAAGGGTAGGCAGAGACTATGAGTCGAATCGACGAGGCGATGCGGCGGGCGGCGGCCGCGGATGCAACCGCGCAGGCGCCCTCATCGCAGGCCTTGGAGGAATTGGTCACCGTTGGCGCCGGCAACGAAGCCGAGGCGCTCTCGCAGGAGCCGTTCCCGCTCGAACTCCAGGATCGGCGCCCTCGGCCCCCGGCCGAGAAGCCGCAGGCCACCTCCAACAGCAGCTACGAAACCTCAGAGCCGCGGCAGACGCCGCCGTCGCCCGAGAGCTCGCTCTTCGATCGGATCGACTCGCGCCTGACCGAGAAGATCGTCGTCGACCAGAACATGAACGCGGCGTCGCGGGAGCAGTACCGGCGGCTCGCGGCCGTGCTGCACGACGCGCACAACACGCAGGGCCTGCAGGTGATCATGGTGGCGAGCGCGGTGGCCAGCGAGGGCAAGACGCTCACGGCGTCCAACCTGGCGCTCACCTTCAGCGAGTCGTACCAGAAACGCGTCCTGCTGATCGACGCCGACCTGCGCCGCCCGACGCTCCACAGCATCTTCCGGCTCGACACGACGCTCGGTCTCGGCGACGGCCTGCTCTCGACCTCCGAGAGCAAGATGCTGGTGCGCCAGGTGTCACCGCGACTGGCGGTGTTGCCCGCCGGTCGGCCCAGCTCGGACCCGATGGCCGGCCTGACCTCGGACCGGATGCGGAGACTCATCGAGGAGGCCCGTCAGTCGTTCGACTGGGTCATTCTCGACACCCCGCCCGTCATGCTGCTTCCCGACGCCCACCTGCTCGCCTCGATGGTCGAAGGCGCTGTCATGGTGGTGCGCGCCAACTCGACTCCCTTCGAGCTGATCAAGCGGGCCACTGACGCCATCGGGCGCCAGCGCATCCTCGGCGTCGTGCTCAATCGTGCCGAGCCTGGCCATTCCGCGGATCACTACCAGTACTACGGGTACGGAGAGACGGGGGAGCCGCGTCAGGATCGAACATGATCCGGTTCCTGCTGCATCGGGCGCGCACGCGATCTCTTTTGCTCGCCGCGTGCGAGACCGTGCTGATGGTCGGCGCTGTCGTCCTCGCCGCCATCTTGCGGGTCGGGTGGGATGACGTCGCCGGCATTCTCGTGAGCGACAACGGCCCGGCCCGAGTGCTGCTCGTGGTGGCGATCGCTCAGATCAGCCTGTATTACGTCGACCTGTACGACTTCCGCGTCATCGCCGACCGTCGAGAGCTCTTCACCCGCTTGACCCAGGCGCTGGCGTCGACCTCGTTCGCGCTGGCGGTCCTGTACTACTGGGTGCCGAGCCTGATGGTGGGCCGCGGCGTGTTCTTCATTGCCGCCGTCCTGCTGACCAGCGTCATCGTCGGCTGGCGGCTGGCGTTCGAATGGGTCAGCGGCCGCGTGGGGCCGCGCGAGCGGCTGCTGCTCGTGGGCACCAGCCCCGCGGCGGTCGATCTTGCCCGCGAGCTGTTCGAGCGGCGCCATCAGCTGGGCGTCGAGATCGTCGGCTTCATCGATCCCAATCGCGAGAACGTCGGCAAACCGCTGCTGAACCCGGGCATCGTCGGGACCATCGAAGACATTCCCTCGGTGGTGCGCTCGAGAGAGGTGGACCGCGTCGTGGTCAGCCTGGCGGACGCCCGCGGCACGCTGCCGGTCGACAAGCTCCTCGAGATGAAGCTCGAAGGGGTCACCTTCGACCACCTGGCATCCGTCTACGAGGAATACACCGGCAAGATCGCCGTCGAGAACCTGAGACCGAGCTGGCTGATCTTCTCCGACGGGTTCAAGAAGTCGCACTTCCTGACCGCCGCTAAGCGCGCGATGGACGTCTTCTGCGCCGGTTTCGGCCTGGTGCTGGCGGCGCCGCTCATGATCCTGGCGGCGATTGCGATTCGCCTGACGTCGCCCGGCCCGATCCTCTATCACCAGACGCGGGTCGGCAAGAACGCCCACGTGTTCACCGTGCACAAGTTCCGTTCGATGCGAGTGGACGCGGAAGCGGTGAGCGGACCCGTCTGGGCGGCCAAGCACGGCGACCCGCGCGTCACGCCAATCGGCGCGTTCCTGCGCCGCTCGCGTCTCGACGAGGTGCCGCAGCTCTGGAACGTGCTCAAGGGCGACATGAGCTTCGTCGGCCCGCGCCCCGAGCGGCCGGAGTTCGTCGCCGAGCTCACCGAGCAGATCCGCTTCTACGGGCAGCGGCACGTCGTCAGGCCCGGCCTGACGGGGTGGGCGCAGGTCTGCTACACCTACGGCGCGACCACCGAGGACGCGCTGCAGAAGCTGCAGTACGACCTCTACTACATCAAGAACCTGTCGATCGCGCTCGACCTCTACATCGTTTTCGAGACCGTCAAGACCGTCATCCTCCGAAAGGGCGCCTGATGCCGGGCGAGGCTCGGATGGTCAACGCCATGACGGTGGACGTGGAAGACTATTTCCAGGTCAGCGCCTTCGACCACGTGGTCGACCGTGACGCGTGGCCGGGCATGGAAAGCCGCGTCGTCGCCAACACCGAGCGCCTGCTCCAGCTGTTCGACGAGTTCGACGTGCGTGGCACCTTCTTCGTCCTGGGCTGGGTGGCAGAGCGGCATCCGTCGCTCGTCCGCAGGATTGTGGCGCAAGGGCACGAGCTGGCGTCGCACGGGTACGGGCATCGGCTCGTCTACTCGCAGACGCCGGACGAGTTCCGCAACGACGTGCGCCGGGCCAAGCGGTTGCTCGAGGACGCGGGCGGTGTCGAGGTGCGCGGCTATCGAGCGCCGAGCTTCTCGGTCACCTCGCGATCGCTCTGGGCACTGGACGTGCTCCTCGAGGAGCAGTATCGCTACGACGCGAGCATCTTTCCGATCCGGCACGACCGCTACGGTATTCCCGACGCGCCGCGCTGGCCGCACACGATCGAGCGGCCGGCGGGCCGCGTCTACGAAGTGCCGGGATCGACCGTACGCCTCGGCGGCACCAACCTCCCGGTCGCCGGCGGCGGTTACTTCCGGGTCCTTCCCTACGCGTGGACGCGATTCGGCATCTCGCGGGTCAACCGGCTGGAACGGCAGCCCGTGGTCTTCTACCTGCACCCCTGGGAGATCGACCCCGATCAGCCGCGGCTCCAGGCCGGCGTGTTGAGCCGCTTCCGGCACTATCGCAACCTGCATCAAACCGAGAACCGCCTCCGCCGGCTGATGCGCGACTTCCAGTTCGCGCCGCTGGCATCGGTTCTGCCGGGGTGCGCGGCGTGAGCGTGGCTGCCGTCGAGGCGGAACAGACGGCGGTGCACGTCCGCACGAACGTGCCGGCGTCGCTGTGCGAGGCGTACGTCAACGCGCATCCAGCCGGCACCGGCTACCACTCCCCCGCCTGGCTCGAGGTGATTGGCGAGGCGTTCGGACACGAGACGCAGTACCTGGCCGCCGAATCTCCAGAGGGAGTGGCCGGCGTGCTGCCGCTGGTCTTCTTCCGCAGCCGTGTCTTCGGCACGTTCACCGTGTCGCTGCCGTTCGTCAACTACGGCGGCGTCCTGGCGGACAACGCAGGAGCGGCCCAGTCGCTTCTCGACGCGGCCATCGACGCGACGCGCCAGGCTGGCGGCACCCACCTCGAGCTGCGGCACACCGTCCAGCAGTTCGCGAGCTTGAGCCCCAAGCGCCACAAGGTGGCCATGCTGCTGCCGCTGGCCGCAACCCTGGATCAGCAGTGGGCTGCACTCGACCGCAAGGTGCGCAACCAGGTGCGCAAGGCTGAAAAGAGCGCGCTCTCGGCGCACGTCGGCGGACTCGAGCTCGTGCCCGACTTCTATACGGTGTTCGCGCACAACATGCGCGACCTGGGGACACCGGTGTACGGCCGCGGGTTCTTCGAGGCGGTCGTCCGACGCTTTCCGCTGACGTCGCGCGTCTTCGTCGTGCGTCACGACGGGCGTCCGGTCGCCGGCTCCATCGTGGTCTGGCACCACGGCGTGGCCGAGGTCCCGTGGGCGTCGGCGCTCCGTTCGTCGAACGCCCTCAGCGCCAACGTCTTCCTCTACTGGCAGATGCTCCGCTTCTGCATCGAACAGCAACAGCAGGTCTTCGACTTCGGCCGGTCGACGCCCAACGAGGGCACGTTTCATTTCAAGAAGCAGTGGGGCGCGCACCCGCGCGAGCTGGTGTGGGAGTACTGGACGGCGCCCGGCGTCGACGTCCCGAACCTGAACCCGAAGAACCCGAAGTTCGACCTCGCGATTCGCGCGTGGCAGCGGCTGCCGGTTCCGGTCGCCACGATGATCGGGCCGCGCATCGTTCGCAACATCCCGTAGAGCGATGGTGTATTTCTTTCTCGCGTCGACGGCCCTCCTCGCCTACGTCATCGTGGGCTACCCGCTCCTGCTGCAGCTGATCGTGCGGTTGCGGGGCGCGCGGCCGATCCGGCGGTCCGACGGCACGCCGCCGGTGAGCTTCGTCATCTCGGCCTACAACGAGGCCGACGTCATCCGCGACAAGATCGCCAACGCCCTGGCGCTCGACTACCCGGCCTCGGCTCGCGAAATCGTCGTCATCTCCGACTGCTCGACCGACGGCACCGACGAGATCGTCCGCGAGTTCGCGTGGCGCGGCGTCAGGCTGGCGCGCATGACCGAACGACGCGGCAAGACCGCCGGTCTCAACGCCGTGGTCCCGACGCTGACGGGCGACATCGTGGTGTTCTCCGACGCCAACGCGATGTACGAGCGCGATGCGCTGCGGAAGCTGGTGCGCAACTTCGGCGACGAGACCGTCGGCTACGTCACCGGCGAGGCCCGCTATTTCAAGAACCGCGACGCGGCCGCCGACGTCGGCGAGCGTGCGTACTGGAACTACGAGATCCAGATGAAACGTCTGGAGACGTCGCTCGGCTCGATGGTCGGCGGCGACGGCGCCATCTACGCCATTCGCAAGTCGCTCTGGCAGTCGCTGCCCGAGGACGCCATCAACGACTTCCTGAACCCGTTGCAGATCGTCGCGGCTGGGTGGCGTGGCGTCTACGAGCCCGAGGCGGTGTGCTGGGAGGAAACCGGCGGCGGCATCCGCAACGAGTACAAGCGCCGGGTCCGCATCGTCAGCCGCAGCTGGCGCGCTGTCTTTCAGGCCGAAGGCGTCCTCAATCCATTCAAGGTCGGACTCTTCGCCTGGTCGCTCTTTTCGCACAAGGTTCTGCGCTGGGGGTCCGGGCTCTTTGCGCTGGGCGTCGTGCTGGGCCTTGCGGGCCTCTACATCGAATGGGCGGCGCGCTGGCCGATCGGCGTGATGGCTCTCTCGAGCGTCGCGATCGCGGCGGTGTCGGTCACCACGCAGGGCCGCCAGTTCGCGGGAATGGCGGGCTACTTCATCGTCATCAACGCCGCGTCGCTGGTCGGCATCGGCAAGGGCACGCTCGGGCGCGTGTCGGGCGTGTGGTCCACGCCACGCGAGCAGCCGCATCGGTGGCCGGGCGTACTCGTTCCCGTCGGCCCCATCTTTCTCGCGGTGTGCTCGGTGGCGCTCTTCGCCGCGGCCGCGCTCGCCATCCGCGCCGGCCAGTCCGGGGCCGTCACGCTCTTCTGGACGTCGATCGGCGCGCTCGTCTACGTGTACGTCGCGTATCCAGCCGTGCTGGCGCTCTTCAGCGTGGTCGGGCGGCGGCCGCACGACTCGCGACCGATCGAGCCGTCGGTGTGCCTGTTCGTGGCCGCCAACGACGAAGCCGCGGTGATCGAGACCAAGATCCGAAACGCGCTGGAGCTCGACTACCCGGAGGACCGGCTCGACATCGTCATCGCGTCGGACGGATCGGTGGACGCCACCAACGAGATCGTCAAGCGATTCGCACCGCGGGTCCGGCTGCTGGAATTTTCACCGCGCGCCGGGAAGATCAGCACGATCATCAAGGGGATCGAAAGCGTCACGGCCGAGGTCGTGGTGTTCTCTGACGCGAACACCTTCCTCACCCCGGACGCGATCCGGCTGCTGGTCCGCAACTT
>Ga0207648_10000376_pt1 | contig 49108 bp, 38 predicted proteins | sample KBSMisM32_FD_184310 | JGI IMG/M metagenome (GOLD analysis project Ga0207648, IMG submission 184310) | Miscanthus rhizosphere microbial communities from Kellogg Biological Station, Michigan, USA - KBS Miscanthus M3-2 (SPAdes) (version 2) | ecosystem: Host-associated > Plants > Roots >... | reverse complement strand
TGAATAGTGAATAGTGAATAGTGAATAGTGAATAGTGAATAGTGAATAGTGAATAGTGAATAGTGAATAGTGAATAGTGAATAGTGAATAGTGAATAGTATTGGATGGCGAACCTTTAAAAACCGTTCACCATTTACCATTCACCATTCACTGTTTCGCGCTACGAAGTAGCGCGAAACACCTGCATCGGCGGCGTGCGCAATACCTTTGCTGTTCCGAGCAGCCCGGCAACCGTAACGCCGGCGGCACCCGTCAGCAATCCCGTCAGCCACACCCACGGATTGAGCGCGTATGGAAGGTTCAATACCCTGTCTGCCAGCACGTACCCTATTGCGCTCGCGCCGAGCGCAGCGATCAATCCCGCCAACGCGCCGATCAAGGCAAATTCTGCTGTCTGGACCGCTCGCAGTTGCCGCGCGGAAGCTCCCAGTGTGCGCATCACGGCCGCATCGAACTCACGTTCATCATGCGTGCTGCCCAGGGCCGCAAACAGCACCAGCACTCCTGCGGCGACGCTGAAAACGAAGACGAACTCGATCGCCTTCACCACCTGATCCATCATGCGCTGCACTTGCGCGAGGATCGCGGCCACGTCGATGACCAGCAGATTTGGAAAACGCCGCACCAGATCGTCCATCAGCACCGATTGTTCTGGAGGCAGGTGCAGACTGGTGACGAAGCTGGCGGGAAATTTTTCCAGCACTCCGGGAGGAGTGACGACGAAAAAATTCACCTGGAAGGAATCCCATGCCACCTTGCGAAGCGCTACGATTTGCGCCGTAATACGCGATCCGGCGATGTCATACGTCAATTTGTCACCCAGTTTCACGCCGATGGTTTTGGCAATGCCCTCCTCCACCGAGAGCACCGCTTTGCCGGTATCGCCGTTCTCGAACCCGCGGCCGGCGACGATGGCATTGCCGGCCTGCGTCCCGCGCGTCCACGACAGGTTGAACTCGCGATCGACCAGCCGGCGCGCCCGTTCCTCGGTGTAATCGCGCGAAGACACGGGCTTGCTGTTTATTTCCACCAGACGTGCGCGCACCATCGGAAACAATGCCGGCTCCGGGACATGGTTCGCGACGAAAAATTGTTTGATGGCCGGAACCTGGTCGGGCTGAATGCTCACCAGAAACCGGTTCGGCGCATCTGCGGGCAGGCTGTTGCGCCACACACCCAGCAGATCTGCCCGCACCAATGTCAGCAGGATCAAGGCCATCAGGCCGAGGCCCAGCGCCATGACCTGCACGACGCTGCCGACCCGATGCCGGCGCAGGTTAGCCAAACCGAAACGCCAGTTCAGACCGGCCCGGCCGCCGACGAACGACAAAAGCCGAAGCGCCAGCAACGTGAGTGCCGCGCACGCCAGCGCCGTGCCCATAACGCCGCCCAGGACATAAAGCCCCAGAGTCAGTTCGCGCGCCTGCCACAACACCAGCGCGGCAACGGCCAGCGTTCCCAAAGCATAAGCGGAAATGCTTACCGAATCCGGGGCGCCGAAGTCGCGGCGCAGCACTCGCAGCGTGGGCACTTTTCTCAGCGCCATGAGCGGGGGCAGTGCAAACCCGAGCAGCAACACGCATCCCGCGACCATGCCTTGCAGCAGCGGACGCAACCCCGGCGCGGGCAACGTGACCGAAACAACGGGCGCAAGCACCGCTGCGAGCACGAATTGACAAGCAAATCCGACAGCGCAGCCTGCCGCACTGGCGATCAGCCCGATCATCATGAACTGCAGGCCGTGAAGACTCAGGATCAAACCCTGCCCGGCGCCCAGACAGCGCATGATTGCGCAGGCATCGAGATGGCGCTGCAGATAGCGGCGGGCTGCCAGCGCCACGGCGACGCCGGCCAGGATCACGGTCATGAGGGCCGAGAGCCCGAGGAAGCGCTCGGCGCGTTCGAGCGCCGACTTGATTTCCGGGCGCGCATCGCGAATGTCCTCGACGCGTTGGCCCGCACCGACAGCCTGTGAGGCAAAATCGTGAAATGACGCGATTGCAGCGCTGTCGCCCGCCACGAACAGCCGATAACTGACGCGGCTTCCAGCCTGGACGAGCGCGGTGGAAGGTAGATCCACCGCATTCATCATGAGGCGCGGCCCCAGATTAATGAAGCCGGCGCTGGACTCCGGCTCTTCGCTGACCACGGCGGTGACGGCAAAGTCTCGCTCGCCAAGACTGAGCCGGCTGCCGATTTTCAGGTCGAAACGCCGCATCAGGCGATCATCGACCCAGACTTCGCCGGATGCGGGGATGGTGCGCGGCTCGAAATCCGTGCCGCTTGTGGATGTGCGGATGCGCAGCTTGCCACGCAGCGGATAACCGGATTCGATTGCCTTGACCTCCGTGAGCAGGGTACGGCCGGCGAACTGCGTCATGCTCGGAAAACGCACGGCAGCGGTCGCCGAAAGGCCCAGCCGTTTCGCTGCCTGGGAGAAACGCTGTTCGATAGGCTTGTCGGAAACGACGACCAGGTCCGCGCCCAGCAGCTGGTTGGCCCCGGCCGTCAGTGAACGTCCGACCCGGTCCGCAAAGAATGCGACCGTCGTCACGCTTGCAACCGCCACGATGAGGGCCAACGCCAGCAGGCGTTGCTCTCCCGCGCGCCAGTCGCGCGCCAGCATGCGCGTCGCCAGCCTCGCAACAGCGAAGGGACGAAGCTCAGCGCCTTTCATCGTTGGTCAGTCGCCCCCCCGCGAGCCCGATGCGCCGGGGACAGCGCTGCGCAAGCAGTTCATCGTGCGTGACCAGCAACAACGTCGTGCCAGCCACGCGATTGAGTTCAAACATCAGCGCGATGATCTCTTCTCCGGTGGAGGAATCGAGGTTGCCTGTGGGCTCATCCGCGAACAGCAATTGCGGGTCCGCAGCGAAGGCGCGCGCAACTGCGACGCGCTGCTGTTCCCCGCCGGAAAGTTGCCGCGGATAGTGCGCAATGCGCGCGCCGAGTCCGACCCGGCCCAGCCAGTCGGACGCGCGATCCCTGGCATCGGGTTTACCGGCCAACTCCAGCGGCAGCATCACGTTTTCCAGGGCCGTCAGGGCGGGCAACAACTGGAACGATTGGAAAACGAAGCTCACGCGGTCGCGGCGCAGCCGTGCGCGGCCGTCTTCATCGAGAGCGAACAGGTCCGCGCCGTCGATGTGAACCGTCCCCGCAGTGGGTACGTCAAGTCCCGCCAGCAACGCCAGCAGTGTCGTCTTGCCCGAGCCTGAGGCACCCAGAATGGCGACCGCTTCGCCTCGCCCTATCTCGAGGGAAACGTCCTGCAGGATGGTCAGTGCCGTGGTACCGGCAAAAACTTGCTTGGTCAAACCAGCCGCCCTCACAATAGGCGGCATGAACTGTTCAGCCATGCGGTCGCTTCTTCTCTTTCTGTTGTTGGCCGTCGTTCCCGCGTTTCCAGCAGGTGCTACGCAGACCATACTGGTTTTCGGCGACAGCATTTCCGCCGGCTACGGCCTGCAGCAGGGTGAAGGCTGGGTCGCCTTGCTGGAACAGCGCATCCAGCTGGACAAGCTCGACTATCAAGTAGTCAACGCCAGCATCAGCGGCGAAACCACACTCGGCGGGCTCAATCGCATACCTGCGGCACTCACTGAGCATCAACCGGCGGTCGTCATCGTCGCGCTGGGAGGCAACGATGGGTTGCGCGGCAATCCGCTCGAAGAGATCCGGCGCAACCTTATCGGCATCGTCGCTGCCTGCCGCGCGGCCGGCGCCAAAGTCGTCGTCGCCGGAATGCGCGTTCCTCCCAACTATGGCCCTGTGTATTCGCGCCGTTTCCAAGGGCTTTTCGCAGAGGTGGCTAGACAACAGAATGCATCGCTGGTTCCTTTCATGCTCCAGGGCTTCGCCGATGACCGCACCATGTTTCAAGCCGATGGCATTCACCCCGCCGCCAGTGCGCAACCCCGCATTCTTGCGAATATTTATTATCGCGTGCGCCCATTGCTGCTGCCCCGCCCGCGGCGGCAAACATAACACGCCGCAGCACTTCGGACCGTAACACAGAATTCGGACGAAGCCCTCAAAGGCGCCGCCCAGAGTGCGCCTGTTCCAGGTTCAGACCCTGCGTCCGGCTCGTTCTATGCGCGAATTATTTCTGCATTGGAACCACCATTAAGTTTCATTTAAGCCGTACTCTATAAATTGGCGCGGACGAGGGTACGCGGAATCGCGGGCGGGGGCGTTCGAACCACGCTGTGGAATGGACGCGGCCCATTAAATCACCGTAGCTGTTCGCACTAACGCAAAATCATGCGACTGTTGTTGGTTGAAGACGACTTGATGATCGGTAAGAGCGTCCAGCAGGGTTTGCATCAGGACGGATTCGCGGTCGACTGGGTGCAGGACGGCCGCGCGGCGGAAATTGCACTGGGCAGCGTTGGATATGATCTGATGCTTTTGGATCTCGGCCTGCCCAGAAAGTCGGGTGGCGAAGTCCTCGTCAAGCTGCGGTCCCAGGGCGATCTGCTTCCGGTTTTGATTCTTACCGCGCGAGACGCGGTGGCAGATCGGGTCAAGGCCCTGGACAGCGGCGCGGACGATTTCCTGACCAAACCCTTCGATCTGGACGAACTCTCTGCGCGCGTGCGAGCGCTGCTGCGCCGCCGGGCGGGAAGAGCCGCTTCGTCAATCGTTCACGGCAACCTGACTATCAATCCCGCCACTCACCAGGTATTTCTGAAAGGACGCGCGCTGATTCTGTCCGCGCGCGAATTCGCGGTGCTGCTGGCATTGCTGGATCGTCCCGGGGCGGTGTTGTCACGGGCGCAGCTCGAAGACAAGCTGTATGGATGGAATGCGGAAGTGGAAAGCAACACGGTCGAAGTCTATATCCATGCTTTGCGCAAGAAGCTCGGCAGGGATTTCATCAAGAACATCCGTGGCGTGGGTTATATGGTAGCTGAGAGGCGATGACGTCCATTCGTCGGCAGCTGCTGGTATCGCTGTTTTGCACCGTAATTGTCGGCGGGTTGGGCGCCGCTGCGGTCATCTATATGATAGTCGAGGATGAGTTCGACGAAATCTTCGACTACGAACTGCGCGAGGTGGCGCTTTCCTTCCGCGAGGACTCTCTGGGCAGCCCGATCGCCCCGCCCGTGCAAATCGTAGACGCAGGCGACGATCTCGTGATCCAGATATGGAATCGCGCAGGCACCTTGGTCTACTTGTCGGATCATCTTCCTCTTCCACCGCCTCGCGCTGCGCCGGGGTTTTCGTCGGTATCGACGCCGGGCATCGAGTGGCGTGTATTCAATACCCCGTTGCGCGCCTATACGATCCAGGTCGGACAACCCATGAGCGTGCGCCGTACGCTGGCCGCGCGCGCCGCCTTGCGCACCGCGCTGCCCATTCTGTTGCTGACCGGCGCGTTGGGCATGGTTATCTGGATGATAATCGGCAGAGGGCTGCGGCCGCTTCAGAATGTGGCGAAGGCGGTCGAGCAACGATCGGCTGCCGCGCTGCAACCGCTATCCGAAGAAGATCTTCCCAGCGAAGTCAGACCGTTGGTCACCGCTTTGAACAATCTGCTCGCGCGCCTCGGCCATGCGCTGGACGTGCGCCGTACGTTCATTGCAGATGCCGCTCATGAATTGCGCACCCCGCTTACTGCCGTTCAGCTGCAGATCCAACTCGCCGAACGCGCGACCACCGCCGAGGAACGGGCGGCCGCGTTCGCGCAATTGCGCGAGGGTGTGAATCGCGCAAATCACCTCGTCCAGCAATTGCTCACGCTCGCCCGTCATGAGCCGGAACTCGCGGAGCCTGTGTCGGTGCCGGTGGAACTGGCTCAACTGGCAAGGCAGGCGATCGCCGACCATGCTTCCATCGCGCAAGCCAAGGACATCGATATCGGGATCGACAGCGATGAGCCCACCTGGATATCGGGAGATTTCGATGCTCTGCGCGCAATGCTTGGCAATCTTATCGACAATGCTATCCGCTACACCCAGCGCGGCGGCCGCGTCGACGTCGGCGTAAAAACCCAGAGCCGTCAGCCCGAATTGACGGTCACTGACAACGGACCCGGTATTCCACCCGAGTACCGGGAGAGGGCCTTTGACAGATTCTCCCGCCAGGAAGGTTCCGGCGCAGACGGCAGCGGGTTGGGATTGGCCATCGTCAAGAATGTAGTGCTGCGCCATCATGCAACCATTGCGCTCGAATCGGCGAAACATGAGCGCGGCTTGCGTGTCATGGTGCGCTTTCCCGCACCACCGGCCTAGCCAGAATATTTCAGCAGGCCACCCCCGTTTGTTTGCAGGTGCGAGTGCAGTCAATCTAGGGCCGTCTGATTTGCGCCCTGGTGGATTTGGGACCACTCGGATTTTGACCGGATTCTGGCGAGTTCTGGCCGGCCATATCGGGCATGCCCGTCTTGCCAATGGAGTGATCTATTGGCTGCGCCGGTCGAGCCCGATCTGTCTCGGCCAGCCCTGCGCCATAATTGCGCGTCCTGCTGAATTATCCGGGCTAAGTGGGAATCATAGTGACGGGTTATCATGCCGGCTGATTGAACTGTCGGCACAAGACCCGCCCTGCGCAAATGCAAGTATGGGGCAACCGCGTGATTCATACCGAGCAGCGATGACCCCCGATCCGGTAGTCGATCCCCTTTCCACGCGCCGCATGGCCGCACTGCTCGTGCTGTTCTTTGGCATCGTCTGGTTTTGCAACCTTGACTATCGCAGTTTGGTGCGCCCGGACGAAGGCCGCTACGCCGAAATCGCGCGGGAAATGGCGGCAACAGGGGATTGGGTGACTCCGCGTCTGAACGGCATCAAGTATTTCGAAAAGCCACCGCTTCAGTACTGGATCACCGCCTCCGCTTACAAGGCATTCGGCCAACATGAGTGGACCGCCCGACTGTGGGCGGCGCTGGCCGGGTTTCTCGGAGTATTCGCGGTCGGATTCGCCGGCGCGCGTTTATTCGGACGCCGTGCCGGATTCTGCTCGGCTTTGGTTCTCGGCAGCAGCCTGCTTTATGTTGGGATCGGGCACATCAATACGCTCGATATGGGAGTCACTTTTTGCCTGACGCTGGGCCTGTTCGGGTTTCTCTTGGCGCAGCACAGCGCAGCGCGCACGCGCGAATCGCGTTTTTGGATGCGGCTCGCCTGGGCGGCAATGGGGTTGGCATTCCTCAGCAAAGGCCTTATCGGATTGCTGTTGCCGGCGGCGGCGATGGCTGCGTATGCAGTGGTCGAACGCGACTTGAGTTTCCTGAAGCGGCTGGACCTGCGCGCAGGGCCCGTCATCCTGCTGACTATCGCGCTTCCCTGGATCGCCGCCGTATCCATCGCCAATCCCGAATTCCCGCATTTCTTTTTCATTCACGAACATTTCCAGCGCTTCCTTACGCAATCCCATCATCGCCTGGCGCCCTGGTGGTATTTCGCTCCGATCCTGCTCGCCGGCATGCTGCCCTGGACGACAATGCTGGGACAAGCGTTGATCGGCGCGTGGCAGCGCGATGCGGAGCAGACGTCGTTCAAGCTGCGCCGGTTTCTATTGATCTACGCGGGCGTAATTTTCCTGTTTTTCAGCGCGTCGCAGTCCAAGCTGGCGTCCTACATCCTGCCGATCTTTCCGGCGATCGCGCTGTTGGTCGGCGAATGGATCGGGAACGCTCGCGGCCGCAAGCTGGCCTGGCTGATCGTGCCGATCGCCGTGCTTGCGCTTGCCGGTGCAATCGCTTCGCCCTTCATGTTCCGCTTGGGCAGCGAAAAGGTGCCGGTTGCGCTGTACCAGGACTTTTCCAAATGGATGCTCGCGGCCATGCTGGTCTGGCTCGCGGCATCCTGCCTCGCGATTGCATTTGCTTTGCGCGAACGCATCGAGGCCGCGGTCCTCGCACTTGCCACTGGTGGATTGTTGCTCGTTCAATTCGGCATGACTGGCCACCAGGCTCTGGCGCCGTCCTTGTCCACAGCTCATCTCGGCGCCATGCTCAAGCCCTTGCTCGGCCCCGATATCCCTTTCTACAGCGTGCGCACCTACGAACACACGCTTCCGTTCTACATCAAGCAGACGGTGACGCTGGTCGACTATGCCGACGAGCTGGAGTTCGGCCTGATACAGGAGCCGCAACTGGAAATTCCAACGGTGGAGGAGTTCGAAAAGCGCTGGCGCAATGACCGCAGTGCGCTCGCCATCATGGGGCCGGACATGTACCGGAATCTGACCAGCCGCGGATTGCCGATGCGCCTGCTTTCGCAGGATGCGCGCCGTGTTATCGTATCCAAACCATGAATTTTCTGAGCTTCTCCCTCGTGCTGGCCGGTGTCCTGCTCAATGCGGCGGCGCAGTTGCTGCTCAAGGCAGGAACCAACAGTATCGGCGCCTTCGGCTTTACGGCGGATAATGTTGTGCCAGTCGGAATGAAGGTAGCTTCAAATCCTTTTATCGTTGGCGGCCTCGCCTGCTACGCCGTCAGCGTGGTGGTGTGGATCATGGCGCTCTCGCGCGTCGAAGTCAGCCTCGCTTATCCCATGCTGTCCATTGGCTACGTCATCAACGCCCTGGCCGCCTGGTATTTGTTTGGCGAGGCGTTGACGGCGCAGCGCATGGTCGGGATTGGCACCATCGTCGTCGGCGTATTCCTGGTGGCACGCTCGTGACCGCGCGCGCAGGCGTCTTGCCCTATCTTCCTTTCGCGCGGCCGTCGATCGATGAGGAGTCCATCGCCGGCGTTGCGGAAGTTCTGCGCTCCGGCTGGATAGCCAGCGGGCCGAACGTGCTGAAATTCGAAGCGGCATTGTCGGAATATCACGAGGGGCGCCCCGCCCGCGTGGTCACCTCGGCCACCGCGGCCATCGAAGTGGCACTGCAGGTCGCGGGCGTTGGACCCGGCGACGAAGTTATCACCTGCGCCATGAGTTTCTTCGCGGCGCCGAACATGATCGTCAAGGTGGGGGCGAAGCCGGTATTCGTGGATTGCGACCTCGCCACGCGCAATATCGATGTCGCTCAGGTTGAATCCGCCATAACCGCGCGCACCAAGGCCATCATGCCGACGCATTTCGCGGGGTTGCCGGTGAACATCGACGCCCTGTATGCGATTGCGCGCAAACACGGTTTGCGGGTCATCGAGGATGCCGCGCTGGCGATCGGATCGCGCTGGCGCGGACGGCGCATCGGCGCTTTCGGCGATCTCGTAGTGTTCAGCTTTCACCCCAACAAGAACATGACCACCATCGAAGGCGGAGCCCTGTTGACGAGCCAGGACGGTGAGGCGAAATTGGTGGAGAAACTGCGCTTTCACGGCATCGTGCGCCAGCCCGACGGCACGCGCGATGTGGACGCCGCCGCCGGCAAGTTCAACATGCCGGACGTCAATGCCCGCATTGGCCTGTCGCAGCTCGCCCGCCTGGACGAATTCAACGCGGCGAGGCGGCGCCTGGCGGCGCGCTATTTCGCCAACCTGGAAACTGATCCTGTGTGCGTCCTGCCGGCGCACGCGCATGCCGGCGAGGAAGACGGCCACAGCTGGAACATGTTCTGCATCTTGCTGCCCCTCGACCGGATGGCGATCACGCGCAAGCAGTTTATCGACGAAATGCATGCACTCGGTATCGGCATCGGCATTTCCTACGAGGCCCTGCATCTGACGACGCTGTGTCGGAGAATGGGCTATCGCGAAGGCCAATTTCCGAATAGTGAACGCATCGGGCGCGAGACGGTAACACTACCGCTGTTTCCGACGATGACCATGGACGACGTCGACCGCGTGTGCCAGAGCCTCGTGGCCATTCTTGCCGGGGCCCGGCGCTGATGGCAAACCGTCGGATCTGAAAAATGCCGCAACCCGCCCTTTCGGTAGTCATCCCGGTCTATAACGAAGAGGCCGGCCTGCCGGCATTGTTCGCCCGGCTCTATCCGGCGCTCGACGGGCTGCGCATTGCCTACGAGGTTATTTTCGTCAACGACGGCAGCCATGACCGATCGTCCGCAATTCTGCGCCAGCAATTCGAGACCCGCCCCGATGTCACCCGCGTCGTCCTGTTCAACGCCAACTATGGCCAGCATCTGGCGATCATGGCGGGATTTCAGCATTCCCGCGGCAACCGCATCGTCACGCTGGATGCCGATTTGCAGAACCCCCCGGAGGAAATCGGCAACCTGCTGGCCAAGATGGATGAAGGCTACGACTACGTGGGTGGCGTGCGCGCAGAGCGGCATGACACCTGGTTTCGCCGCAACGCATCGCGCATGATGAACCGGATTCGGGAACGCACCACGCGCATCCACATGACCGATCAGGGTTGCATGCTGCGCGCGTACGACCGTCAGGTGGTGGAGGCGATCAACCGCTGCGAAGAGGTCAACACCTTTATTCCGGCGCTGGCTTACACGTTTTCGAGCAACCCCACCGAAGTCGAAGTCGCGCATGAAGAGCGCGCGATAGGCAAGACAAAATATTCGTTATACAAACTCATACGGCTCAATTTTGATCTGGTCACCGGATTCTCGCTGGCACCGCTGCAGGCGTTCTCGCTGGTCGGTTTCGTGCTGGCCGCCGGTTCCACCGGTTTCGTGATTTTCCAGATTTTCCACCGGCTTTTTCGCGGCCAGGCAGCGGAGGGCATGTTCCAATCGGTCACGGAGGCGATGCAATTCTTCCTGTTCGGCGTGGTCCTGTTTGGTATCGGCCTGCTTGGGGAATATATCGGCCGCATCTATCAGGAAGTTTTGCGGCGGCCACGCTTCATCGTCAGCACCGTGCTCGAGCAACAATCCACCGATACCGCGGCTGCCGGGCAACAAACCGCGATCCACAAGACTTCGGCGCTCCGCTGACAAGGACATGGCCAGCGCAATTGTGTTCGCCTATCACGAGGTCGGCGTGCGCTGCCTGAAAGTCCTGCTCGCGCAGGGCGTGCAGGTGCCGCTCTTGGTTACGCACCGCGACAACCCTGCCGAGAATATCTGGTTCGAGAGCGTCGCTGGCGTGGCGCGGACATACGGCATTCCCACGATAACGCCAGACGATCCGAATCTGCCCGACACGGTCGAGCGGGTCGCCGGCCTGGACCCGGATTTCCTGTTCTCGTTTTACTTTCGCCACATGATGGGCTCACGGCTGCTTGCGGCAGGCAAGTACGGTGCGCTGAACATGCATGGCTCGCTATTGCCCAAATATCGCGGCCGCGTACCGGTGAACTGGGCAGTTATCAAAGGCGAGAGGGAAACCGGCGCAACCTTGCACTACATGGTCGAGAAACCCGATGCGGGCGACATCGTGGACCGGCAAAGCGTACCGATCCTGCCAGACGACACCGCCCTGGAAGTCTTCCGCAAGGTGACCGTTGCCGCGGAAATCATCCTGCATCGCAGCCTTCCGTTGCTCATTGCCGGTAACGCCCCTCGCCTGAGGCAGAATCTGGCAGAAGGGTCGTACTTCGGGGGACGATCGCCGGCAGATGGCCGCATCGACTGGGACGAGCCGGCCGAGAAAGTCCATAATCTGGTGCGCGGAGTTGCGCCCCCTTATCCCGGCGCTTTCACGACACTCGGCGGTAAAACCGTGCGTATCCTCAAATCGTTGCGCCAGCCAGCGCGCCGCGGCGTTTTTCGCGGACCCACCCTGTTCATCGAGGGCGAGGCTTGTCTCGCACAATGCGCGGATGGCAGCATACTGCGGCTTGTGGAGATCGAGCTCGACGGGCGGCGGCTCGCGCCTGCGGATATGCAAGCCGCGTTGGGCCCAAATCCGCTTTCCTTACCTTCCCGAACGCTGAGCGTGACGTGAAAAAAATACTGATACTGGGCGTAAACGGCTTCATCGGACATCACCTCTCCAAACGCATCATCGACACCACGGATTGGGACGTCTATGGAATGGACATGCAGACCGAGCGGGTCACTACCCTGCTCGATCACGAACGTTTTCATTTCTTCGAGGGGGATATCACCATCAACAAGGAATGGATCGAATACCACATCCGCAAATGCGACACTGTCCTGCCGCTGGTCGCGATCGCCACCCCGGCGACTTACGTAAAGGAACCGTTGCGGGTATTCGAACTGGATTTCGAGGCGAATCTTCCCATCGTCCGCCACGCAGTGAAGTACGGCAAACGTGTGATCTTTCCTTCCACATCTGAAGTCTATGGCATGAGCCGTGACCCCGAATTCGATCCGGAGAAAAGCGAACTCGTCTATGGACCGATAAACAAGCCGCGCTGGATTTACGCCTGTGCCAAGCAACTGATGGACCGCGTCATTGCAGCGTACGGCCAACAGCAAGGACTCGACTACACGCTGTTCCGTCCCTTCAACTGGATCGGCGCCGGGCTGGACAGCATCCATACGGCGAAGGAGGGCAGCTCGCGCGTGATCACGCAGTTCTTCGGCCACATCGTACGCGGCGAGCCGATCAAACTGGTGGATGGAGGCACTCAGAAACGGGCATTCACCTACATCGACGACGGCATCGATGCATTGGTGAAAATCATCGAGAACAAGAACGGCATCGCCAGCGGCAAAATTTATAACGTCGGCAACCCTCGCAACAATTATTCGGTACGGGACCTGGCAAGGATGATGATCGACCTCGCGCTCAAGTATCCCGAGTACCGGGAAGCGGCGAGGCAGGTCAAGACAATCGAAACCACGTCGGACGCTTACTACGGCAGCGGTTACCAGGACGTACAGAACCGCGTTCCAAAGATCGACAACACGCGCAAGGACCTCGCATGGGAGCCGAAAGTCGACATGGAAACCGCGCTCAAGAATATCTTTGACGCCTACCGCACCCACGTGGCCGACGCGCGCGACCTGATGGATTGATCCAGCCGGTCACGCCCGCGTTGTGCTTCGCTTTCCGGCAATAGCCTTCCTATGAAACTCGCGCTGAAAATAGACGTCGATACCTATCGCGGTACCTGCAAGGGCGTTCCACGGCTGCTGGAGATGCTGAAAGCGCGCAACGCCGGAGCAACTTTTCTGTTCTCCCTCGGCCCCGATCACACCGGGCGCGCGATCACGCGTGTATTTCGAACCGGCTTCCTGGGCAAGGTGCGCCGGACTTCCGTGCTAAGCCACTATGGCATCAAGACCCTGCTGTATGGCACCCTGCTGCCGGCACCGGATATCGGACGCGAGTGCGCCCGTATCATGCGCGATACTCGGGATATGGGATTTGAAGTCGGCATCCATACCTGGGACCACGTGTTGTGGCAGGACAATGTCGCCCAGGCCGATGCGCAATGGACACGCCGGCAGATGGATCTTGCCTGCGAGCGCTTCGAGGAAATCTTCGGCGAGCAGGCGCGAGTCCATGGCGCCGCAGGCTGGCAGATGAATCGCCATGCCTACCGGCTCACGCAACGGCTCGGTTTCAGTTACTGCTCCGACACGCGCGGGAGCGGCCCTTTCGTGCCGGTCTACAAGGGCGAGATTATCGCCTGCCCGCAGTTGCCGACTACACTCCCCACGCTGGATGAAATGATCGGACTGGACGGGATGAACGCGGGCAATATCGTCGAGCATCTGCTCGAACTGACTCGCGACCCGTCGCCGAATGGCCACGTCTACACACTGCATGCCGAACTGGAAGGCATGAAACTGGCTCCGATGTTCGAGAAGCTGATGGACGGCTGGCGAGGCCAGGGACATGAGCTGGTTTCGCTGGGCGACTATCTGGAGTCCATCGGATCAGGCATCCTGCCCCGGCACGAGATCGCGGTCGGCCCGGTACCCGGCCGCAGCGGCACGCTCGCCCTGCAAGGCCGCGAATTCCTGGCAGCTCACGCTGCGGCGTGACCGGCTCGACATACACGCTCAGTCAGCAAAGCAGTGCCTGTCAGGGAGCACTGGAGCTGATCAATTTGCTGTTGCATTCGTCTGCGGTTTAGGTAACCATCCTGACAGGAATGGAAACCTCGCTGGTCGGCCTCACGGTTCCCGATTTCGAACTCGCTTCCACCGGGAACAAGACGTTCAAACTCTCAGCCTCGCTGGGAAGCCCGCTGGTCCTCTACTTTTACCCTAAAGACAACACGCCCGGCTGCACCACGGAAGGCGAGCAATTTCGCGACTTGCACGCGCAATTTGCCAGGCTCGGTTGCGCCGTCTACGGCGTATCGCGCGACACTATCAAGTCCCATGACGGCTTCAAGGCGAAGATGGGATTCCCGTTCGATCTGCTTTCCGACCCGGACGAGGCGGTTTGCGCGCTGTTCGGTGTCATGAAAATGAAAAACATGTATGGCAGACAGGTGCGCGGCATAGAGCGCAGCACCTTCGTCATCGACGGCGGTGGCACGGTGCGCTGGCAACGGCGCGGCGTCAAAGTGCCCGGCCATGCCCAGGAGGTTCTGGAATTCGTAAGATCCCTATAACCACACGCAAGGAGCGCGATGATGCCCGGAAGGAGTAATTTCTCCATTGACTCCCGCATTCACGTCTTTTGCCGTCCTGCCCGTCTGTGGCGCGCTGGAGCAAGTCTATGACTCAGCGCAAGGCTTCCGCTCCCACCCTCGTAACCACGCTACATCCCCGCAACAAGCTTTTCGTCCTCGATACCAACGTTCTGATGCACGACCCGACGAGCCTGTTCCGCTTCGAGGAACACGACGTTTATCTGCCCATGGTCACCCTCGAGGAGCTCGATTCCAACAAGAAAGGCATGTCCGAGGTTGCGCGCAATGCGCGCCAGGCCAGCCGTTTCCTCGACGAGATCGTTTCCAAGGCTGTCGAGGATATCGCGGCGGGAATTCCGCTGGGAACTTCCGGCGCCAAGGAAGCGACGGGACGGCTTTTCCTGCAGACCGAATCGATCAGCGGCGAGCTGCCGGCACGGCTGGCTGCCGGCAAAGCGGACAACCAGATCATCGGCGTCGTCAAGCACCTGCAGGAGAACCAGGACAAACGACAAGTTATTCTGGTCAGCAAAGACATCAACATGCGCATCAAGGCGCGTGCCCTGGGCTTTGCGGCGGAAGATTACTTCAACGACAAGGTGCTCGAGGACACCGACTTGCTGTACACCGGCGTGCGCGAACTGCCGCCGGATTTCTGGGATCAGCACGGCAAGGAGATGGAATCCTGGCAACAGGACGGCCGCACTTACTATCGCGTGCGCGGACCGCTATGCGACAGCCTGATGGTCAACGAGTTCGTCTTTCTCGAAAGCGAGAAACCGTTCTATGCGCAAGTCCGGGAACAGAGCGGCAAGACCGCAATCCTGCAGACCATCCGGGACTACACGCATCAGAAAAATAATATCTGGGGAATCGTGGCCCGCAACCGCGAGCAGAATTTCGCGCTGAACCTGCTGATGAATCCCGACGTGGACTTCGTGACCCTGCTCGGACAGGCCGGCACCGGCAAAACGCTGATGACGCTCGCGGCCGGCCTGATGCAGACGCTGGAGGACAAGGTCTATTCCGAAATCATCATGACCCGCGTCACGGTCCCCGTCGGCGAAGACATCGGCTTCCTGCCCGGCACGGAGGAGGAAAAAATGACTCCGTGGATGGGGGCGCTCGATGACAATCTGGACGTGCTGAACAAGACCGACGACGAGGCGGGCGAATGGGGACGTGCCGCCACGCGCGACCTGATCCGTTCCAGGATAAAAGTGAAGTCGCTGAATTTCATGCGCGGCCGCACTTTCATCAACAAGTTCCTGATCATCGATGAAGCGCAGAATCTGACGCCCAAGCAAATGAAAACCCTGATCACCCGCGCCGGCCCCGGCACCAAGGTGGTCTGCCTCGGCAATATTTCGCAGATCGATACGCCCTATCTGACGGAAGGCAGTTCGGGGCTGACTTACGTGGTGGACCGCTTCAAGGGCTGGGTGCATAGCGGACACGTCACACTCATGCGCGGGGAACGCTCGCGCCTCGCAGACCACGCCGCCGAAGTTCTTTGAACAACGCCCGATTCCTGCGCCGCGGGCCTTGGTTTGCGGGGTCTGCCCGCATCCTGGCTGTCGGAAGCCCAAAAGCGTCAGCGCAGGAGCCCGTTGCGCGCCCCAAGCGATCGGGCTAAACTAGCATCCACTACATATGGTGCATATGCACTGAAACCCTACAACATCTAGTTTGAAGCGTGCTTAGACCGATCCCCCCACCCGTGGCGTGGCAGGCGATTACGGCCTTTGCAGGGTTTTTCACCCTTGTTTCCGTGTTCGCCGCTCCGGTAGATCTCTGGCGTCTCAGGGTCACGTCGCATCAAGGAGAGCCGTTTCTCGCTGTTGCTACGCTGGGATCACTCCCCGGAGAACACATTTCCAATGCATGCCTCTCGATGGGTCCTGAAAGTGACGCACCGGATTCGGAGATACCTTTTCTTGGCAAGGCGAATCTTGAACTCGACACGGCCCGCAGCACGGTCACAATCAGCTCTGATGAGCCAATCGCTTCGCCTGCGCTGGCGCTCGTTTTGCGGGTGCAGTGTGCCGGTGCCCCGCTCTATGCCCGCCATTTCTCGGCTCTGATACCGCCGCCAGTTGCCGAAACTCAGCGCGCTGATGTGCGAGCGCCGAAGCGCCGGGGGTTCTATCTCAGTCTGCTGCCGGGGGATTCCGTCGCGAGCGTGGCCGCGGCGATGTTCCCGGGCAAGCGTGACCTGCAGCGTGCGTTGATCCGGCAGGTAGTCGCCGGAAATGCGCAGGTTTTTCCAAACGGCCACGCCAGGGAAGTTCCCGCAGGCACCGTGTTGTGGTTTCCAGACTTGCGCGATCTGCGCAAATCCCCGGCAGACAAACCAGCAAGGCAGCCTGCACCTGTACGCCGGGCGGCCGCCGCGGTTGCCCCGCCTTCGACAGAAGCGGACGTGGCGCAGTCCATCGAACAGGCTCCCGGCAAACGCCACACACCGATTACGCTGGCAAGAGCTCTCAAACTGGGAGACAAGCCGGGACCCAAGGAGTGCAAGCAGTTGATGGAATTGTGCGGCGCGCCGCCTGCAGCGGTTGCTCCGGCACTGGACGAAAAGGCCCGTGCGCTGGAAGCGGGAATCAAGGAATTGCATCTGAAGCAGGACAGCATCGACCAGCAATTGCTTCGGATGGAGCAGTGGATGCAAGCGCTGCAGACAACTGTCAGCAGCGCGCCCGCGCAGGCCGCTCCCCAGGCCGCACCGGTGCCGCCGAGGGTGGAGATCCGCACTGTAGTCACATCCGAACCGATCGAATGGTATGTCTGGCTCGCCCTCGCGGGACTCGTCGTCGCGGCGGGCGTCGGCGGCGTGGCCTACGGGCGGCGCGGGTCTTGGTCGCGGGGGCTGGCCGAAACCGATGAGCAACTCGATCGCATGCTGGCAACCGCGGCGACGGCCATGCGCGAACTTGACTCCGCACCGAAGCCGCGGCAAGCGGCACGTGTTGAGACGAGGTCGCCGACGACGGCACCACGCCAATCACGAGCGCCGCCTGCCGCGACCATCTCGCCTGCCACTGAGGTACAACCGGTTCAAACGGTCGAGGAAGAATCCTCCTCCGCCGTCGCGAGCGCCGAATTGGGACGAGGGCTACCGGATTCGCAGCCGCCTGCAGAGGTCGATCATCAGCTGGAGAGCGAGCCGCGATCCACGCCGAATATCGATGGTTTGTCGAACGAAGTCATGTACGAAATGGATCAGGCCCTCGACAATACGCGCTCGATGTTTACCGACGTGGATCGGTTCATCGCGCTGGGTCGCACCCAGAACGCATTGAGCCTGCTGCAGTTCCAGGTCCACAAGGATCCGAAGGACCGGGACTCGTGGATCAAACTGCTGGCCATCTACCGGCAGGAAAAAATGGATGTCGAGCTTGCCAAGGCTGCACGCGAATTCGTGAGGCATTTTCCGGACGAGAATCCAGCCGGGTGACCGAGATGCAGTCCAGTGGTCAGAAACGGCCGGGATCGGCGAAATTCGCGAAGCGGGTGTATTCGCCCTGAAAGACCAGAGTCACGGTTCCGATAGGGCCGTTGCGCTGCTTGCCGATGATAACTTCGGCCTTGCCCTTGTCGGAAGAATCCGGGTTGTAAACCTCGTCGCGATAAATGAACAGAATCAGATCGGCATCCTGCTCGATGGCACCGGACTCACGCAAGTCGGACATGACCGGCCGCTTGTTCGGACGTTGCTCCAGGCTGCGGTTCAATTGGGAAAGCGCGACTACGGGCACGTTGAGTTCCTTGGCCAGCGCCTTCAGACCCCGGGAGATTTCGGAAATTTCCGTTGCGCGATTTTCTCCCTGCGAACTTGCCGACATCAGTTGCAGGTAGTCCACTACGATCAATCCGAGCTTGCCGTATTGCCGGTGCAAGCGGCGCGCGCGGGCGCGCAATTCGAGCGCATTCAGCGCCGCGGTTTCGTCGATATGGATCGGCGCGTCGTTGAGCCGGCCCACCGCATCGGTCAATTTTCGCCAGTCCTCATCGGCGAGGCGTCCCGTGCGCACTTTGTGCTGGTCCAGCTTGCCAACGCTGCCGAGCATGCGCATGACCAGTTGCGAGGCGCCCATTTCCATCGAGAACACGCCGACCGGCATGCCGGTTTCCAGCGCCACGTGCTCGGCCATATTCAGCGCAAGCGACGTTTTTCCCATCGAAGGCCGTCCAGCCACTATCACCAGGTCGCCGGGCTGCAAGCCGGAGGTCATGCGGTCGAGATCGGTGAATCCTGTCGGCACGCCGGTTACGTCCGAAGGGTTGTCCCGGTTGTAAAGCATGTCGATGCGCTCGACGACCTGGGTAAGCAGCGGTTGCATGTCCAAAAAACCCTGCTTGCCGCGCGCACCCTCTTCCGAAATCGCGAACACTTTCGATTCCGCCTCGTCGAGTAACTGCCCGGCTTCCTTGCCCATCGGACTGTAGGCAGCGTCCGCGATTTCGGTGCCGACCTCCGCCAGTTTGCGCATAACCGCGCGCTCGCGCACGATCTCGGCGTAGCGCCGGATGTTGGCGGCGCTGGGCGTGTTTTGCGCCAGCGCACCGAGATAAGCCAGCCCCCCTGCGTTCTCGAGTTCACGCGTGCTTTCCAGGCTTTCCGACGCGGTGATAACGTCCGCCGGCCTGGAATTGCCGATCAGCTTCGAGATATGCCGGTAGATGAGCCGGTGATCGGAGCGGTAGAAATCCGATTCGCCGAGCATGTCCGCAATCTTGTCCCAGGCGGTGTTGTCCAGCAGCAAGCCTCCCAGCACCGACTGCTCCGCCTCCACCGAATGCGGGGGCAGCTTGATGAGTTCGACCTGGGTGTCGGCGGCGCCGACGCGTTGCGTTGCGAACTGCGCCATGAAGTTTTCTGGTTGAAGCTTCCTGATTGTTTGCTGGAAGTGTCGAAAGAGCAACAGACGACGCGGACGGGTGTTGCGTCTATTATTGGGAAGCCGGCGGTGTGCGCAAGAAGAAAAATAAAAAGGGCTGTTTTCACAGCCCTTTTTTTTCGCCCTTCGATCCTGGCTAGTTCGAAGTATCGCCCAACACCGAAACCGTAATGATCGTTGTGACGTCGCCGTTCAGATCGAGAGTGATGGGATAGTCTCCGACCTGTTTCAGCGGTCCTTGCGGCATGCGTACCATGGCCTTGGTCACTTCGTGCCCCTGGGCTTTCAGCGACTCGGCAATGTCGTAGTTGGTCACGGAACCGAAAAGGCGGCCATCGACGCCCGCCTTCTGGGTGATCTGGATCATCAGGCCCTCGAGCCTGCCCGCGCGTTCCTGGGCCAGTGCGAGCGCCTTGTTGTGCGCTGCCTCAAGCTCGGCCCGGCGTGACTTGAATTCCTCAAGCGCCCTATCCGTGGCCCGCCTGGCCTTGCCCTGCGGAATCAGAAAATTCCGCGCGAAACCGTCCTTGACCTTGACGACATCGCCAAGCTGGCCGAGGTTGTGCACTTTTTCCAAGAGGATGATCTGCATGTTGGCGTTCCTTCAGTGCAAGTCGGTATAGGGCAGCAGCGCGAGGTAGCGGGCGCGCTTGATGGCCACCGACAGTTGCCGCTGAAAATGCGTCTTGGTGCCGGTGATGCGGGCCGGGATGATACGGCCGTTTTCATTGATGAAGTCCTTGAGGATTTCCACATCCTTGTAATCCACTTCCTTGATGCCTTCCGCGGTGAAACGGCAGAACTTGCGGCGCCGGAACAACGGACGGTTGCTGCGCTCCTTGCCTTTATCCTTACCCTTGCCTTTACTGCCTCCGAAACGTGGCATTTGTCTATCCTCGATTCAATTCAAAATTTTTGACATGCAACACCGGTGTGCGCGACAGCTTGTTGCGCAGGGCCAGGAAACCTTCGAAACTGTATTCGCCTGGCATCGGCATACGGCTCAGTTTCTCTGCTACTTCGCCGAGTGCCACGGCATCTATTTCGAGATGAACGCTGCGGGACAGCCCTGCTTCCACCTGGTCGGAACCATGGCCTATCCGGAAATTCAGCGCGGCCATTCCGGCCGGGGTATGTCGAAGTTCCTCGCGCGCGATCAGCGCTCCGCTTAGCATCACCGTGTTGCGATTCACTCAGACCTGCGTTTTTTCACTCGAAGCTGCGGCTGTCTCGGAGGGCGCCGGCTTTTCGACGCCCTCGGTGCGTGCGGGTTCGGGTCTGGCGCCATCGGGCCTTGCGCCCTCAGATCTCGCACCGTCGGATCTCGTACCGTCGCCCACGACGCTGCGCGACTTCTCTTCCTTCATCATCGGGGATGGCTCGGTCACCGCGCGCGTCATGTTCACGATCAGATGGCGCACGACCGCATCATTGAATTTATACGCATGCTCAAGCTCGTCGAGCGTGGACTGGTCGCACTCGATATTCATGAGCACGTAGTGCGCCTTGTGCACCTTCTGGATCGGGAACGTCAGTTGACGGCGGCCCCAGTCCTCGAGGCGATGGATGTGTCCGTTGCGGGAGGTCACCATCTGACGGTAACGCTCGATCATCCCCGGCACCTGCTCGCTCTGGTCGGGATGGACGATGAAAACGATCTCGTAATGCCGCATTAAGTGGTCTCCTTATGGGTGAAGCCCCTGCGGTTAAATCCGCTGAACCATCTGTTGCGGGGCGGGCAGCCTTCCGGGATGCGGACCCGGTAAGGCAAGGAAGGGCGGCATTATACCGATTTGGCCTTGAAGATCAATGGCGGTCGGCAACGTTATACAGGCGCTCGCTATACAGTTCGAAGGCTTCCTGGAATATGGCGATCGCGTCCTTGGTGCGCTCGGGATCGATCGCGACCGGCGTCTGCTGGTGCGTAAGCGGATCATAGGTGTACTGCGCGCAAGTCTTGCGGAAACCGATTTCGATCAGGTTGCGTCCGTCGAACAGCGCGATGTCGCGATTGTGGTTCAACGGAATCAGCCGGCCTGGATGGCTGTCCCTCAACACGTCGATGCCGAAGAACGTGGAATCGTAGTTGAAATCGAGGATGCCGATGACGGTGGGCGCAACGTCGATCTGGCTGGTCAGCGCGTCCACGCGTCCCGGCTTGATGTGCTTGGGCGAATACAGGATCAGGGGAATCTCGTAGGTTCTGATGGGAATGTCCTCCCGGCCATACACTCGCGCGCCGTGATCGGCGACGATGACGAACAGCGTATCGTCGAACCACGGCTTCGACTTCACGGCCTCGAAGAATTTGCCGATGGCGTAATCTGCATAGCGCACGCCCGCCTCCCTGCCTCCTCCTTTTGCCAGAACTCCCGCCACGCCGTCAGGAAAGGTGAACGGTTTGTGGTTCGAAGTCGTCATGACCACGGAGAAAATCTTCTCGCCGAGGCTGTGTTGCCGGTCGAACACGCTCAACGCGTTACGGAAGAGATCTTCGTCGGAGACACCCCATATATTGGCGAATTGCGAATCGTGCATGTCGGTGCGATCGACCACGCGATATCCGTTCGATCGGAAAAAATAATTCATGTTGTCGAAGGTGCCATAACCGCCGTAGATGAACGTCGGCGTATAGCCGTTCTTTGCCATCACCGTCGACCAGTTGAACATGCCTTCGTTATGCCGTCGCTTGACGATGGATTCTGCGGGTACTGGAGGAAAGGATGCCGTGACCGCCTCCATGCCGCGCACGGTACGCGTGCCGGTGGCGTAGGCGCGGGTAAACAACATGCCCTCCCCGGCCAGGCGATCGAGCACGGGCGTCAAGCCTCGCTTGTCGCCATACGCGCCGACAAACTCGGCGCCCAGGGATTCTTCCAGCAGGACGACCACATTCAGGTACTTCGGCGGGCCGTCTGCGACGATATGGCGCTCGATGTGATCTGTTTCCGGGAAGTAAGTCGAATGCCGCGTCATCATCAGCTTGCGCAGCCGCGCGTCGGCTTCCTCGTCGGGCAACGACAGGTAATAGGTGCCGTAGTCCATTTCGCTGTTCAAGACGGCGCTGAAAAACGCATAGATGCCGTTCATCGCCAACTCGTTGACGACTCGATTTGCCGAATAACGGCTCGTAGTGACGTTCAGATTCAACAGCGTCAGGCTGATCGCCGCCGCGAGGATCGCCAACGTGGCGTAGCGGATGCCCAGCGAACCGGCAGCCTTGCGTTTGCCAAAGAACGAACTGCGCATGAACCAGACGGCCGCCGCGGTAATCGCCAGAGCAAGAAGCATCAACCTCGCCACAGGATACGACTGCCAGATGTTGACGAATACCTCGTGCGGATAGATCAGGTATTCGACCGCGACGAAGTTGAAGCGGGCATTGAACTCGTCGAAAAAGAAATATTCGACCGCGCCGAGATAGATCAGTCCGAAAATCACGAACGAACACGCGCCCGCGAGCAGCAAGCGATGCCATCCGCTGTCATAGATGCGCTTTGGAATCACTACCAGATAGAGGGCAAACAACGCAAACAGGTTCAGTGCGGTAACGATGTCAAACAGCAAACCGACCGCCATCATGGCCGGCACGTTGCCGAGGCCCACTTGACCTTGCGAAATCGCAACGCCCGCGAGAACGGCCCGGGTCAGCGTGGAAACACACAGATAAAGCGCGTTCAGCAGCCACCACAGGCGCAAGCGCTCGTCGAACAACGAGGTTGCGAAAGTAGCTTTCGCTCGGCTGAAAAAAGTTGGGGATAGTTCTCTCGGTGTCATGGGATAAGTGACCTACGTGCACCTAGACGTCCTGGAGGGACGTCGGTTACTGACGGGCCGGTCGCGTATCGCGGTGGGCGTACAACTAACCGCCCACGGAGGATTCCATGAACAGATTGCCCGGCCCGCTGATCGCGCTGTTGTGATCCTCGATGCCATTCTTGATTTTGAACCCCGTAGTTTACTCCGCAGCGAGCATCATGGGTGAGTTAGCATTGATCGATCAATCTCAGGAATGCGGTCCAAAAAAAAGCCCGCCGAAGCGGGCTTTATCTGTGGCTGTGTGGCTTAGTTCTGCGGCTGCGTGACGATCTTGGGTTGCGTTCGAGGCAGCAGCAGAATGATGATGGCTCCGAGCAATGCCACACCCGCCAGCGTATAGAACGCCGCCTCACTCGCGCCCCCGGTTGCCGTGCGGATGCGTCCGATCAGGTCCGGTCCGAAGTGTCCACCGAGATTGCCGACAGAATTGATCCAGGCGATGCCCGCAGCGGCAGCGGTCCCTGAAAGGAATGCGGTCGGCAGGGACCAGAACGTCGCCACCCACGACAGGATGCCCACGGTCACAAGGCTTAGCGCGATGATCGAGGGAACAGGGCTGTGGCCAACCAGCGCCAGACCGAGGAGCCCGACAATGCCAACGAGCAACCCCCCGGCAGCGTGCCAGCGCCGCTCGCCTGTACGGTCCGAATGGGCGCCCCACACGACCATCGCCACCGCTGCCAGGCCCCAGGGAATCATGCTGATCAATCCCACCAGCAGGAAGTCAGTCTTGGATATGCCCAGCTCCTGGATGATGGTCGGCATCCAGAAATTCACGGCGTAGAAACAGACAACGCCGCAGAAATAAACGATCGCCAGCGCCCACACGCGATAATCCTTGAACGCATCCAGAAAATGGGCGCGCTTGCCCAGCTCGGTCTTGCTGACATCCTCTTCGCGAATGCGCTGCAGTACAAATTCGCGTTCCTGGGACGTCAGCCATTTGGCAGTCTTGGGGCCATTGGGCAGAAACGCGAACACCATCAGGCCGACCAGAATCGACGGTACGCCCTCCAGCAGGAACAGCCATTGCCAGCCCCGCCAGCCATTGAGCCCATCCGCGTATTGCATGATGGCGCCAGATATTGGTGAACCGATCACGTTGGAGATGGCGATCGCCGTCATGAACAGCGCCACCATCTTGGCGCGGCGCGCGCCGGGAAACCAATAGGTCAGGTAGAGAATGATGCCGGGGAAAAAGCCGGCCTCGGCGACGCCGAGCAGGAAGCGCAGAAAATAAAACGAGAATTCCGCGTCGGTGCAATTGAACGTCGTCGCGATCACGCCCCAATGGATGTCGTTGGTGAACATGAACGCCGAGGAGATAATGCCCCAGGTGATCATGATGCGCGCGATCCACACTCGCGCCCCCACCCGCTCGAGAATCACATTGCTCGGCACTTCGAAGATGAAATAGCCGATGAAGAAAATACCGGCACCGAAACCGTAGACGGTATCGCTGAACTTCAGATCGGGTGCCATCTGCAGCTTTGCAAAGCCGACATTGACCCGGTCCAGGAACGCGACGATGTAGCAAAGGAACAGAAATGGAATCAGGTGCCAGGCAACCTTGCCATACGTCGATTTTTCGAATTCCGCGGAAAAAGTTGTGGCCACTGTGTTCCTCCTCTATGTTGTTATACAGCTCTAGGCGGCTGCGACGCTTTCGACTGACGTCCTTGCTCGACTGACCCCTTGTGTCGGCGGCATAGTGTAGCAGTCTGCGCCGCGGTTCGGTCGCGCGCTGTAGCTTACCGTTGACGCACTGCAACGTGAAACGCTCGCGAGAGCGGAGTGCGCGTCGATAAGAACTTTCCACTCAGGGACGGGCCTCGGAGGTGCGTCCGATGGCGCCCCTGACTTCGAAACGGACGCGGTCGACTTCGTTCTGGCCGTCGTCGATGAGAATCAATTCGTGCCGTCCGGCGCGTGGAATCCAGTACAAAGGCGGGTCTGCGCTGCCGAGATCCTCTGCGTCGAGCCGCCAGCGGTAGCCTGCTGCCGGAGGCGAAAAACGAAATCGCACTCGTTGCACCGTATCGGGAATATCGGGATCCAATGCGATGATCGTGCCATTGCCGGGATAGGCAATTCCGGCGCGAACCGTCGCGCGTTTTGCGCCTACGACATCGAGTTCGGTGCCAGCAACGAAATATTCCATCCGTGGCGCTTCGATCGCCATCTCATATTCGATGCGGCGTTCGACCACCGCCGCGGGTTGTTGCGGCTGGGACGAAGCCGACCGGCGATGCAAGTAATCGATCAGTTCCATCCAAACCGGCGCGGCACCGGCGATGCCGGACACATCGTGCATGGAACGGCCATCGAAATTGCCGACCCAGACGCCGACTGTGAAACGCTGCGTGTAGCCCACGCACCAGTTGTCGCGCATGTCCTTGCTGGTTCCCGTCTTGACCGCAGCCCAGTAGCGCGAAGCCAGCGGATTCTCAAGTCCGAACGTCACGCTTCTCGCCAGCGGATCGGACAGCATGCTGGAGACGATCCAGGTAGCGGCGGCATCGAGAACGGGCTTCGCTGCCGTTTTGGGCGACCTTTCGAGCCTCAGCGGGGACCACATTCCGCCGTTGGCGAGCGTGCGGTAGGCGTTGGTCAACTGCCAGAGACTGACCTCCGCCGAACCCAACGCCAGCGAGTAGCCGTAATAATCGCCATCGTGAATGACGTCCTCGAATCCGAGCATCTGCAGCCGGCCGACGAAAGGATCCGCGCCCGCCAGCATCAAGGTACGCACGGCCGGCACGTTAAGAGATGACGACAAGGCCGTGCGCACACTGACCAGACCTTTGAAGTCGCGGTCGTAGTTCTGCGGAATGTAGAGCCCGCTTGGCGTGACCAGATTCACCGGCGAATCGTCGATCAGCGAAGCCGCGGTGAGCAACTTCTGCTCGAGCGCCAGTTCATACAGGAAAGGTTTCAGCGTCGATCCGGCTTGCCGGGGAGCGCGGACTCCATCTACATAAATCGCGCTTGACGCGCTTGCACCATTGCCGACGTAAGCCAGGACCTCGCCGCTGCGATTGTCCACCACCAGCACTGCCCCGTCGGATACTTCGCTGTCCGCAAGCAATGCAAGCTGCTGCTGCAACAACTCGGTCGCATACGCCTGCAGGCCGGCGTCGAGCGTCGTCTGCACGCGCGGATTGTTCGCTGAAAGCAGTTCTCTGGCGACGTGGGGCGCCAGCGCAAGGCGCGGCGCGATAGCCGGCGCCGCCGGCAGCGTGGCGAGCGCCAATCTCTGCAGCTGACTGCACGCAACGGCGAGGCCCATGCTCGAAGCGAGCTGGCAAGCCCGTTTGGCGACGCTCTCGGGTTTTGCATTGGGCGCGCGCAGCAACACGGCAAGCAACAACGACTCCGGCTCATCGAGACCGCTCGGATCCTTGCCGAACAGTGCGCGCGACGCAGCTCCGGCACCCTGCAGCTCGCCGCGGAAAGTCGCAAGATTCAGATACGCCTCGAGGATCTGGTTCTTGCTCCAGGCTTTCTCCAGTTCGCGCGCAGCCGCGATCTGATCCCACTTCTGCGATACGGTGCGCTTTTTCTTTGCCGGCCTCAGCGCGGCATCCAGATGTGCGGATACCTGCATGGAGATGGTCGACGCCCCACGTGGTTGCGAAAGCAGCAATGTGTCCAGTGCGGCGTCCGATATCGCCAGCCAATCCACGCCGTGATGCTGGTAGAAGCGCTTGTCTTCCGCGCGAACGATAGTTGCCAGCGCTGCCGGGGAAATGTCACCCAGTTGCGTCCACGCCAGGCGCCGTCCCTGTTCGGTCACGCGCAATTCGTGAATCGGTGCGCCATGGCGGTCGAGCAAAACGCCTTCGGTGGACGTCCAGCGGCTCTTCACTTCGTCGAACGAGGGCACCGCGGCAAGAGCGGCAACGGACGTGACTATCGTAACTGTCGTGACTGTCCCTGCACGCTGGAGGGCTTTGAGCAGGTTGGGAACGACAGTCACGATAGTCACGCAGTCACGCCAGTCACGTCCGTCACGGACTTACCGTGACGGCAGTATTCGGCAATTCCCCGAACATTTCCGGTGCGTACATCGCCTCGACGTGCGTCGGCGGCAATTCGAAACGTCCCGCGTTGTTCAGGCGCACGCTGTATTCGACCACCCATGTGCCTTTCGGCACGAAGCGGTAGTAGGCGCGGAACGCATCGAAGCTGCGCTCTTCGAACGCCGGCCAGACGAACCCGCGTTTCTCTTCGCCACTGGAGAGAATTTGCGAGTCCTTGGCCAGTCCGCTGCCGAGGATCGCGGAGCCCGCCGGCACCGGGTCGTCGACCACGACCCACGCCATGTCGGACTGCGCTTCGATCTCGAGCCGCACGCGCACCACATCTCCCTTGTGCAGGTCGCCCGGGACTTTCACTTGCACGGGCATCACGCTGCGAACGATGCTGTACCCGGTAAACAGCGGCTGTTGCAACGGAATCGCAGCCCGGCTCTGGATCGTGATCCACGGCTTGCCGCTGCCGATATGGTTGGCGGCGAGCGCTTCTTGCGTCTGCGGCCATTTGAAGTCGAAACTCCCGCCCTTCGGCTGCCTCGCCCACTCCAGCACGTTCTGCTGCTTTTCAAGGCGCGTGTCGGTTTGCCCCGCAACCGGTTCGAATTCGAATTTCGCAGAAAATTTCTCCATCGCCAGCACGCCCCAGGCATTCGCCACCGTGGTATTCCAATGCCCGTGCTGCTGGCGGCCCAGCGCACCGCGCGCCAGCCGAGGCATGTCCTCGCGCCATTTGTCTTCGTCGAGCATCGCCAGCAGCACGCGATTGGCATTGACGTCGCCGGAAATCATCAGCCACCACAGGTAGTCTGTGTTCTCGGTCGAGAATCCCATGGTGGTGCCCTGAAAATTCAGCCGCGACCGCAGTATCCCTTCGGCTTCTGCGAGATGCCTGTCGCGATCTTTCAGGCCCGCACCGCGTTTCATCACACCGTACCAGTCGAGCAGCGCGGATGTCGGCCACAAATTCGGCGTGGCGTCGATGGAGTCGAGCCAGTTGGGCTCGATGGTCTGGTAACGCGACAGCGCTTCCAGAGCTGCGATCTTGCGGATGGTCAGGTCGGCAGTGCGCAGCGGAGAATCGCGACCGGCACGGCCCGTGACGAACATGCGCAAGGCGCTCTGCATGCGCGAGCGCGAACCGGCCGGAATCTCCCATCCGGCTTCTGCTGCGATGGCCAGAAGATAGGCTGTCAGCGTGTCGCTGCCGAGGCGTTCGGAGGCAAAATACTTCGCGAAACCGTCGCGGTCCAGAAATGCCGGCAATTCCTCCGTGACGCGAGTCCATAGCGCGCGGTCGCGTAATGCCACCGCGCGCGAGACGCGCTGCTCGAGGCAGCTATAGCCATACAAACCCATGTATTCGCGCACGCCTGGAAGATCGTCACCCAACTTCGGTGTCAGGGTCACGCGCACGCCTCCGCGACCCGCCACGGCATCGTCTGGAATCTTCACGGCGAGTTCGATTGGCTGCTCGAGCTGCGTGAGCGTCGCCTGGAACGTGCGGACCGGCACGGCGGGAATGACTTTCTGCTGCACCTTCAACCGATCCGCCGGCGTGTTGCCGGCCGCATTGATTTCCGACATCGAGATATCCCAGCGCAACTGGCCGACATTGGCTGGCGCCGTCACCTCCCACCCGGTCTCGCGCGCCTCTCCAGGAGCGAGCGCCACGCCTGCAGCCGGCAACGTCTGAGCGTCCAAGGTGCCGTTGATCTGGATCTCCACTCGCCGCTGCGAGACGTTGCGTACCGTGAAGCGGGCATCGAAGCGGTCGCCTTCACGCACCACAGGCGGCAGCCCGGACAGCAGCATCAGATCCTGCGTCGCGCGAATCGATGTGTAGCCGGTGCCGAACAAGCCCATGGCGGAGTCGGCCACCGCAATGATGCGGTAGGACGTCAGTGAGTCGTTCAGCGGAACCTCGACGGTAGCGCGGCCTTTGTCGTTGAGAGGCACCCGCGCCTTCCACAGCAACAGGGTATCGAACAACTCCCGCGCGGTCTGGCGTCCCCCGCCACCGCCCTGCACCAGCGCCTTGCGGCCATAATGACGCTTGCCGACCACCTGCATGGACGCGGTCGAAGTATCTACCTCAATGCCGCGCGGTTGCATCATGGCTTCGAGCAATTTCCAGGAATCGTTCGGCAACAATTCCAGCAGGCCTTCGTCGACTGCCACAATGGCCACCTCGCCGGCTTTGGGTGCTTTGCCTCCCGCGCGATGCGTGACCTGGACCGTAACGCGCGCCTTTTCGCGCACCTTGTAGACCTGCTTGTCGGCGCTCACCTTGACTCCGAGTTCGTGCGCGCGCCAGCCGACATTGATTTCCGCCACGCCCATCTTGAAGGCGGGCTTGCCAAGGTCCACCAGCGCAGTTGGCTGGACATCGGAAACGCGGCCGCGCACGACCAGCACCGATACGAATACATTCGGAGCGTAATTTCCCTTCAGGGGCACTTTGATCACCGGCGCACTCCCCGATAGCGGCTGCACGAAGGAGTCGATTACGCCCTCGCGCTCGACCGTCACCAGCGCGGTAGCCTGGCGAAAAGGCATGCGCACCTGGAACAGCGCCGTCTGTCCCGGCTCGTAACGCTTGCGCTCGGGAATCACGTCGATGCGATCGTCGTTGGCTTGGTCGAACCACCAGGCCTCGGTGCCGGCCACCCAGGCCGATGCATTTGCGTAGGAAAGATTGCCGTCCTTGTCCTTCGCGACTGCCCCCATCACGAGATTTCCGGATACGGGCGGCTTCATCGCACAGAACATGCGCCCTTTGTCATCGGTCTTGCCCTGACAGACCGTATCCAGTTTCCTGATCTCGGCGCCGCTCTCGTAGCCGTAGAATCCGCCAATCAGACGCTTGCGGTGCGAGAACATGTTGCGTACGTAAAGCTGCACTTCGACTTGCTGGCCTTTTACCGGCTTGCCGCTCAGGTCGAGTGCCAGCACCTGGAATTTCAACTCGTCTTTCGACATCGCCCATGCATCGGGCTTGATGCCGAGCAGAATCTTCGCCGGCCACAGGGCCACGCGGGTGGAAGCCGTGAGAACCTCTCCAACCGGATCCGAATATTCGAATTCGGCGTTGACTTCCTGCGGACTGTCCGCGACGGGCAAAGGCTGCAACCTGACGCGTGCCGCTCCCGCGCTGTCCAGAGCCAGCTCTATCGTCTTGAGCGGGCGCACGCCGTTGACGGGTTGCAATGGGACAGGCTCCTCCGATTGCGCGTCGTCGAGTTCGTATTCCCCCGTAAACCATTGCGCGCCGCCTTGCTCTTCCACGCCTTCGACAACCTTTCCGTTGGCGAAGGCGAAACCATCGTAGTCGGGAAACACGACGCTCTTCGGTCTAACCACCGCGCGCACTTTCGCCGGCGCATTGGCGGCCGCGCCACCGGCAAGGTAACGTAGTTGCAAATCCAGGTCGACATTTCTGGCATTGACCAGCGCCGCCTTCGGCCCGGTGATTTGTGCCTTCATCAGCGGCACGCGGAATTCCTCGACACGGAAACTACCGGCCTGCCGCATGCTGCCGCGCGCGCCCGGACGTGCATCCAGCGTGTCCGTCATCTCCACGACGTAGGTGCCCTTCTTCGCGTCCTGCGGGATCTGCCAGGTGCTCTCCGCGATGTTGCGGGCATCCCACTTCACGGGCACTTCGTATTTCTGTTCCGATCCCTGGTGCGCGATGATAATTTTCTTAGGAAGGTTGTCCGTGGGTACGTAAGAGAATCCCTTGATCTCATGACGCCGGTAGTAGTGCTTCATGCTGACGGTTTCGCCGGCACGCAGCAGGGTGCGGTCGAAGACGGTGGTAACGAGATAAGGCCCGTTCCATCCGGCCTGACGCAAATTGAACCGCCAGCGCGCAATGCCCTCGTTCCATTCGGACATGACGAATGACAAGTCGTCGGCAACACGCGCGGATACCACGAGCTGCTTGTCGTACTCCGAGAGGCAGCCCGGCAAACTATCCCGCGCGGGCAACATCGTCGGGACGCGCGCACGACCCTCGGCGTCGGTCTGACCGCGAAAGAATATGCGTCCCGAGCAGTCCTGGATTGCCACCTGCGCTTTGGGCACGGGCGCGCCACTGTCCAGCGCCGTTACCCAGATCAGCGCATTCTCGCGGCCCCACTTGAAATGCACCGATAAATTGGTGACCAGCGCCGCGGCTTGCACGTAATAGGGGACGCGTGAATTGAGCAGGGCCGCACCGAGCCTCGGACTGGCCAGCTCAACCATGTAGAAACCGGGCTTCTTCAACGGAATGCCGATCACTTCGAACGCTTGCGCGCCCTCCGGTTTGGGCACCTGCAGGCGCGTCGTTCGATCACGGTCCGAGAAGATGGAAGTCTGACCGAGCCGGTATTCGGGCACGTTCTCGTTGGTCTTGTCGTCGTAGCGCCAGCGTTCGTTTTCCATCTTGCGCAGGCGCTTCATCCAATCCAGCATGGCCATCACATCGCCGTCCGCCACGCGCGAATAGCTGCCGGGCACGCCGCTGTCACTTTGCTTTGCTTCGTCGAGTTTGTTTTTCAGCCAGTTGATGGCAGCATCGGCCTTCTCGCCGATGTTGGCTTCGGCATCCCCCTGCTTGCTGGTGCGCGCCATGCGCCCTTCGACCAGTGCTTCGAGATTGCGCAGGGTCACCGGCATCATGCCGTCGCCTTTTGCTTCGATGATGCCGAAGCGCGACGGGAATTTCGCCAGTGGTGGATATTCATCGGTGCGTACCAGCAGCGGAAAACGCTTCTGGTTGGCAAGCTTGCGGCCTGCGTCATCCAGCAGGTCCGCCGGCACGTCGAGAGCGAACTGCGTGCGCTCGGGAAAGGGCCCGGTGAAAAATACTTCCTCGACGAATTCTGGCGCGTTCTTCACATCAGGAAGGTTCGCGGAAATGGACTTGCCCTGCGCCTTCAGCACGATCTTTTCCGCCGCTGTCCGCGGCACCGGTGCCGTGAATCGCAGACGCATCGGCAGGATCGGCAGGCACTGCGCGTCCTTGTTTGCGCGCTCGCATGTGAAGCGCGCCTGGAAAATATCCCGCACCTTGTACGCGAAATCCTGGGACTGGCTGTTTGGCACGCCGCTCTCGGAAGTGATGCCGTTCCCCCAGATCAGGCTGACCTCGGCATTGTTGGGGAGGCGTCGCTGGCATTGCACGACGGCAATCGGGAGCTTGCTCGCCCCATCGGCGGTGCCGAGGAATTGATCGAGGCGTGAACCCTTCCCGTACGGCCTGCCATCGATGATGATTTCGCGGCCGTCCTTGAACAATACGCGCAGCAGGCGATTCACGAAATCGCGGCGCGCCGTCAGCAGCGACTTGCGTTCGTCGCCGCCAATCACGCGTACCGGTATGCGCTCCGTGACGCCGCGCACATCGCAATAGGCGCTGTCCAGAATGGACTGCTCGGTCGCCGGCGCATCCAGCCCGAGAAGGAAAACCTGCTCTTCATCGATCGTGTTGCCCGCGTAAGGCAACGTTTCGATCACCGCCGGACCGCCGGTGTTAAATTCGAATGTCCGGTCGGACGTCACCTTGTCACCGGCGAGCGACGCCAGGTCCGGTTTGAGGCGAAAGCTGCAGCGCAGACCGGCCGGCAGATCATGCGCAAAATCGTAGACCCAGTTCTTTTGATCGGCCCACCGTCCTGTGCCGGGCGCCGGACAATCGACGTCGAAAGGCTCAGGCAGGCGCGGGTCGCCAAACGCAACCATTGCGTCCGAGAACCGCGCCGTAGCCTGGCGCACTCCCTTCACTTCGCCCTGCGGCGAGAAGACATCCACCTGCGCGGCTAAAGCGGCGAACCCTCCTGTGAGGAGAAGCACCGCGCACCAGATGATTCTCATCGACCCTCCCGGAACATGGTTGCCCGCGAGGTTACCAGACTCGCAAGAAAACAAAAAAGCCGCACGACGAGGGGGCCCTGTTTGTTCGCCTTGCAGGGATGGTGGGCAATTCCGTATCCACGGATACTCGCGCAAGTCCGGACACTGACGCCGCGATAAACGATTTCCGGCGGTGCAACGCCTGCGACGACAAGCGTGCGCCGCCGCGTTCTGCTCAAGCCCGAGTCAATTGCAGGTGAAGGTTCCGGTCCGAAAAGATGTTCCCGCAATCCGATGCGCTATGGTTTGTTGGCAGATGGCCGGGAGCGGGTACCGATTACCGAGATCATCGCAACGACTTCGTGAGTGAACTCATCGGCGAAGGATTGGGGGTATCCCGCCTCGCGCATCGCCCACTTCACGCGATTGCCAAGCCGCGCCTTGGTGTAGACATTGAGTTTGTTTGCGATGGCGAAGGCCTGAACGCGAAGGAACAGACTTTCATGCACCTTCTGAAAACGCCTGGTTGCTTTTTTCGCATCGGTATCCAGCCCGGCAGGCGGGTAGCGCTTCAACATCTCGCCGACCAACCAATCGGAGAATTCATCGACCTCTTTTGAATCGAACCATTTGAGCATCGTCATCCTCCGTGCTGCGCGCACCAGAACCGCCACGTGTGGCGACAGGCATCCATATAGCGGGGCGCCCCTCATCCATCAGCGGTGATTCTAGCATTCCCGATCGCATCGACATGCTGCAACTCGTGCGGATCCCGTCGGGCATCATTGCACGTTCGTCACAGGAACGATCGTGTGCCGACAATCCCTTTCGGCCCATCACGACAACAGCACTCAGATCGCAGATTGCGTCAGGATTGCCTGTAGTTGACAATGGTGGCGTTTCGCACCCACATTCGCATCGGGCTTGCATGTGCACAACCATGTTGCGGACGTCCTGAGCACCGCTGGAGGTACCGGATGATTCTGACTCGCATGCTCCGGCGAATCTTCAGCGGTAACGCGTCGGCATCCGGATCCGCAGCGGCGTCCGGCACAGGGGACGACATCGCCCGCTTGCTTCCCAAGCTCACCAGACCGGCCGAAGACCGCCTGTTCAATTTCTTCATGCCTACGTTCTGGGGCACATCGAATCCGGATGCGGTCACTGCGGCGGCCAAGGAGATCGCCGGACTCAGCACCGGCGGCCATCACTTCGCCGACAACTTCCTGACCTGGAACAGGAACATGTCGATGCTGGACGATCGTGCCTTCGTGAAGGCATGGGAGTCGAATATCGAAAGCACGTCCGACGAGGCGATTGTCTGGAGGCGCTATGTTCTCGCGTGTGCGGCATATCATTGCGTACAACTTGCCGGTGATTTCGTGGAGTGCGGGGCCTACACCGGCGTTGGCATCAAGACCGTGGCTGACTATCTGGGCGGTCCCGCATTTCCGAAGACTTTCTGGGGATACGATATTTTTGAACACGATCCGTCGATGATCAATCATCCCATGCCGGAGCATGGCGAGGGCCTGTACAGACGGGTGCAGAAGAAGTTTTCGGCCTATCCGCAAATCAGATTGATCAAAGGCATGATCCCCGAGGTGTTCGATAAGTACTGTCCCGATAGCATCGCCTATCTGCACATCGACCTGAACCAGGCGCCAGCCGAAATTGCAGCGCTCGAGCGGCTGTTCGAACGCATCGTCCCTGGCGGGATATTGATCCTCGACGACTACGAGTGGTCTGGATTCTACCGGCCGCAAAAATTGGCGGAAGACCAGTGGTTCGAAACGCGACACTACCGTGTAATGCCGCTCCCGACCGGTCAAGGATTGGTATTCAAACGTTGAGGTGCGGGACTGTAGTCAACTCGCCTTACACGCTGGGAGACGCTGCCCCGCTCTCACAGCCCCCTTGCATAGACCGGAAGATGCTCAGGGATTTTTGACACGCTCGCAGACAATTTCAACCGTGGTTTGTGCATGCGTGTTCGGCCGCACGTCTTCCCACATACGCTTCTTCATCGGTCCGGACGACCAGACCACTTCGCCGCTTTCGCCGATCATGTCGATCTGCGTGACGCGGTTGATGCGGCGTGCGCAATCGATTTCCACGGTGCCTACGGTCTCCTTGAATGTTGCGGACTTGCCGCCAAGCGTGTCGGATAGAACCTGCGTGAAAATACCGCGCTTGAGCACGCTGACGTTTTCCCCGTCAACCTTGATCGAATCCACGTCGACGTAATATTTCGCCTGCGTGTCGGCACCCACCTCGACCCAGTCGGTCGCGCTCGCCAAATTCATCGAAGTGTTCGCCGCCACCAGCAAGGCGATTGCCGCGAGCTTGCATGATTTCATTCGTCTCTCCACCGTGATGCCGGTTCGTGTACGCCCAGAAACGCCTGGCACCAGACGATTATGCACTACTGCTGCAGTTGTACTTGCGCCTGTGGTGCCGGCTGGAAGGCGACCTCGGTATCCGCCTGGCGGCGCAGATCGAGAGTAAGCGGGAATTCCCGCACAGGATTTTCCCGCCTGACCGGCATCCTGCCGGGGGAGTGACCCTGCGCCATGAAGCGCGCCACGAGCCTGGCCTCGGCTTCGTTGGCGTTGACCGGCACGCTGGCGTAGTTGCGCCCGCCCGGATGAGAAACGTGATACTACGTTCTGGAAGACATCTGCGCGCGCCATAGGCGGCTGCACGTATCACCAGCTCGACGCACAACCCTCGGTCAGTGCACCGAATTGGAGAAGAAGCCTTACGTTGAACCGAGCTTGCGCACGAAACTTACGACTTCGGAGCCGATCGCGCGGCCGATTTCGCGCTGGCGCTCGTCGCGCAGGCCGCCATGCTCATCGAACGCGTCATTGGCTCGCGAGATCGCAAGCTGCGTGGGGACAACGATGACGCCGAGATACGAAAGTATCCCGCGCAGCATGGCCAGACTGCGAACACCTCCGAATTGACCGGGCGATGCCGACATCAGCCCGCCTATCTTGCCCCGAAAAGCCACGTGAGACGGTTCTCCGGGTTCCGGCCGCGATGCCCAGTCGAGCGCATTCTTGAGCACGGCGGTCATGGCGGTGTTGTACTCGGGGGAACTGATGAGCATGCCCTGGTGCTCGAGCAATATCCGCTTGAACAGTTTCGCATTCGGCGGCAGCCCTTGCTCGCGCTCCATGTCGCCGTCGTAAAGCGGCAGCGGGATTTCCCGCAAATCGATTTCGGTGACGACCGCCCCTGCGGCGCGCGCGCCGTCCGCCGCGATGCGGACCAGTTTGCGATTGAAGGACGCAACGCGAAGACTTCCCGCCAGCGCCAGAATTTTTTCTGCCATCACCCTTCCGCCATCAGGGAATGCGCTGGAAGCTGCAGGCCTTGCAAGCGGCCGGGCGCGTCCTCAAGTATGGCATCGCCCCGACCCAACGCATTGGAGAATCATGAAACTCGCTCTCGCCAGCCTCGACGATGAAATGGATATGACCGGCGCCGAACCCGACCGGATTCTAGCAGACGGCCCATTGCTGGATGCGTATTCGAGCGCCGTCGTATCGGCGGCCGAGCGAGTCAGTCCGGCGGTGGTCAAAATCGATGTGCGACGCGGTGACGCGGCAGGGAGCGGTTCCGGATTCCTCTTCACGCCGGATGGTCTGATGCTGACCAACAGCCACGTCGTGAGCGGGGCCTCGCGGGTAGAGGTCACGCTGCGCGACGGCCAGCGGTTCGATGCGGACATTCTCGGCGACGATCCCCATACGGATTTGGCATTGATCCGGGTATCGGGCTCCAAGCTGCCGACAGTGGAATTCGGTAGCTCGCGCGCAATTCGCGTCGGCCAGCTGGCCATTGCCATCGGCAATCCCTACGGATTCGAGTGTACGGTGACAGCGGGCGTGGTGAGCGCGCTGGGTCGTTCGATGCGTGCCTATTCCGGCAGGATGATCGACGACGTCATCCAGACCGATACCGCACTCAACCCGGGCAATTCCGGCGGTCCGCTGACCAACTCACGCGGAGAGGTCATTGGCGTGAATACAGCCATCATCATGGCCGCGCAAGGCATTTGCTTCGCCACCGCGATCGATACCGCCAAGGTCATCGTCAGCCAGATTCTCCAGCATGGACGGGTGCGGCGAGGCTGGTTTGGAATTGGCGGACAAAATGTCCCGCTTTCGCGCCGCGTCGTGCGCTTCCACAATTTGCCTCAGGAAAGCGGTGTACGCGTATCGTCCGTCGATTCCGCGGGCCCCGCCCGGCTCGCCGCGATCGAAGAAGGCGATACCATCGTTGCTTTCGATGGCAACCCTGTCGCAGGTATCGACGATGTCCATCGGCTATTGACGGAGAACCGTGTCGGTCGGGAAGCGGAAATCGTGGTGTTGCGGCGAGGCGAACTGGTCAGGCGCAATATCACCCCGGTTGAACTCGGCAACCGCTAGCCCGGAGACTCTGTCGATCAGGCGACGTTGGGCTCGAGTGCCCCGGTCGTAACCAGTTTCATGAACTGGGGCGCCGTCAGCGGGCGCCCGAACAGATAGCCTTGCGCATAGTGGCAGCCGTAGGCGTTCAGAAACGCCAGTTGCGCCTCGTTCTCGACGCCTTCCGCGATGACTTTGATGCCCAGGCTGCGCGCCAGCGTGATGATGGCCCGCACGATGGCCGCATCGTTGGGGTCGGACGAAATGTCGCGAACGAAGGATTGGTCGATTTTGAGCACGTCGAGCGGCAGCCGCTTGAGATAGGAAAGGCTCGAATATCCCGTGCCGAAATCATCGATCGCGATCTGTACGCCGAGCGCGGCCAATCTTTCGAGCGTGACGATCGACGCCTCGGCGTCGTTCATGACCGCGCTCTCGGTCAGTTCTATTTCGAGGTTTGATGCCATCACCCCGGTATCCCGCATGATGTCTTTCACCAGTTCCGCGACGTCGTAGTCCTGAAACTGGCGGGCGGAAACGTTAACGGCCACCTGCAGGGCATGACCGGCATCCTGCCACTGACGAATCTGCCGGCAGGCCGTGTGCAGGACCCACTCGCCGATCTGGCCCACCAGTCCGGCTTCCTCGGCCACGGGCACAAAACGCGCCGGCGAAATCATGCCAAGTTTGGGATGCTTCCAGCGCAGCAGCGCCTCCGCACCGAATATGCGGCGGGTCGCGAGATCGATCTTCGGCTGAAACACCAGGCTCAGTTCATTGCGATGGATCGCGCTGCGCAAGCCCGCCTCGATCAGCATGCGGTCCTGCACTTCCTGATTCATGCCGGCGGTAAAGAACTGGAAATTATTGCGGCCGAGATGCTTGGCGGTCGACATCGCGGCATCGGCGTGCTTGATGAGTTCGTCGACGCTGCGGGCATCATCCGGATAGAGACTGATGCCGACCGACGCGGACACGAATAATTCCTGGCCTTCGCTTGGGAACGGCTTCGCCAGGTCATCAAGCATTACTTCCGCCGCCGCGGACAATGTTTGGAGGCTCGTTACATTGGGAAATACGATGGTGAATTCGTCGCCTCCCACCCGGGCGACGGTATCTGCACCGCGGCTTGCCTTGCGCACGCGTTCGGCGGCCTGCTTGAGAAGCGCGTCGCCGACATAATAGCCAAGCGTTTCATTGACGACCTTGAAGCGATCCAGGTCGATATGGATCAGGGCGACACGCAACCGGTTGCGGTGCGCATGGGCGATGGCCTGCGTAAGCCTGTCTTGCATCAGGAAACGGTTCGGCAGGCCGGTCAGCACATCGTAGTTGGCCAGATACTGCACCCGCTCTTCCGCGCGTTTGCGTTCCGTGACGTCGCGCGAGGTGAGCACGATGCCACGGATGCCAGGGTGTTCCAGAAGGTTGTTGCCCAGCGCCTCGAGGTGGATCCAGGAACCGTCCGCGTGACGAAAGCGCATCACGACAGGCGCCACTGAAACTTCGCCTCGGAGCAACGCATCGAAAGCATCCCGCGCACGAGCCACATCCTTGGGGTGCAGGGTTTCGAACGGTGTCTTGCCGATAAGCGTCCCGGGTGGGTAGCCCAGGATGCGGGACGCCGCGGGTGACTCGTACAGCGTCACGCCGTTCGAATCATGAATGGTGATGATGTCGAAGGAGTTCTGCACCAAAGCGCGAAAACGCGCTTCGCCCGCCTGCAAGGTGTCCGTCTTGCGGCGATCGCGCGGCGAACGCTCGAATGGGTCGAGGCGCACGACTACCTTCTCCCCACAAATCCGGGAAGGCTATCGTTATGATCAGATATCACGAACCACCCCCTAACAAACCCGGCGCGACTTGCACTTGGCCGAGTGACCTACTTTTATAATGAACTCCGCAATATTATGTTCTGTTTATACTGCAATTTTTATTAAATTTCCAGTGCGTCGTCAAGCCTTTGTCAAATAATAACGCCTGGTCTATCCAGGCCGTTCCCCGGGAGAGCCGGTCGGCGTTTCGAAGCGACTGCCCCTGGGGACATTTCGACCCGATTCGGACCTGCGGCCTTCAGACTGTTACCTGTAAGAGCACGCTCCATGCAAAGTCGTTCCACATCCGGTTCTGTTTTCTGCCTCTTCCGGCATTGCGGCGCTGATAACCCTGAAATTTTGGGGGTTCCGGTCGAAAAGCATGGGCGCTGGCACACACAGCAACGCTTCTGGCCGCCACTGCCTGGCTAGTTTTCCCTTAGGATCCGGCCGCGCCTGACGAATCGAGACGGCGCCAGCGCTTTGAGCAAACTGGCCTCGACGGGCAGTGGGTCCCCCGTGATGGCGCTTGCAACGATTTCGGCCGCCAGTGGCGCCCACGTCATGCCGCGCGATCCCAGAGCAAGGCAGGCGAATAGCGCTGGCTCGTTGATTCCTGAGCCATCATAGTCAGCCAAGGATCCCAGCACCGGCAACCGATCGATGGCCATTGCGCGGAAGGCGACGCGCCCACCTAGCGTTTCCGGTGTAACCCCGTCACCGAATCCAGGCAACATTGCATCCAGCCGACGCAGGTTCGCCACGTGATCCTCCGTCCGCAAGGCCGGTTCCAGCACATCCTCGTTGAAGCTAGACCCAATGCAATGCAACCCACCCACGGCCGGCGTAACGTAACCTTCACTGCAAACGGCAATGCGTAAATCCCGGTCCGGCCTTTGGCGCATCAGGCTGACCTGTCCGCGCACGGATCGGAGCGGCAACCGGCTTGCCTGAGACAAACGACTTGCCGCGTGCGCATTGGCCAGTACGACCAGAGACGCGCTTGCCAACACTTCAGCGGCGCCGTCGAGCACTTCCCATCGCCCTTCCACGCGCCGCAGCGCGGCGACTTCACGCCCGTATCGGACAATCACTGGAACCGCAGAATGAGCGAGATTCGACCGGCACATGCTGGCCGGATCGGCCCAGACCGCTTGCGGAAACCAATATCCCGGACCGCCCACCGCTGCGCCCGCCCGTTCGGACGCCTCGCGGGCTTGTACGATTCTTACCAGCTCGGCCGGTAACGCAAACCGCTCGACGATGCGTTGCTGTTTGTCGAATTGAATAGCGTCCCGGGCCAGTTGCAACACGCCTCCCTGGTCACGGACCGTTCCAGCGCCTGCTTCGTTCAGCGAGGCTTGATGCCGAATCGCGTAGAAGAAAGCGGCGGCGGTAAAGCGGCTATGCGTGTTCCAGTCTAGGGAGAAAACCGGTCGCACAAGTCCCGCTGGTATGCCTGAGGCCTCCTGGGCCGGCGCGTGATGGCGTTCCATCAATTGCACGCTCCAGCCGCGCGCCGCCAGGCGATGTGCGCAGGACGTTCCCGCCAACCCCGCGCCCACTACGATCGCGGTCCTTTCGCTCTGTTGCGGGATTTCCATGACTGGCCTGGAATATCGCCCGCACAGCATTTCACGCTTGTGCGCGAACCCCGCGCGCTTTTCCACTGCAAAGCCCGCTGTGGCCAGCCCGTGGCGTACCTCTCCGGCTACCGTGTAGGTTGCAATCGTTGCATTCGGGTTCGCCAGCCGCGCGAGCTCCGCAAAAATCTCCCCGCCCCACATCTGCGGATTTTTCGCCGGCGCAAAACCGTCGAGAAAGAACGCGTCGGCTCTGGCTCGCAGCTCGGACAACATCGCAGCGGCGTCTCCGAACAGCAATGTCAATGTCACTCTATGGTTGTCGAAATGCAGGCGATGGAAACCGGGCAGCAAAGGCGGATAGCGCATGTGAAGTTGCCCCGCCAATTCCTGCAAATCCGGGTGCATCGCATGAATGCGCTCGAGGTCCGCGCGGTCGAAGGGATGTTTCTCCACCGATACAAAATGCAGGCGCGCGACCGCGGCAGTGTCTTCCCGCAATGCCTTCCAGGCGGACAGGAAGTTCAATCCCGCGCCAAACCCGGTTTCGACGATCGTAAATCGCTCGCAGCTTCGCCAACGCTCCGGCAGGCCGTTGCCATTGAGGAATACGTGGCGGGCCTGGGCCAGCGCGCCGGCGGAAGATGCGTAAACGTCTTCAAAACGAGGCGAATAAAGCGTTCCGTCGCCGTTGAAAACCGCCGTTGCCGGACTAATGGACTGAAATGTCGTGGACAAATGAGCGTCGCTTCAATTGTGGAAGCTTGACAGCTTTCGGCGCCGTGAACAGGCAAGACGGCAGGGTTGATGGCACGTGAAAAAATTATTGGCTGGGGCGGCTCCCGTCGCTTTTCCCAATGCTGGCTCAGCGCGCAGATGCGACTTGAATTGTTGCTCTGCGTCAAGGCTCGATGGAGGCGAAACCTTTCGTTCCTCCCGATTTCCGCAAACGTGCAAAATACCTAATCCACCATAGAAGGAACAATTGGTATCCAGTTGTGGTTCTTGGGTCTCTACCTTTATGACCAAGAACCTTTGGACGTTCCCTTGTTGAATCCCAGCCTTCTCGGATACGAACAAACCGACCCCACGGCGCGGAATAATCCAGAGCGAATTGCGCACTGCACTGTTTGCCGCGCGCCACCTTTCAGTTGGCGATCGCTCCCATTGTTATTGCCCAGCGCCTAAATTCCGAGCTGGTACCAAGTGCGTGTCGGCACAGTCACCCACCACCGAAAACTGCGCCTGTACGCTATACAGCCGCGGCCCCATAGGAGTACAGTCTCCGCGCAGCTTTCGAACATATCTATTGCTGGACACGCCGCAGCTGCGCGGGACGGTGGAGGCAAGACAATCAAAAAATTTTCAGGCTCGATGGAGGGTTAACCAAATGAAAGTCAAAGTAAACCAGCAAGAGAGGAGTTATGACGGCGATCCGCAGATGCCGCTTATGTGGTATCTGCGCGATGAGCTCGCCTTAACTGGCACCAAGTTTGGCTGCGGCGCCGGGCTCTGCGGCGCGTGCACAGTGCACGTTGATGGCAAGGCCGTACGTTCCTGCGTGACCGTCATGCAGGACGTGTCCGATCATTCGGTGACCACCATCGAAGGTCTGTCCGCTGATGGCAATCATCCGGTGCAAAAGGCATGGCGCGCAGCGAACGTTCCGCAGTGTGGCTACTGCCAGTGCGGACAGATCATGAGCGCAGCCGGTCTGCTCGCCGAAAACAAAAATCCGTCCGACGATGAAATTCTCGCTGCAATGTCCGGGAATATTTGCCGTTGCGGCTGTTATCAACGCATTTTTGCGGCGGTCAAGTCAGCCGCCAAGGGAGCCTGACATGAAAAACGCTAAAAGTCAGGCAATCGTAACGAACGTCAGCCGCCGCAACCTGCTGAAGGGTGTTGTTGGCACGGGCGGTCTGGTTCTGGCCGCACAATTCGTCCCTGCAAACATTGCCATGGCGGCGTACAAGACCGGCGCGGAAGGAATGCCGGGCGGCGTGGTGTGGGATCCGCACATTTTCGTGTCCCTCGATCCGAGCGGCATCGTAACCATCGTCACGCATCGTTCTGAAATGGGAACCGGCTCGCGCACCAGCCTGCCCATGGTAGTGGCAGACGAAATGGAAGCCGACTGGTCAAAAGTCAAAATCATCCAGGCCGAAGGCAACGAGCAGAAGTACGGCAATCAGGATACGGATGGCTCACGCAGCATCCGCCACTTCATCCAGCCGATGCGCACCTGCGGTGCCGCGGCACGCCAAATGCTCGAGCACGCCGCGGCCCTCACCTGGGGTGTATCAGACTCGGATTGTCGGGCTGAGAACCACAAGGTCATCCATGGCCCGACGGGCAGATCTCTTGGCTACGGCGAACTTGCTGCGGCGGCGTCCCAGTTGAAGACGCCCGACCAGAAGAGCCTGACGCTCAAGGATCCCTCGCAGTTCCGTTACATCGGCAAGGGCCAGGTTCAGATCACCGACCTGCGCGACATCACGATGGGCAAGGCCAATTATGCTCAGGACATCCATGTTCCGGGTATGAAGTACGCCGTCGTGGCACGTCCGCCGGTCGTTCTCGGCCAGGTCAAGACCTTTGACGAAGCGGCCGCAATGAAAGTGCCGGGCGTGATCAAGGTCGTGAAGATTCCGTCAACGCCCATGCCTGCGGTATTTGCTCCTCTGGGTGGTGTAGCCGTCATTGCGGACAGCACCTGGGCGGCAATCAAGGGCCGTGAAGCGCTCAAGGTCACCTGGGACGATGGCCCGAACAAGACCTACAATTCGGACACGTACAAAGCCCAGATGCAGGCGACCGCGCGCAAGCCGGGCAAGATCGAACGCAACGAAGGCGATGTCGACAAGGCCCTGGCAGGTGCAGCCAAGGTCGTCGAGCACGAGTACTACATACCGCATGGCGTGCACGTTCCGATGGAACCGCCCGCGGCAGTGGTTCAGATCAAGGATGGCAAAGCCGAAGTCTGGGCCTGCGTGCAAAGCCCTGGTGGAACGCGTGGTGATGTCGCCAAGGTCCTGGGTCTGAAGCCGGATGATGTCAGAGTCAACGTCACGCTGCTCGGTGGCGGCTTCGGGCGCAAATCGAAGTGCGACTTTGTGCAGGAAGCCGCGATCCTCTCGAAGGCCATGGGCGGCACACCGGTCAAGGTGGTTTGGACCCGTGAAGACGACATCCACCACTCCTTCTACCACAGCGTGTCGTACCAGCACGTGACTGCGGGTCTCGACAAGGACAACAAAGTCGTCGCCTGGCGCCATCGCAGTGTTTCGCCTTCGCTGATGTCGAACTTCATGCCGGATCCCAAGCGCGAAAGCGCCCTGGAACTGGGATTGGGCCTGATCGACACACCGTTCAACGTGCCCAACCTGCGGCTCGAAACCGGTGAGGCCGTTGCGCAAACCCGCATCGGCTGGTTCCGCTCGGTCAACAACATTCCGCACGCTTTCGCCATGCAATCCATGGTGGCGGAACTGGCCGCTGAGCTCGGGCGCGATCCGAAAGACTTCTTGCTGGAAATGATCGGGCCACCGCGCATCGTGGATCCGCGCAAGACGGTAAGCAGCGAGCTGTGGAACTACGGCGATCCGTGGGATACCTATCCTGTGGATACCGCCCGCACCCGCCGGGTCGTCGAACGTGCGGCCAAGGAAGCGGGATGGGGCCGCCAGTTGCCCAAGGGGCATGGTTTGGGAATAGCGGTCCAACGCAGTTTCCTGACCTATGTAGCCACCGTCGTCGAAGTTGCAGTCGATGACAAGGGCAATATCACGGTTCCGCGGGTGGATACGGCCATCGATTGCGGCTTTGTCGTCAACCCGGAGCGCGTGCGTTCGCAGATCGAAGGCGCCGCGGTGATGGGACTGAGCCTGGCGAAGCTGAATCAAATCACCTTCAAGGACGGCCGGGTCCAGCAGAGCAATTTCCATGATTACCAGGTTCTGCGCATCGGTCAGGGCGCGATGGACGTGCGCACGCACATCATCGCTGCCACGATCGACGATCCCTCCAGCGGGGTCGGAGAGCCGGGCGTTCCGCCGTTTGCTCCAGCGTTCATCAATGCGGTGTTCGCGGCAACGGGCAAGCGCATCCGCAATCTGCCGGTGGGCGACCAACTGAGCGCCTGACGGATGCCATCCGGGCAATCCGGAAGGTAGTTGCAACGAAAAAACGCCCGTTCCTCACGGAACGGGCGTTTTCTTTGGTGCGCCAAATTGCTTACGACGGCAATCTGTCCATTATTTTCTATCGTGTGCGGGTTCGCGGGCCTGGTGTGCTTTGCACTCAGGGGTAAGCTCGGCTTCATGCTGCTTCATGCATTTCATGATGCGGCCTTCCCCGGGCTGAACACCCTTGCATAGCCGCTGCATGTCTTTCCTGCAGGGATGGCGGCTCTCTGACTGGGCGATTTTCTCGCGGCAGGCGCCCGAGAGCTGATCACGGTGCTCCGTCAGGCACTGTGCAAGTCGGCCCTTGCCGGGTCGCACGCCCTTGCAAAGTTTCTGCGCATCGGGTTTACAAGCCTCGGCGAGTTCCTTGCCTTCTGCCTTCGCTGCAGCGATGTTCTCGTGGCACGCGGACGATACTTCCGACTCGTGCTGCTTCAGGCACTTTACAATCCGACCACTTCCCGGTTTCACCCCCTTGCAGAACTTCTCCACATCTGCGCGGCATGCTTGAGGATTGTTTCGCTCCTCGGCCTGCGCCGTGGAAACACTGACCAGTAGTGGAACGGCCAACAGTGCAATACGGGCAATCAGGTTCATGGGTCGAATCTCCAAAAAGTAATCGGCGGACCGCCGAGGCTTAAACGGCCGTTGTTTGTTCGCAGTTGACCCGCACAATGCGGACACTGGTCGAATCGGATTTCCAGATCGCTGATACGGTTTTACTCAGGTACCTGACTGTGACGCGAGCGAGGCTGTTTCAAGCCCCGCAGTGGGTGTGAATCCGCGCTTGCGAATTATCAGCGATCGTGGACTCGCACAATCAGGATTTGCGCAAAACGCGTGAACAGAAACTGCCAGTCGCGAAAGGATGGTCCGATGGGTTGTTGGTGGAGGGGTGGCGCTTTGGCCCCTGCCGTGTGAGGCGTGATAGGGACTACTTGCGAAACTGACGGATGCCAGAACGCCGGCACAGATGATCGGCATCTGTGCCGGCTGACCAGGGCGATGCGGACAAGGCATATACCATGGTTGAGATAAATTCTAGGCGCGATTGCAAGCTCCTTACAGGGAGCCGAACGGCCCTCAGGTAGGTACCGTGCAAAGACACAGGGGCATGGGGAAAAATCAGTATTACCGCTGAAGGCAGGGGCAAGCGGCCGTCAGGCGGAGAAACCTCTACCTGACGGCCTGGCCATAAAGCATGATCCATCAAGGAGGATTGCACCATGGCTATTGGTAAGTTTACAACCCAATGGCAGGTCGGCTGTTCGGAGCGACGAGAAACATAAGCGCCGGGAAGCCGCGGTCAACAATGAGGTCAATGCGTGTCTGGCCCGGCAAAGCCAGTTTTGGTGTATAAGTACGCTACCGGACATATGATTGTTCGCTGGAAGGCGGTTTCTTTGGCGACGACTCCGTTGTGGAAATTCGAGCAATTGCCAATGGGAGATTGGTGTTGGGATCGGCGCGATGCCGATGGGTCCTCGCGCAGGATGGGGACATTTCGCACCTTGGATGCCTGTGTGGCCGACGCTAGAGACAATGGCTTTCGGGAAGTGTTGGATGAGCGACGAATGGTGCCTAGGGAGCCGACCCCAGATGCGGGGTCAGACCAATCAGGCGGCAGGGGAAACGGCTCTCAGCCCCGACGGTAAATCGGCCTCCAAATTCTTGGTCGGCTAGACGGTCCAAGATGCCGGCGCCGAGGGTCGATCGATGTTTGAAAAACCAACAATCGACGATCGGCGCCCGTCAACTTCGAATTTATTTCATAGCTTTCAGCTTGTCTTCGGCCGCCTCGTGATCGGCATGCGCTTTTTTCTTGCAACTCTTCGCCTCTGAGCCGCTAAGCTTTTTACATTCTGCCTTGGCCATTTTGTAGTTGGCCTCTTCGTGCTTTTTGGCGGCCTTGTATTCATCACTCGCCGCGTAAGCCCCGCACCCCAGTGTCAGAGTGAAGAGGCCGATTGCGAGGGTGGCTAGAACCTTTTTCATGATGTCTCCTAGTAGTCGATCCAGGGTGGATCGGTCTCATATTGAGTGCGCCGGTGGGGTTCCGGTTCCTAAACCAGGCGTTCGTCGCCCTCAAACGACATAGTCCGAACAGGGGGTGCGAATGGGCTATTTGGCCGATTGAAATGGACCGCTTGCACATTTATCGTCTCATCAATGACATGAACCCGGTCAAAAAGGAAAATCCAATGACGAAGACTGATCTTTCCCGCGCGTTTCCCTCTCTGCTTTTTGTTGCGGTGCTTGCGGTGACCGGTTGCGGTGGCGGTAGTAGCGGCTCAGGCACGACTCCCGCGAAAAGCTCGTTTACGGCTGGCCCTATTACCAGCACAGGCCCCGGCACCGTCACTGTCAAGGGCACGAGTTTCAATGTCTCCCGTGCTTCCATCTCCGACGACGAGGCGCGGGCGCGTGGAGAAGGGGATTTGAAACTGGGTATGCAGACTCAGATCAACGCCGGCGAAATTACCACCGACGCCACGGGCTCGCATTGTCAAGCAAGTAGCATTGAAATTAGTAGTGCAATCATCGGGCCGGTGGACGCAATAGATACCTCCACCAGGTTACTCGTCGTGCTGGGCCAAACGATTGACGTTTTGGATACCACCGTATTCGACGACCGTTTCCCCGAGGGACCCTTTAGTATTTCAGTTGGCAATGTACTCCAGATCTTCGGGACCCTTGACGCTACCACGGGCCACTATGTAGCAACACGCATCGAGCCTGCGGATGATGCGCCTTTGTTCAAGCTGCGCGGCATCGTTGCCAATCTCAATTCAGGAGCGCGCAGATTTACGATCGGCGGCCAGATCATCTCCTTCGCAAACCTCTCGAACAGCGAAATTCCCGCCAACCTGGCCAACGGCACGGAAGTCACGGTAAAGCTGCAGAAAGCAAAGGTTGACGGTGCCTGGGTCGCTGTTGAGATTAAGACCCCCGTGCGCCAAGTGGCTGAGCACAACGAAATTGAGCTGAAGGGAAGGATTACGGATGTTACGTCACCAACGCAGTTCAGCGTTGCTGGTATTCCGGTAGATGCAAGCAACGCCACGTTCCATCCGGGCGGAGTGACAGTATTCTGGGGCGCCGATGTTGAAGTTGAAGGTACGGTGACAAACGGCACCGTCATCGCGACCAGGGTCAATATCGGAAATGACGACGAGCACGGCAACAGGCACGACAGCAAAGACTGGAACAAGCATAAGAACAAGAAAAAACATGAAAACGAGAACGAGGACTAGCAAGCCTTAAATCGCGGCGCGAAGACTTTTCTCATGGGGGCGGGTTCGGGAGCCATAGCACGGTTCGCGAAATTCCTGACCCTGTCCGATGACATGCTCGCCAGAGCTGAGCGCGATGACCTGGAGGAGTGCGCGTGGATCTTGGCCGTGCAATGCGCGCACTATCAATCGAAGTACGGAAGGCTGCCGATGTCAGAAACGCTGGAGGTACTTAACAGCGAGACCATGAACGACACGCAGGCCCAGTGTATCGCTGACGGCTTTGAAATGGTGGTTGCGGAGTTGGGAGTGCTGGAGAATGCGTGTCCGAAGCACTAGCGGAATATTAGGAATCACGTGCGAGGGATCAAATAAAAACCACTTACTGTTGGAAGAATTGCAAGAGAGTAGTATGTACGAAACCGTACATACTGGAATAAGATTATGACACCCCTAAAAGCCACTTACGTATCCAGAACCGGCACCATCGTGCAGATGAAAGCTGTTGAGGCCGAACTGCAAAAGAGGGGCTTCGCGCTCGTGGCCGATGAAACACGAAAGAAGAAGCTCGAGCTGAAGCAGTATCGTCGCTGGCAGGTGGACGGCGCAAATGAGCCGGTTGTCGTCCTGCTGTGGACTGAAGACGAGCGAGAGTCCCGATGGCCGTCAATGCCGGTAGTCGATGATCCGAAAAGCGCGATACCGATAATACGAGCGGGATTCAGCGGGCGCTGAGTCGTCCCGTTGCAGAATTGCTTCCGAGCGCCTGGAGCAGCGATTTTGCGAGTCGTAACGCACCGCGCGTAATCCTATTTCCACCGGTAGGTCTCCACTGATCCGACTGTGGTTCAGTTGGCCTTCGGAGACGGGTACGAACCCCAAGGCTTTACAACCATA
>Ga0207648_10000375_pt1 | contig 49109 bp, 41 predicted proteins | sample KBSMisM32_FD_184310 | JGI IMG/M metagenome (GOLD analysis project Ga0207648, IMG submission 184310) | Miscanthus rhizosphere microbial communities from Kellogg Biological Station, Michigan, USA - KBS Miscanthus M3-2 (SPAdes) (version 2) | ecosystem: Host-associated > Plants > Roots >... | reverse complement strand
CGAGCGGCGAGAGACGCGCCGGTCACGGAATCGCCGCCCCCCCCGAGTGCAAAGAGGTGATGTGGGTAATTGCGATGAGGACCGATGTACATCAGGCCGTCGGCCGTTTCGCCGGTGATCAACTCCCAGCCGTACTCGGGCATCAGCCCCGAGATCACCGGAAACATCGTCAGCAGTTCGTACATCAACTGACCCGTACGCTGCACGAGCACCGCAGGCCGCTTTCGCTCCGGCGTCTCGTCCTGCGCCGCTCCCGCGACGAGAATGCGATCGTCATCGGTCCAGCGCACGCGCCGGTGTGGATTGCGGCTGTCGCGGAACGTCGTATCACGCGCCCCAAACTGCTTCCGAATCGCCGCCGGCATCGGCGCGGTGAGCACCAGATAGTTTTCGCGTCGCTTGAAGTGACGACGAAGCTGTCGAAACTCGAGCGTTGCCGTGCCGGTGGTCACGATGGCCGTCGATGCGCGAATCGTGCCGCCCTCGACAATCACGTCCACGTGTTTCCGGGTGAACTTGACCTTCTTCACCGGTGAGTTCTCGCAGATTACAGCTCGCCTGACCGCCGCGGCGGCCGCGAGCCCGAGGCATGCACGATATGGATCGAAGGTAAACGCGTCACGCATGCGCATTCCCGCTGGTGCTTCGGGGACAGTCAGTTTCCCCAGCAGCGTCCGTGTCAGCCACGTTCCCTCGGCGCCAGCTTTCGATCGTGCGTCGAACTCGCGTCGCAGCAGTTTCTCGTCATCTCGGTCCGCGACGATGAGCGGTGTTACGGGCTCCAACCCGCACTTGATGTTCAGACGACGCAGCAGCGCAGCGCCGTCGAGCGTCGCGCGCCGCCAACTTTCGAACGCGGTCCGCGCGCCGCGAAGACCGTGCGCCTGCTCCACATCGCGAAAGGCCGGACCCGGTTCCGGCAACAGCAAACCAGCGCTGCGGCCTGAACTGCCTCGTCCGATGCGCTCAGCCTCTAGCACAAGCGTCTTGAGGCCACCGGCCGCGCAGAGGTACGCGGTCGCAGTACCGGTCAGCCCGGCGCCGATGATGACGACATCGAACGTGTGGTCGCCTCGCAAACGTGGATAGTCAGGCATGCGCGAGGTGGGAAATCGATCGACCCAGGGTGAGATGCCGTAACGGGTACGCAACTACGCGGTCTCCGCAACGTGTCGTGCAGCGAGCTCGAGGAGTGGCGCAAGCCGGTGAGCCTCTCGCGTGGTCCGCGGGATATATTTGATCCACGCTTTGCTCGGCCTGCCGCGGCGTGTGAACGGAGTGGCATTGCCGCGGCGAAGCTCTTCCCTGGCGAGTTGCTGGGGAAGCTTCATGATCAATCCGTCTTCAATGAGACAGACAAACATCTTCCGGCCAGCGTAGCCGGCCGGAAGACCGAACATGCGGCCTTGTCGAAGGCCGCGGTGGTGTTCGATGAAATCAACGAGGAATGGCTGAAGATCGGCTCGAAACGCAATCGGCACGCGACGAGCGATTGTAAGTTATTGCTTTTCCTTCTGCAGCAGTTTGCGTTTTCGCTCGGCGCCCCAGCGGTAACCGCCGAGCCCGCCCCCCGTCTGCACCACGCGATGGCACGGGATGACCAGACAAACGCGATTGGTCGCGCACGCGCGTGCGACCGCGCGAACGGCCCTGGGCGCACCAATCGCCTTGGCGACGTCGGCGTAGGCGCGCGTTTCGCCATACGGAATCGACTGCAGGTATCGCCACACCTTCCACTGAAACGCCGTCGCCGTGACGTCGATCGGCAAATCGAGGTTCGGCGCGCGGCCGTCCAGATGCGCGACAAGCGCGCGCACCCATTGTGCGAACGCCCCGCGCTCACGCTGAATCGTGGCGGACGGATATTCGGCACGCAGATCCTGCTCGAGCGCCTCGTCTCGATCGCCGAGCTTGACCGAACACAGTCCCTTGTCAGTGCCTGCGACAAGCAGCCGCCCGAGCGCGGAATCGACGACCGTGAACGAAATCGAGGTCCCTGCTGCCCCGCGGCGATAGTGGGCAGGCGTGATACCGCGGCCGGTCGGATGCTGCTCGTATACCCGGCTGCTGGATCCGTATCCCGCGTCGTAGATCGCGGCGCTGAGCGCCTTGCCATTCCGCAGGTCGCCGCGGAAGCGCCGCGCGCGGAGCGCGTCCTGGTACGCCCGCGGTGAGATGCCGAGCAGCTGAGAGAAGGTCCGCTGCAGGTGAAATGGGCTCATGCCGACGTGAGCGGCAATAGCGCCGAGGGTGAGCGGTTCCTCGGCGTGCGAGGCGATGAAATCCGCCGCTTTGCGGACGTGATCGATCGCCGGCGGACGCGGCGTGCCTGCCCGCGGACGGCACCGGCGGCATTCGCGGAAGCCTGCAAGCTCCGCCGAATCGGCGTTGGCGAAGAACACCACCGACTGCCGCTTCGGTCTCCGGCTTGGACAGCTCGGCCGGCAGTAGACGCCGGTCGATTGCACGGCGTAGACGAACCGGCCATCGCTACGTGAGTCGCGCGCAAGAACGGCGCGCCACCGTGAGTCGTCTGTAACGAGCCGGGTTCCGTTGAGATGCATGGGGATTGCGGTATCAGCAGCAGAAAGTGCGTCTGTCATGGCACAACGATATCGACCATGGCCGATCGCAATCTATCCGCTCCTTGCGGTCGTTATAACATGCCGGACGGCGTGCGCCGCTTCCTCAAGATATTGCTGATCGCGTTCGTCGTGATCGTGGTCGCCGGAATTGCGGGCGCCCTCTGGGCGCGTGGGCAAGTTCGCGGCAGCTTGCCACAGCTCGAAGGCTCGCGCCAGGTCGCGGGATTGACCGCGCCCGTGTCCATCCACCGCGACCACCTCGGCATTCCGTCCATCCGTGGCGCCACGCGTGAAGATGTCGCACGCGCCCTCGGCTTTCTGCACGCCCAGGATCGGTTCTTTCAAATGGATCTTGCGAGACGTCGCGCGGCGGGCGAGCTGGCGGCGCTCATCGGAGTTCGCGCCGTCGCTCTCGACCGCGAGATTCGCGTCCACCGTTTCAGGGCCGAGGCCGAACGCGCGGTGAAACTGCTGACGTCTGCCAATCGCCGCATCGTGGAGGCATATACCGCCGGCGTCAACAGCGGCCTCGCTGCGCTTGCTGCCCCGCCGTTCGAGTATCTCGTCCTCCGTCAGCAACCGCAGCGATGGCAGGTCGAGGACTCGTTCCTCGTCGTCCTGTCGATGTTCATTACGTTGCAGGATACTGACGGCTCCTACGAATCGACACTCGGAACGATGCACGACGTGCTGCCGCAGCCGATGTTCGAGTTCGTCGCGCCAAAAGGCACGGAATGGGATACGCCCGTCGTTGGTGAAAGCTTCAGCACGCCGCCGATTCCCGGTCCGGATGTTTACAACCTCCGTTCGCGCCGTGCTGGCCGCACAACGCTACCGTTGCCCGAACGCCCGCCGCGGGTGCAAATCCCAAACCGCACAAATCCTTGGGACTTGGAGCTTCGGATTTGGGATTCGGGATTTGCCGAGCGCTCAGCGCTCGGCAGCAACAACTGGGCAGTCTCTGGAGCGCTCACACCCGACGGCCGCGCCATCGTCGCCAACGACATGCACCTGGCCATACGTGTCCCGAACACGTGGTATCGCGCATCGATGGAATGGCCCGATGCCGTGCGAACAGAGCCGCACGTCCTCATAGGCGTGACGCTGCCTGGGGTGCCTGCGCTCGTCACGGGCAGTAACACCCACATCGCCTGGGGGTTCACCAACACGTGGGCGGACTGGGGCGACCTCATTGAGCTCGAGGTCGACCCGGCGAATCCGAATCGGTACCGCACACCTGACGGATGGCGTGACTTCGAGCGGTTCGACGAAACGATTGCCGTCGCGGGCGGGTCGGTCCAACACGAGCAGGTGACGTGGACCATCTGGGGTCCGGTGTTGGGAACCGATTATCGTGGACGACTGCGCGCCTACGCGTGGGTGGCGCACGCGAGCGACCGGCTCGCAACGACCATCACGCCGCTCGAATCGGCGACGACGGTCGAGGAGGCGTTTGACGAGGCGAATGGTCTCGGCACTCCCGGACAGAACCTCGTCGTGGCCGATCGGACCGGCCGTATCGGCTGGTCCGTGTACGGCACGATTCCGCGTCGCGTCCACATGGATGGCGTGCTGCCCTCGTCCTGGGGCGATGGATCGCGCGGCTGGAATGGCTGGCTTGATCGCGCCGAGTATCCACGCATCCTCAACCCGCCAGGCGGGCGTATCTGGACCGCGAACGCGCGCGTCGTTGACGGGGCGATGCTCGAGAAACTCGGCGACGGCGGCTACGAAGTGGGCACGCGCGCACGCCAGATTCGCGATCGCCTGATGGCGCGCGATCGATTCACCGCTCACGACATGCTCGACATCCAGATGGATGCGAGTTCCCGGTTTCTCGATCGGTGGCGAACGCTGCTGCTGAACGCGCTCACGCCGGCGGCGCTCGCTGGTCACGCGAATCGTGCCGAGCTGCGTCGCATTCTCGATACCGGTTGGAGCGGGCGCGCGGCACCCGATTCAGCGGCGTACGCCTTCGTCCATCGCTATCGCGATCTGCTCTCGGAGCGGATCATCGCGTTCGTGCTTTCGGAGTGCTATGAAGCCGACCGCACGTTCGATTACGCGACGGTGCGACGCCGTGAGGGTCCGATCTGGAAACTCGTGAACGAGAAGCCGATGCATCTGCTCGACCCGCGGTATGCGTCCTGGGACGACCTGATCCTGGCGACGCTCGACGAGGTGATCGCAGAAACGATCCAACAAGGCTCATCGGCACTCGGCGAACACCGGTGGTCCGAGTACAACGTGACGATGTTCCGGCATCCGTTGTCGGCGGCGATCCCGTTCGCCGGCCGATGGCTGGATATGCCTGCTCGACCGCTTGCAGGCGACCTCTACACGATTCAGGTGCACTCGGGATCGCTCGGCGCGTCGGAGCGGATGGTGGTCTCGCCGGGACACGAAAAGGAAGGCATCATGCACATGCCGACCGGACAAAGCGGCCACCCGCTGTCGCCGTTTTACGCAAACTCCCACGAGGCCTGGGTGAACGGCGATCCGACGCCGTTCGTTCCCGGCCCCGCCGAGTATTCGTTGACACTTACCCCCTAGCTCAACGACGCATCGTGAACCCGGTGAGCATCGTCACCCTCGTGCCGGCTTTTGTGGGCACTACCGCGAAATTCATCGGCACGTTGAGCACACCGGCCCGCATCGTAACGCCCGCTGCGAGCGCGAGCGCAACGCCCGCAGGCGTGACGTTCGGGCCGACGCCGAATTCCGCACCCTCCTTTGTCCGGAGTCCCACCATCCAGCTCAGACTCGGAATCGCCACGTCTTGATCGAGTCCGCCCAGCAGAAACACCCACTCATTGAGTGCCGTGACGCCGCCCTGCTTCGAATAGAACTGCCGTTCGAACTGCCATCCGAACTGCGAGATGTTCTGCCCGACGTCGACATGGCGTTCGTGCAGCTTGTTCACCACCCCATCGCTGAGAAACGTCATGCCGACGCGCGGCCCCGCAAGGCTGAGCGTACGAGCCGGGGGAGGCGCCTCGGTTCCTGACTGCGCATACAACGGCGAAGCAAACGCAACGCATACCAATGCCGCAACTACGTTCCGCATAAGTGAACCTCCTGCGGGGTACCGTAGCCGGCCGCCGTGGCCGGAGTCCTGATGATTGGGCTGAAAAAGGCTGAAACGCGTTATGCCGCGCGATCGCGCAGCATGGCGAGCGTGCGGCCCCAGACATCGGGGTGACGCAACGGGTTCAGCAACGGATCCACCGGCAGGATCCACCCTGCAGGGCCGGGTTCGGCGTGCCCGAGCGCTTCGCCGCAGACTCGCGCCGCGAGGTCATGCTTGCCGTTGAGGACCAGCGCCGCCGCGTTCGCCATGGCGAGATCCACGTTGTTCATGCCTGCGAGTTGTGGCTGCGCGCCAGACACGTCTGCGCCGCACATCGCGGCCGCGAGTGGATGGCCTGGGACTCGGTTCAAGGCTTGGCGAAAGGCAGCGTCGGCATCCGCGCGACGACCGCGGCGAAGATGGATCGCGCCGATGGCATACCAGGTATTCGCCGCACATTCACGCGCATACAACTGACCGTCGCGTTCGAATTCGAGCTCGCGCGCAAATGCCTCGAGCGCGCCCTCCTCGTTGCCACGTGCCGCCAATACGAGCCCATGCAGCAGGTGCAGGCCCACGGCTTTGAATCTTCCGTTTTCCGTACGCTGTGCGTCCTGGGACGCGCATCCCGCGCGCAATTCTTCCAGGGCCGCATCAAATGCCTGACGAGCGACGAATACCGTCGCCGCAAACCAGTACGCGAGCGCCAGGCCGGGACACAGCGTGAGGATGCGATGCGCCGCGCGAAGCCGTTCTTCACCCCAGCTGACGAACGCGAGGCGCAGATGGTGGTGCCAGTTGCCCGCGTCGAGCGTGACGGCCTTGCGGGCCGCGGCCATCGCTTCGGGAGCGCTGCCGCTTCGGTGCAGCACGAACGCAAGGGTGCTCCACGCTTCGCCGGAGGAGGAATCGAGCCGGCATCCTTCGCGCCCATGGTGCACGGCGTCCCGCAGCGCCTCGACATCGGGGGCCGCGTGCGTACGTGTCGACTCGAACGTAAGAGCGCAGGCGTTCGCCATCCCGATATGAGCGGCCGCATAGTCCGGCTCGGCACGCAACGCTTCCGCAAACGCGGCACGTGCGCGCGCCACAGCGTCCCGGTCGAGCGTTTCCAGCGCGGCGCGCCCCTCGACGAACGCCCGATAGGGAGCGAGCAGGGCGTCGAGCGACGCGTCCGATTCCCGAGGTTTGCCGCGTTCTACCGCGGCGCTGAATCGATAACCGCGACGGGTCAGTGTCTCGATATACGGACCACCGTCCGCCTGGGTGCCGAGCGTCTTCCGAAGACTGGAGATTGCCTGCTCGATGCTGTTGTCCGCGACCGCCACGTCCTGCCACGCGGCCGTGATCAAGTCGTCTTTCGAGACCGTTCGACCTGCATTAGCGGCGAGCTGTAACAGGATTTCGAGATGTCTATCCGGCAGCAGGACCGGGTCGCCGCCGCGGAGTAGCCGCCGGCGACCGGAATCGAGCTGAAAAGGTCCGAAGCGATAGATGTCGGCTCCGCTGCTGCGCACCTGGATGCGCAGATTATCGCCGCTAACGTGCCAAAGCGACGACGGCTGATGACGCGCCGACGTTGACTCCGTTGATCATCTCGTAGTCATACGTCATCGTCATCGTCGAGGTGCCGGCGAAGCGAATCTGCGCGGTGGACTCGACGCGAATCGGGACGCGAAGCCCCCCGACACGCGCGTACTGCTTGATGACATCGACCCGGCGCGTCCAGAACGAGGGACTCTTGGCCAGCCGTCCTTCGACGCGAACCAGATCCGCGTCGGTATCGGTAATGTAGACAGCGCCGTCGATCAACGTGATGTCCTTTCGCTTCGGCTTGGCAAACAACTTGACCAGGCCGGGCTCAGACCCCGGGGCGGGAGACAGATCGTAATTGGTTGCCGTGATGCTCGAGCGTGCCAGATCGCCATTGGCGAAGATCTGCTCCTCGTTTTCGAGCATCGACCGGAACACACGGCGTCGAATGAGGTCGCTGCCGCCTTCGTCGATGACACGGAAGTGGAATCCGTCTGCCGTCAGTTCCGCGGCGATTTGCATCCACCCCGAGACGTTGTATCGCTCGTTGTGCCCCTCGAGGTGGCGAGTCCCGCGGTAGGTGACAAGCGGTTCGTCCGCGCGGGCAAGAAACCGGTTCAGTACCGGCTCGAGGGCGTTCGGCGCTGACGCCGGCTCAGCCATCAGGAAGGCTGTCGCCATCGTGATCACAGCGAAGAGAAGTGCCAGGCGCCGCATGGCTGCCCATGTGTGTGCAAACCGGGCGCCGCATCACAGTCCAGCTGCGGCGATTGCGATCCGGTCTAAATGAGCAACGCATCCCGTGCCGAAATCACACGATCGAGTGCTTCGTCCGTCGTTTGCCCCATGGCCGTCATGTGGCCCATCTTTCGACCGCGCCGGGCCTCGGACTTTCCATACAGATGAAGCTTTACGTCGCTGAAGCGGGATGCCGCCGCCCAATTCGGTTCGTCGTCTTCCCAGAGTTCGCCAAGGAGATTGGCCATGGCTGCCGCGGGGGCAAGCAGTCGTGTCGACCCCAGCGGCAGCGCGCAGACGGCGCGCACCTGCTGTTCGAACTGGCTGGTAATGGCCGCATCGAATGTGAGGTGGCCGGAGTTGTGCGGCCGTGGAGCGATCTCGTTGACCAGCAATTCGCCGTCGGTGTCCACGAAAAACTCGACACACAGAACGCCGACATACTGCAGTTCTTCGAGCAGGTCCCGCGCGATCTCGGCCGCGCGCGCGGCGAGCGAAGGTGTAATCGCGGCGGGCGTCGTCGTGACATCCAGGATGTGATCACGATGGCGGTTCTCAAACGGCTGATAGTGGGCCATCTCGCCGTCGATGCCTCGTGCGGCGACAACCGACACTTCCGTCTGGAGGTTGACGAATTTCTCGACCACCGCCTCCTGATGACCGATCGCCGTCCAAATGTGTTCGACGTCGGCCGGGGTCGTCACCTTGTGCTGTCCCTTGCCGTCGTACCCGAAGGCAGCCGTTTTGATGACAGCCGGCGTGCCAATGCGGGCGACTGCATCCCACAACTCGTCGAGAGTCGCCGCGCGCCCGAACGGCGCCGTTGGGAAACCGCGATCGGCCAGAAACTGCTTCTCGCGGGCACGCTGTTGCGCGGTGTGCAGCGCCATACCGCACGGCCGCACCGGCGTAATGGTTTCGATCGCGTCAACAGCGACGATGGGCACGTTCTCGAACTCGAAGGTGACCACGTCGACCTGACGCGCGAACGCTCTCAGCGCGTCGAGATCCTCGTACTCGGCGACGACTTCGACGTCGGCGACCTGCCCGGTCGGTGTATCGGCTTCAGGAGAAAACGTGTGGACGCGGTACCCCATCCGGCGGGCGGCGATGGCGAACATGCGTCCGAGTTGACCGCTGCCCAGAACGCCGAGAGCGGCGCCCGGCCCGATGACGCGCGTCACGGCAGCCGTTCCTGGCGAACTCTCTGGGTCTGTTCGGCGCGGAAATCACGCAGCCGCGCGCGCAGATCCGGTCGTGAGTTCGCGAGGATCGACACCGCGAGAATACCGGCGTTGGTCGCTCCTGCTTTGCCAATGGCGAGCGTGCCGACGGGTACCCCTCCCGGCATCTGCACCATCGACAGCAGCGAGTCGAGCCCCTGGAGCGCCGCGCTCTGCACGGGAACGCCGAGAACGGGCAACACCGTGTGAGCGGCCACCATGCCCGGCAGGTGGGCGGCACCACCTGCCCCGGCAATGATGACCTCGATGCCGCGTGCTTCCGCGCCGCTGGCAAACTCCGCCATCCAGACCGGGGTCCGATGGGCCGACACGATGTGCCGCTCGTGCTCGACGCCGAACTGCTCGAGCACATCGGCGGCGTGTTTCATCGTGTCCCAGTCTGACGAGGATCCCATGATGACGGCGACCAATGGATGCGGCATTGACAGGAGGGGAACCCGAATTTTACCGCGTCCCGCCTCTCCCTGTCGTCGGGCGGTCAATCAAGCGTGGAGAGCGCGATCAGCCAGAGCACCCCGACTACAGCGCCGGCCGAGCCGAGCGCGATCGCGGCGATTTTTCCTCCGGACAGCTTCGATGTCTGCGCGCGCGACAGCGATGCAATCGAGTCGTAATTGACCTGCTCCACGCTCACCGGAACCCGAGTCTTGCGCTGCACGAGCATCGCGTCGGGACGCGCCGCGATAAAAGTCGCCTTGAAGTGCTGCCCGTCGCGAAGCCGCACGTCCACCGCAACACCACCCTCGAGTTGTTCGGCGAGTGCGCGCCAGGCGCTGTCGTCGTTGGACTGCGCCGACGCCGGAATGGACGTCAGCGGCAAAGCCAGCACCGCGCCCATGATCAGTCGAAGAACCTTCATGATCTACCTCCTCAGAAATCGAAACCAATCCCGCCGCGCCACTCCCATGCGACGGGCCTGTCTGTCGACAGCGCGGTCCGGACATCTGTTCGCACAAACGCATGTGGACTCACGTAGAACTTGAATCCGCCGGTGAGCACCGGCCTGACCGAATAGCTGACGGTGTCAATAGCGGGAACCGGGGGCAGCGGCAGGCTCGGCACGGCTGTCGAGAACCGGATGCTTGCCGCCGGCATCGCGTCGGCGAGGTGCCGCTCGCGAACCAATTCCGCGCCGACGCCGACGAACGGATGCACCCACTGGTTTTCGAAGAACTGATAGAGCGCGGTCGCGCCGACCGTCATCTCGCGGAGCTTGTGATCCCGATAGCGCAGGTACGGAAAGCTCTGGCCCGGCACTGGTGTTTCTTCTTCGGCGTCGATGGTCCCCTCGCCGCTCATGCCGATTTCAAATTCACTCTTCCAATGCGGCGTCCAGTAATAGCCTCCCGTGCCGTTGACCGCTGCCACGGAATACCAGTGGTCCCACTGCGACAGCTCAGACTTGTTGCGGTTCAGCATCGAGAGCTGACCCGAAACGTCCCATCGCGCGGCCGCCGGAAGCTTCAGATGAGTTGACTGCTGCGCGTACGCATCAGCGCTGAATGCGAGCGCCGTCAGACAGAGAAGAGTTCTGACCGTGTTCATTCCGTCCTCCTGCCCGGTAAGGTGCAGGAAGGCGGAAAACGGGCTCATCACCTATCTTCTTCGGGCCACTTTCGCTGACTTTCGTGACTTCGACTGGCTCTCGTGACTTCACTAATCACAGGCCACAGAGATACGGAGGCAGAGAGAATTGCTGTTGCTGAGCGGACGATGCCCGGCCGGCGGCGACGATTCAGCGGGCGTCTCGCAGACGCGCACACGTGAGGTCCGTCATTTGCCTCCAGACCGCAACTTCGGCCGGCGAGTGTTGCGGCTGATCGGGAAATCTCGCATCACAGCGCAGGAACGGAAACAGCGCTGGGTGGCGCTGCACGACCGTGTCGATATCGACAACTCGGCCTGAAAAGCGCGGCTCCACGCGCATCGTCTCGACGATCCTCGGTCCCGGGGCACCGTCCACCTCGTCGACGAGAATTACGTTCGCATTCTGCGACGAGATGCTCTGATCCTGGACTCGCACACGGCCAGTTCCCGGATCGAATTGAACCTCCAACCTGACACCGCCAACATTGATGAACTCAGTCATCGGCCCAGGCCGTCCGTCCGGCAGACCTGTCGACGTTCCCCCGCCAGACTGCGCGCCGGGATCGCCGGCTGTGAACCATCCAGGAGTTCCGCGCCAGAACACGGCCACATCCAGAGTGGAGGTGCCGTCGGCTTCGTTGTGCGAGATCGTGGTAACGACGACCGAAGCGGATACGCGGGAGCTGGCACTCGACGTGCCTCCGGCGGACTGCGCACGAGCCGGTGCACCGCAACCGAATACGGCTGCAACAGCGAGCAGGAGCCACAATTCCCGTCGCATAACAGATAGCCTACGCCGATTCGCTCGCTCTCTCGTTCCTGAGTCCTGACGACCAATTCGTCGTCGCTAGGCGACCGCTCAGGAGCTATCGTCAGTTCAACCACGTGCGCTAGTCTCAGACGCATGGCGCAAACCTGGGACCCCGCGTCCTATGCAAGAAATGCTCGATTTGTCTCGGATTTAGGATCGCCGGTATTGGAGCTGCTGGCTCCCAAGCCGGGTGAACGCATCCTGGACCTCGGGTGTGGCGACGGCGTTCTGACGAAGAAAATCGCGGATCTTGGCTGCGACGTCGTGGCGGTTGATTCGAGCGCGACGTTCATTGAGTCGGCACGAACACTTGGCTTGGTCGCCTATGTCGTAGACGCCGTGGCCCTGCCCTATCGTGAGGAATTCGACGCGGTCTTCAGCAATGCGGTGCTGCACTGGATCAAGCAGCCTGACGAGATGCTGACGGGAGTCCATCGTTCTTTGCGCCCAGGCGGACGCTTCGTTGCTGAGTGTGGTGGATATGGGTGCGTCGACAAGATTCGGCGCGCCCTGGTCGACGCCCTCAACAAGCGGGGGATGGATGGAGAATCACGAGTCCCTTGGTACTTTCCAACACCGGGTGATTACGCGACTCGCCTCGAGCGCGCCGGCTTTCGAGTCGATAGCATCGCCTTGATTCCACGTCCAACCCCTTTGCCCGGGGACATTACAGGCTTTCTTGAAACCTTTGGGCAGTCATTTCTCGACGCCCTATCCGACCGAGAGCGCGGAGAATATCTTCAAGAAGTGCATTCCGTTCTGAAGCCCCAACTTGTAAATGAGGCCGGCGTGTGGATTGCCGATTACGTCCGGCTCCGATTTGCCGCGACGAAGACCACCACTGGCCGATAACTCGCAACAAACGCCGTTTTGAATCAGTGAATGACGCTCCCGATCAGGAAATCGCCTCGAACACCCCAGTCTCTCGATTCTTCCTCACCTGATCCCACTCAAAGTGACGTCCGTTCATCGCGATGTAGATGCCGTGGGGCAGTACTTGCACCAGCGATAGTGCGCTCCCCAGGTTGAACAGCCCGTCGGAGCTGCCGAACGCGTAGGGAATCATCGCCCCAGTGAGCACGATCGTCTTTCCAGAAACGCCGCGCGCGAGGGCCGCCGCGGTTTCCACCATCGTGTCGGTGCCGTGTGTGATGACGATGCAGGACTCCTCGCACTGCTGGCAGTTGCCGACGATCAGATCGCGATCGGCGCCGGTCATCTCCAGGCTGTCAATCATCATCAGCGTGCGGACGCTGACCTCGACGTGCGACCGGCCGAGTCTCAGCATCTCCGGCAGATGCGTGTCGCCGAACGAGAGCTTCCCCTGAATCTCGTCGTACGTTTTGTCGAAGGTGCCGCCGGTTACAAAGACGCGAATCATAATCGTCAACGAGGCTGATACCTGAACCACCCCTGATACCTGATACCTGATACCCGTCAGGGAACGACTACTATCTCACCGTGGCCGACACTTCCACACGCATCGAATCCACCGACCATCTCGTGCGCGGAATCGGGCTGGCGCACGCGACCGCGCTGAACATGATCGACATGATCGGCGTGGGGCCGTTCATCACCATTCCGTTGATGGTCGCGACGATGCACGGCCCGCAGGCGATGCTCGGCTGGGTGCTCGGCGCCGTCCTCGTGGTCTGCGATGGGATGGTCTGGGCCGAACTCGGAGCGGCGATGCCCCAGGCCGGCGGTCCGGTGCGCTATCTGCGCGCGATGTATCCCGGCCGCGCCGGGCGCTGGCTCTCCTTTCTGTTTGTCTGGCAGCTCACCTTCAGCGCACCGCTCTCAATGGCGTCGGGCTGCATCGGCTTCGCGCAGTACGCGGGCTATTTGTGGCCTGCGTTGATGGACACCATCACGTCCACGAAAATCCCTATCCCGATTCCCGCCATTGGGACGACGACCATCGAGTTCACCATCACGAAGGGAACGTTTCTGGCGATGGGTGTCGCCGCGTTCGCGGTGCTGCTGCTGTACCGACGCATCACCGTCATCGGCCGGATGGCTGCACTCCTGTGGATCGGCGTCGTCGGAACCACGCTCTGGATCATCGGATCGGGCATCACCCACTTCAACGCCGCGCAGGCGTTCGCGTTTCCCGCTGGGGCCTGGGAGCTGTCGCCTGAGTTCTTTACCGGCCTCGGCGCCGCGTTGTTGATCGCGGTCTATGACTACTGGGGGTATTACAACGTCTGCTACCTCGGCGCCGAGATTCGCGACCCGGCGCGTGTCATTCCGCGCGCGATCCTGTTGTCAATCGCGGGCGTCGCGGCGATGTACCTGACGATGAACGTCTCCATCCTGGGATCGATGCCGTGGCAGGAGGTGGAGAAATCGAGCTTCATCGCCTCCGATTTCATGGCGCGCATCTGGGGACCACGTGCCGCCGCGATTGTCACGGTGCTCATGCTGTGGACCGCGTTCGCCTCGGTCTTCTCGCTGCTGCTCGGCTACTCGCGAGTGCCGTATGCCGCGGCGCTCGATGGCGACTACTTTCCAGTGTTCGCGCGCGTCCATCCGAAATATCAGTTTCCACATGTCTCGCTGCTGGTCCTCGGCAGCGCGGCCATCATCTTCTGCCTGTTCCGCCTGGCCGATGTGGTGACGGCGCTGGTCGTCATTCGCATCATGACGCAGTTCCTCGCGCAGACCCTCGGCATCATCGTCCTGCGCACACGTCGGCCCGAGTTTCCTCGGCCGTTCAGGATGTGGCTGTATCCACTCCCCGCTCTACTCGCCTTCGCCGGTTATGTCTACACGATCGTCATGAGACCGAAGTCGATCGAATCGATCAGTCTGGCGCTGCTCGTGGCCATCGTGGGAACGGTTCTGTTCTGGGTGCGCCAGCGGGTCGGGGTCAGAGCCGTTTAAAGCGCCTGTGCGCGCGCGCGCCTGCGCGTGTCAGCGTCTTCGATCTGTTTGTGAGCGGCTTCGAGCCACGTTCGGTCACGGTGCAGCAATTCCCGTGCAACCTCCAGCGCGCGCGACGTCTCGGACGGCGCCGGGCCTCCAGGCGAGCGGCGCGTCTCGACGAAGTTACGTGCACTGAGAATGCGCGTGAGCTCCTCATCCGTGTACCCGAGCGACGTCGGTGGAACGATGCCAGACAGCAACCCGGCAGCGATCGAGTGTGCCATCGTGAACGACAGATTCTGATCGCGCACGAGCCGATCGGCAAGCTCCGTCAGGGTCGTGCCCCCCTCCGACGCATGCGATTGCATCCGGTCCACATTCAACTCGGCGCCGCGGATTGACACCGCCAGCAGCGCAACCGCGCGCTGCGCGTCTCGGAACATCGCGGCCACGAGCGGCTGCAGATCGTCTTCGGTATCGACGATGTCGCCAAACGGCGTATTGTGAACGGCGGTCGTGATCGCCACCGCCTCGCCGAGCGCCTTGCTCGTAATCGAGCGCGCGTGTTCGAGTGCGACGGGGTTCCGCTTCTGCGGCATGATGCTGCTGCCCTGGACGAGACCGTCGGCGAGGCGCATATACCCGAACTCCCGGGTGCACCACAGAAGCAGGTCCTGGGTGACGCGTCCCACCCCGACGAGCATCACCTGTGCGGCCCCGACACTCTCGAGCAGGTAGTCCACCGTGGCGATACTGCCGTACGTATTCCCGGTGGGCTCGTCGAAACCGAGCAGCTCGCTCGTCAGTTGGCGATCGATGTCGAAACCGGTGCCTGTAATCGCACACGACCCAAGCGGACACCGGTTCGTTGACGAGTACGCCGCCCGTAGCCGGACGTGATCGCGTTCGAGCTGCTCGCTGACCGCCAGCAGATAGTGAGCGACCGTCGTCGGCTGTGCCGGCTGGGTATGCGTGAGCGCGGCAAATATGGTCTCGCGATGTTGCATGGCGAGGTCGATCACCGAACCGCGCAGGTCGAGTGCTGCCGCCGCAAGGGCGGCGATGAACTCCCGCTGCCGCATGCGGAACATCGTCATGTCGATGTCGTTGCGGCTTCTGGCGATGCGTAGCCGCCCGGCGATTTCTTCGCCGCACGCGGCGACGATCCTCCGCTCCAGATGGAAGAACAGATCTTCGCAGGCGTGGTCGTATGGAGCAGTCTTGAGATCGGCGACCGAGAGTGTATCCAGCGCCTCGCGCAACGCGCGGGCATCCGCGGCGCTGATGATTCCGCTGGCCCGCAGCATCACGAGATGTGCGTAATTGATCGCGATCAGCGGTGACAGGAAGAGAGCTTTCGCGTCCTCGAAGTTCTCATGCAGGACTCGTGAGACGTATTCGGGATCGAAAGCCACCGAGGTCACCCTCGATTATGCGCGCGCACCGGCCTCACCGCGCAGCCATCCGTCGAGCAGCCGTCGCTGTGCCTCTGGCGCGGCAGGATTCACTTCCAGGCGCCAAGCTCTCTGCGGTTCCGCGCCGAAGGTCGTCGGAATGCGCACAAGCTGCTCCCTGCGCGCCACAAGAACCGACACCTTGTCGCCGCTCTTGTACTGGTCGAGCCGGTTTTCGAGCCGATCGGATCGAACGCGGAAATCGTCGATCGCGAGGATCTCATCGTCGACATTCAGGCCGGCGACATCCGCCGGAGAACCGCGCTGCACCTGTGCAATCACAAGCCGGCCATTGTCGTTTCTGGTCGTCATGCCCAGCCACGGCCTGGACGCCCGGTCGGCGGGCTGTTGCGCAGGGACTTTGAACCGCAGACCAAACGCATCGAGTGCTTCCGTGTAATCCAGCTCCGAGGTGCCCTCAACCGTCGATTCCCAGTATCCCTGTAGGCTTCGGCCGGCAACCTGCTCGATCACTGCCCGGAATTGCTCGGGCGTATACCCTCGGGGCCCGGAGAACTTCTCATAGGCCACCCGCATGACGTCGTCGAGCGACTTGGCGCCGTTGGTCGCCTTGCGAATCTTCGCGTCGAGCAGAAACGCGATGACGGTTCCCTTCGTGTAATAGCTGATCGACGTGTTGTTCGAGTTCTCGTCGGGCCGGTAGTACTTGATCCACGCATCGAACGACGCCATCTCCGCTGACTGCACGAGGCGGCCTGGAGTTGTCTGCAGCAGCTCAATCGTGCTCGAGAGGTCCTCGAGGTACTCTTCGCGCGTCTGCAGCCCCGCCCGCAGCACCTGCAGGTCCGCGTAGTAATCAGTGAAGCCTTCGGCGATCCACAGGCTCCGGGTGATGTTCTCGTTCTCGTAATCAAATGGACCGAGTTCGGCAGGGCGCAGCCGCTTCACGTTCCACGCGTGGAAATATTCGTGGCTGGCCAGCTCGAGCCAGCTGAGATACGCACGGCGCGTGCGCGTGGACCAGCGGTTCGTCATCAGCACCGTCGAGTTCTTGTGCTCGAGACCGCCGCCTGATTCGGTGATCATGTTGAAGAAGACGTAGCGGTCGTACGGCAGAAATCCCCAGAGCCGGCGGTCTTCCTTGACGATGGCCTCCAGATCGCGGGCCGCACGAGCACCGTCGAACACACCGCCCTCGCCAACGTTAACGAGGGAGTGCTTCTTCCCGTCCACCTCGAAGTCGTACACCGCCGGATTACCAATGACGATTGGAGAGTCCACCACCGTGTCGTAGTCGGGCGCCCGGTAACGGTGCTCGCCGCCGTTCATTGGCGGCAGCGCGGTCACCGATCGTTTCCAGCCTTCGGCGGGGTTGATGGCGATCTCGTGCGGCCGCGGCGTCAGATCGGCAAGCGTGATGAACGTCGGCGCTCCATTGAGCAGGGCGAAGTCGGCTTCCACCCAGTTGGTTCGCACCGACATCTCGCGACAGTAGACGCGATATTTCACCGTGATCGTCGGCGCCCCGCCGGTTGCAATCCGCCAATGGTTCTTTTTTGACTTGTCCACGGCGAGGGGGCGGCCATCCGGTCCAGCGGCAGTCACTGTTTCGACGTTTCGTGCGTACTCGCGAACCAGATATGAGCCTGGCGTCCAGACCGGCATCATCAGTTCGACGTCGGGCCGGCGTCCGGTCGGAACCGTTGCCGTGATCTCAACGTAGTGAGTTTGTGGCGCTGGGAAACTCAGCGTGTAGCGGATAGGCTCCGGCGCGCTCTGCGCCCGCGCCGCGGCGGCATGCATCATAAGCAACAGGGCGACCCAATACTTTGCGGCCATGTCGCGATTCTATAGAATCCGATCGGTTTTGTTCCGAAAATACATCTTCTCGCTGGATCACAAAGTCATCGGCCTGCAGTACGCGCTGACCAGCCTCTTCTTTCTCCTGATTGGCTTCTCGCTCGCCGTTCTCTTCCGGTGGCAGCTCGCCTATCCCGGTCAGCCAATACCGATCATCGGACGCTGGCTCGGTGAGCTGAATGCGCCGGGTGGCGTCATGCTTCCCGAGTTCTACAACCAGCTGGTCGCCATGCACGGCACCATCATGGTGTTCCTCGCGGTTGTGCCGTTGTCAGTCGGGGCGTTCGGCAATTACCTCATTCCGCTGCAAATCGGCGCACCCGACATGGCATTTCCGCGGCTGAACATGGCGAGCTACTGGACGTATCTGGCAGGCGGTCTCGTGATGCTCGTCAGCTTTTTCGTCCCTGGCGGCGCGCCGAACTCCGGCTGGACGTCATATCCCCCGCTCGCCGATTTCGCGACCTTGGGGCAGACGTTCTGGTTGGTTGGAATGTTTCTGCTGATCGTGTCGGCGCTGTTTGGCTCCGTCAACACGATTACGACGATTGTGCAACTGCGCGCGCCCGGACTGACGTGGTTCCGGCTGCCGTTTTTCGTCTGGGCGCAGCTGGTCACCGCGTTCCTGCTGCTGCTGGCGTTTCCACCGCTGCAGGGCGCGGCCATTCTGCAGTTTGCCGATCGCGTCCTTGGCACCAGCTTTTTCCTGCCGTCCGGACTGTTCGTCGGAGGACAGGCGGTGAGCCGCGCCGGCGGCGGCAATCCGCTGCTGTGGCAGCACCTTTTCTGGTTCTTGGCACACCCCGAGGTCTACGTGCTGATTCTGCCGGCGATGGGGATTGTCGGCGAGATCATCGCCAACAACACGCGCAAGCCGCTCTGGGGCTATCGCGTCATGGTCTACGCCATCATCTTTCTCGGGTTCATGTCGTTCGTCGTCTGGGCACATCACATGTTCCTGACGGGGATGGGCACCGTCATCAGCGCGTTTTTTCAGACGACGACGATGATCATCTCGGTGCCGTCGGTGATCGTGCTGACAGCGTTGCTGCTGTCGCTGTACGGCGGCTCGATCCGGTTCAACACGCCGATGCTGTTTGCGCTGGCCTTTCTGCCGATGTTCGGTATTGGCGGGCTGACGGGGCTGCCGCTGGGGCTCGCATCGAGCGATATCCCGCTGCACGACACGATGTATGTCGTCGGCCACTTTCACTACGTCGTTGCGCCGGGCACTATCTTCGCGCTCTTCGCAGGCATCTACTACTGGTATCCGAAGATCACCGGTCGGATGATGAACGAAGCGCTCGGCTTGGTTCATTTCGTCGGCTCGTTCATCTCCATGAACGGCATCCTCTTTCCGATGCTGATTCTCGGCCTCGGCGGCGTGAATCGCCGGCTCTACGATGGCGGAATGCAGTATGCGCTCGGGCAGCCGCTTCATGGCCTTCAGGTCGGGATGTCGTACGCGGCGTGGACATTGGCACTCTTCCAGTTGCCGTTCATCTGGAATGTCTTCGCAAGCGTGAAGTTCGGACGCGTCGCGGACGCGAATCCGTGGCATGCCACGACGCTCGAGTGGACGGCCGCGCCGACGCCTCCGATCGCCCACGGCAATTTCGAAACCATCCCTGCGGTGTACAGACCGGCGTACGAGTACAGCGTTCCGGGCTCGGCCGAGGACTTCGTACCGCAGAACAGCGGGCCCGTCTGATGGAGATTCCCTATACCGCCTCCGTGCGGCCCGACACCGGTGTGACAAACCAGACGCTGGGAATGTGGCTGTTCCTGGCGTCGGAGGTGATGCTCTTCGGATCGCTGTTCTCGTCCTATGCCCTGCTGCGCAGCGGCGCAATGTCGTGGCCGGACCAATCGTCGATCGTGAACGTACCGCTGGCCGCGGTGAATACGGTCATCCTGATCGCCTCGAGTGTAGTGATCCTGCGTGCGACTGCTGCGTTACGCGGCGGCGACGTCGCGCGGTTTCGTGCGCTCATGGCCACGACGGCAACGCTCGGCATCGTCTTTCTCGCGATCAAATCGATCGAATACCGGGGCGAGCTCGCCGAAGGACTCAGGCCGTCCACGAATAATTTCGTCGGCCTCTACTTCGTGATGACGTTTCTCCACGCGATGCACGTGACCGGTGGCGTGCTGGTCAACCTGTTTCTCTGCGGACCAGGGATGGTGATGAATCGCCGTGACGCGCCGCGGTTTCTGGGCCGCGTCGAAGCCGCGACGCTCTACTGGAACTTCATCGACGTGATCTGGATTCTGATGTTCGTCGTCTTGTATTTGTTGTGATTTGGGATTTGGGGTTTGGGTTTTGGGTTTTGGGTTTTATGAGCTGCCCAGTCTGTTTCAACGCGTCCGCGGCTGACGAAAGCGTCCGCGCCAGCTTGAATCTCGGCATTCTCGTCCTGATGGGCGTGACAGGCGTCGTCCTCGCCGGATTCCTGCGCTTCATCATGTCGATCGCCAGGTTGTCGAAGGCGGACCCGTCCAAGGCGGACCTGAAGATCCGCCTCTACGACGACAACACTCGTGCTGAATCGGCGGTCGTAGAGGCGGGCCTTCAGGCCCGCCTGCCGGTGTAGATGGTCCGCTGGCTCGGACTGCCCGTCGAAGCATCCGCGCAGGCGGCGCGGATCGATCTGATCATCGCGCTCGTTCACTGGCTGATGCTCGCGATGTTCGTCGGCTGGACGATTTTTTTCGTCTACGTTCTCGTTCGCTTCCGGCGCGGCGCGCATCCACAGGCACGCTACGAGGGCGCCTCCGGGCGATTGGCTCGCCTCGTCGAGATTGGCGTCGTCGCCGCCGAAGTCATCCTCCTGGTGTTCTTCTCCATTCCCACGTGGAGCGCCCGCGTCGACGCGTTTCCCACCGAACAGCAGGCGACCGTTGTTCGTGTGGTCGCGGAGCAATTCATCTGGAACATTCAGTATCCGGGCCCCGACGGTGTGTTCGGCCGCACGCGTCGTGATCTGGTCGGGCCAGACAATCCGCTCGGCCTCGACATCAGCGATCCCGCGGCGCGCGATGATGTGTGGACCCAGAATCAGTTGAATCTGCCCGTCGGGCGGCCAGTGATCGTGCACCTCTCCAGTAAGGACGTGATTCACAGCTTCGGACTGCCCCAGATGCGCGTGAAACAGGACGCGATTCCCGGCGTCGAGCAGCGCCTCTGGTTCACGCCGACCCGGACGGGCGAGTGGGAGATCGCATGCTCGCAGCTATGCGGTCTGGGCCACTACCGGATGCGCGGGTTCTACACCATTCAAACGCAGGCCGATTTCAACGCCTGGCTCGCAAGCCAACCCGCGGGACTGTGATTCTGGTTGGTAGTTGGTGGTGTGTTGCTATGGCTGGTGGCTAGTCGACACCTGCTCCTAACCACGAGTCGCCACACCGAACTTTCGAACGACTTTGGAACGATTCGAACGATCTGAACGTTTCGAACGTCCCGACCGGTCCGAACGACTCGAACGATCAGAAGTTTCAACCTCATGAAGCATCTTCCACACGTGTCCATGTCGCGCGTCGAGCTCGCATGGATGCGCTTCCTCAAGACGTCATTGTTTTCTCCAGCGCTTTCAAATATTTCCGCGAGGAACTCGCGACGGCCACTGATGCGCAACGCGAGGCGAAAGAAGCTGGCCCGCCGCTTGCTCAATCTCGGGGGTAAGGGCATCTGGCCCGCGAGAGGAGATTGAATGGCGAGGAAAGCAATCCCCGCACACCCCACGCGCGACCGGACCCGCGACAACGATTCGCTGCTGCTCCGCTCTGCGGAGTCGCTCGGTCGCATGATCGGATCGCTGCAACGGCAGCTTGACGTCGCGACCGGCCGGCTCAATGCAGGCAAGCCGAATGGAAGCGGCCGGAAGCGAGTGGCCGCTGCACGTAGCAGCGCGAACGCGAAGAGCGGGACGACGGGTACGCGCGCGACGGCGCGCAGGAAATCGTCGGCGCGCAAGAGCACGAAGAAGCGCTGACCGGATCCTCCTGCTGCGGCCGGTATAATCCGGCGCGGCAGGAGGATCGTGTTTCGACCGCGACATCGCGCAGTTGCACGCGCCGCATCTGTAGCGACCCTCCCCTCGATTCAGAGCGACCCCGACCTGCTGCGATCATTCCTGAGCGATGCGGCTCATGTGCCGGGCGGTACGGCGGAGGGAGTGGTGTTTCCTCGCGACGTCGCCGAAGTCGTAGCCGTCGTCCGCGCCGCGAGGCGTGTCCTGCCTGTCGGCGCGCAGTCGTCGCTGACGGGTGGCGCGACACCCAGAGGTGACGTCGTGCTCAGCACGCGCGGTTTGTCCGACATCGCGGAGCCAACGGCCAACACCATTCGCGTCGGTGCCGGCGTTCCGCTCTCGGACCTGCAGCGGTTCCTCGCGACGCGCGACCTTTACTATCCGCCGGTGCCGACCTTCGATGGCGCGTTCGTGGGCGGCACCGTCGCCACCAACGCCGCCGGGGCCGCCACTTTCAAATACGGTGTCACACGCGACTGGGTCGCGGGCCTGACGGTCGTACTGGCGGACGGGTCGATCCTGGACATTTCGCGCGGCGACGTGCGCGCCTCTGATGAAGGCGTCATCGAAGTCGACTCCATCGGGCGCGGATTGATCCGCCTGAACATTCCCACCTACCACGTACCTGCACTTCCGAAAGTATCGGCCGGCTATTTCACGAAGCCGCGCCTCGACCTGGTCGATCTGTTTGTCGGCTCCGAAGGGACCCTTGGCGTCATCGCGGATGCCACTCTTCGCGTCAAGCGCCGGCCGCTGCGTTGTGTCGCGCTGATCGTGTGCAGCTCGGAAGCGCAGGCGATCGCCGTCACGGCGAAGTTGCGCGCGGAAGCCGAGGCGGCCGCGGACCCGCTCGACGTCGCGGCAATCGAGTACATGGACGCAAGAGCGCTTGCGCTGGTCGACCAATCGGTATTCGGGCGCGCGGGCATTGGCAGGCCCGGCGAGGGAACAACGATGCTGCTCGTCCAAATCGAAACCGAAGGCAACCTCGACGCGCCGCTGTCGCGGCTGCAGGAGGTTCTGCAGATCACCGGCATCGGCGATGATCCGGTCGTCGCGGTGCCGGGCGACGAACGCACCGCCACTCGGCTGTTCGAACTGCGCGAAGCGGTGCCGGCTGCGGTCAATGCCTGCGTCGCGGCGGCCAAGGCACGCGCAGGCGATGCCATTCAAAAAGTGGCGGGTGATTTCATCGTGCCGTTCGACGCGATCGCACGCGCGTTGGCACTCTATCGCGAGGCGTTCGAACGACGCGATCTCGAGTATGCGATCTGGGGACACATCTCGGACGGGAATCTGCATCCGAATGCGATCCCGCGTTCGCCGCAGGATATCGAGAAGGCACGCGATGCGCTGCGCGAGATGGCGCGTGGTGTGATGGCGCTTGGCGGCGCTCCACTCGCCGAACATGGCGTCGGCCGCAATTCGCTGAAGCAGCAGTTTCTACGGGACATGTACGGCGAGAGCGGGATCGAGCAGATGCGCGTAGTCAAGCGCGCGCTCGACCCTGAAGCCAAATTTGCGGCCGGGGTGCTGTTTCCGTGACACGCGCACGGATCGCAAACCACGAAGACACGAAGGGCGCGGAGAAAACTAAAGCAACAGACTGATGGCGGTTGCCGCAAGCCCCGCAATCAGGAGCCACAACGGCAGCGCACCCGCGTCCGCACGTTCAGGTTTGTCGATGCGGTCTGCGTTCACGCGGCCCTGCGCGCTGAACGCGGCGCCCAGTGAGCCGAGCAGCAGCAGCCACCCGGCGCCGAGCACCACGCGGGACGGCATACTTGGCTGATGTACGAACAGCACCGAGATCGACGCAATCCATCCCACCAGCGCCGTCCCCGCCAACAGACGCAGCCGCCCGATCTCCCGATCGACCGTCTGCCGCCGCAGTTCCAGACGAAGTGCTTCCTCCGCTCGACGCCGCTGCTCTTCGATCTGCGCCCGTTCGAGTTCGAGCCGTGCGTGATCGCGGTCGAACGCCTCCTTGAGAGCCGCGACGACGACGTTGGTCAGGCGCGATTCGATTTGTCCGGCGATACCCTGCGCGGTGGTCGGCGACAGCGACGTCTCCGACTTCGACGCACCCGAGGAGTCCTTGAGACGACGCGCGGCGTCGCGAAATGCGATGACCGCGTCGTACGCCCGGAAGAGGTTGGCGAGATTCATCGACGCGGTGTGTTCAAAACGTGTTCCCCGCGCGCGAACTCAGCCAGCCGTCCCGAAATCGGCGCTGCGCATCGCTGAGCGCTCGACCCGCCTGTTCGGCAGGGACGACTTCAAGCGTCGGATCCGCAACCGTTCGAATCGTTGCCGTCAACGGCTGCCCCCGACCGCGATGGAGATACGTAACGGTCACGGTATTTCCGGGCGCGGTAGCGCGAATCGCTCCATCCACCTCCTCGGCATTCCTCGTGGCCCTGCCCCCGATGGCCGTGATCACATCGTCGCGATCCAGGCCAGCACGATATGCGGCTGAACCTGTCGGAACGGCCGCACCGATACGCACGCCGCCCGGCGAGTCCTGCAGGCGAAGTTCGCCCGCGAACCCTGACTGCGGAGTACGCGGGCGCAGCGCCAGTCCGGCTGCGGTGAGCAGTCGCGCGTAATCCGGCACCTCATGCCCCTGGATGTACCTCGCGAAAAAGTCGTCGGCGAACGCCCGGTCGCCGGCAACCGTCGCCAGCACGGCCTTGGCGTCGGCCATCGTGTACGGACGATCGACGTAGCCCGGCTCGCGGCCGCCACCCTTGCCGAACTGCTGCCACATCGCGCGCATGAAGTCGTCGAGCGTGATCCTGCCGTCGCTGCGCTGCCGAAGGGTCAGGTCGAGACCAAGCGCGATCGACTCGCCCCATGTGTAGTACGAAATGAACGTGTTATCGAAGTTGGTGCGATCGATCGACGTTGCGGCGTCGACAAACGGCGCCATCTGGCTCATCTCCTCCGCCGTGTGAATCTGCCGGCCCGGGCTGAACGTGACGTCATTGATCGCGGCGCTGATGGTGGCGGCGAACTCGGAAAGCCGTGTCAATCCAGCGCGCTGCAACACCAGGGGGCCGTAGTAGTTCGTGAAGCCTTCGGCCAGCCACAGCTCACCCGACATGTTCGCGTCGTCGAAGTTGAACGGTTCGAGCGACTTCGGACGGATGCGCTCGACGTTCCACGAATGAAAGAACTCGTGCGACAGCGTGCTGAGCAGGCCGACCCGGTTCGTGCGGATTGACGACGAGGACGCGAGGATGGTGCTGTTGCGATGCTCCATTCCGTCGCCGTTCGCCCACGGCAGATAATCAGCGATGAAGGTGTAGGTGCCAACATCGTAGGGCGCAAACTCCCCGTACACGCCGCGCTCCTCACGAACGATCTTCTCGACGTCACGCGCAAATCCATCGAGCTCAGCCTCGTCTCCCTCGTGGTGGATGGCGATGCGAAATGTTGGCTGGCGCGAGCCATCGGACACCGTAAAGGTTCGAAGCGCGAACGAGCTGAGCTCTGACGGACTGTCCATCAGGTATTGCAGGTTCGGCGCGGTGAACGTCTGCGCATCGGCGCCTGGGAACAACTGCGTAGCGACACGCCAGTTGGAGCCTGCTGGCGGCTCGAATCGCACGTTCACCGGACGTGTCTCCAGCCCGCGCGCCCACATCACAGCAGCCGGCATGTTGATGTGTGCGTGGGTGGGATCGATGGACAGATACGTCCCGTCGGTCCGGTCGCCGAATACGCGATATGTGACGCGCACACTCGACGGATGAGTCGTCACGACCCACTGATGGGGAGCTGTGTGTGTCACGGCAAGTGAAGCCCCTGCCGCATCGGTCGCGGCCAGGTCGAAGACGTTTTTCGCGAACTCGTGGAGCGCGTAGCGTCCTGGCGACGCGCGGCTCATATGCAGCTCGAGCGGATTGGAAGAGAGGTCGGCGAAGGAAGCCTCCACCTGCATCCAACGGTGCTCGGGCTCCGGAAACGTAAAACGATATGAAACAGGAGCCTGAGCGAAGACCGGTGGTGCAACGTTGATCAGGAGCAGCAGCGCTGCCGCGGTACGGATCCTCATGAGAGACCGGGTCTAATTCTGCCGCATCCGCGGAGGATCAAACCCGGTTTCTCGCCACGGCCTAATGCGCGCAAGCGACGCCCGCTTCACAAGCAGATCGCAGGAAATGCGCCATCGCGGTATAAACCGCTCGACTCACTGTGCTCGCTCGGGGTAAACGGTATCGATGAGCATCGCCGCTGCCGTTCCTGCATCCACGGTCGTCCTTCTCAGAGCCGACGACCCTTTCGAAGTGTTTCTCGTTCGGCGCAACGACAGCATCGCGTTTTTAGGCGGCGCACACGTGTTCCCAGGTGGGCGGGTCGATCCTGCGGACCACACCGATGACGTGGATGCAACCGCCGAGAACATCCGAGCGGCGGTCGCACGGATGGCGGACGTGCCGGCGGAGGTCGCGATTGCGCACCACGTGGCGGCCATCCGCGAACTGTTCGAGGAGGCCGGCGTCCTGCTCGCCCGGCCGCTGACCGCTCGGTCCGTGGATCGGCTCGCCGCCGATCGGCGAGATCTTCTCTCGGGGCAAACCACCTTCGCAGACATCATCGACCGCGAACATCTACAGCTGTCGGTCGATGAACTCGCGTATTTCGCCCATTGGGTCACGCCCGAGATCGAAATCCGTCGATTCGACACGCGCTTCTTCATCGCACGCGCACCGGAGGGACAGACGCCGATTCACGACGCGGGGGAGACCACGCACAGCGAGTGGATCGAACCGGCGGCCGCGATCGAGCGCTGCCGCAGCGGCCTCATCTCCCTGCCGCCGCCGACCTGGACGACGCTCGAGATGCTGGCGCGGTTCGAGTCGATAGACGCTATATTCGACTGGGCACGGCGCAAGCCGATTCCGCGCGTGCAGCCCCGGTTCGAGAAGCGCGGCGGCCAAACGCTCCTTTTTTATCCCGGTGATCCGATGTACCCGCCGGTGGAAGGATTCGACGCGACCGAAACGAGATTCGTGCTGGAGAACCGGCGCTGGATACCGATCACGCCGGACTGACAATCGGCAACGGACGGCCGGTCTCAAACCTCCGCATCGTCCGAAGGACGACGTCCGCCATCATGTCGAGAAAGAGCGGGTGGTCGTTGACGGCTGCCGCGCGAACCATCGGCAGCCCGATCGAGATGCAGACGTCCGCCGCTTCGCGATCCAGGTCGTAGAGCACTTCGATGTGGTCGCAGACAAAACCGACGGGACAGATCACAGCCGCGGCCAGTCCCTGTGCGTGTTCGCGGCGCAGGTAATCGCAGACGTCGGGCTCGAGCCACGGATCCTGCGGACGGCCGCTTCGGCTCTGGTAGACCAGCGCCCACGGCAACCCAACCTGCTCGGCGATTGCCGCACACGACGCCGACAGCTGGTGCTCGTACTGCGAAGCGTCAGCCATCGCCTTCGGAATGCTGTGCGCGGTAAACACGAGGCGCGCATCTTCACGCACGTTACCCGGGAGGCGCTTCAACCCCTCGCGAATGTGTGCTGCGTTGGCAGCAATGAACCGGGGGTGATCGAACCAGCTGTCCACGAACGTGATGTCGACGTGGCCGCCGTCGTTTCGCAGTGCTTGCTGCGCCGATGCGACGTTCTCCCGGTACTGCTGACAGCTGGAATAGCAATGATGAGCGGCGGCAATGAAGCCGATGGCATGCCGGACGCCGTCCGCATGCATCCGCTTCAACGTGTCGGCCAGAAACGGATGCCAGTTGCGCATGCCGATGTAGACAGGTAACGGGTGGCCCCCAGCAGCAAGCCGTTCGCGGAGGCCGTGGGCCTGCCGCTCGGTGAGCTCGGTCAGTGGTGAAACGCCGTCGAACAGCTCGTAATGATGCGCGACCTCTTCGACGCGTTCGGGTGTCACTCGCCGGCCGCGAAGCACGTTCGCGAGGAACGGACGAATGTCGTCAGGTCCTTGGGGGCCGCCGAAGGACACAAGAAGCACAGCATCGAACATCGGACGTTGTCGAGGAGTGTGTGGAGGATCCGAACTCTTCGCATTCTCGCCGACGACTCGACCCCGTGCAACTCACGGCGACACTGATCCGTTCGCTCAACGTTCGGTCTTGGGGCGCATCTTCGTGAGCGCCGCCTTGAAGGCGTCGCGATGGCCCATCTCGTCGCGTCTGACTTCTTCAAACAACGAGGCGGCCGCATGATCCCCAGCGGCACTCGCCTGCTCGGCGAATTCGCGGTACATCCTGTCGATCTCGTAAGACTCTCCCGCGATCGCATCCTGGAGATTCGCGACATCATCGCCGACCAGCTGCGCGAGATCGGCCTCTTCCGCGAGGTGCTCGAATCGCTCGACCTTGGCGGTGCGCTCGAACAAGTCGGCGAGCTCGACGTTCCCGCTCTTCCGCGCGTGATCCGCATACAACTGGTACTTCGCTGCAGCGAATGCTTCGCCCTGCATTGCCGTCTTCAGATGATCGCGTGTTGCCGACGTTACCGAGACAGGTTCACCGGATGCCGTAATGGCCGCAAAGGCGCCGAGCACCCCCGCCAGCAGCACACCTGATAGCAGCGTCAGTTTCATGGCAACTCCTTACGGAGTATCGCGTGCAACTGGTCTGCCGCTCGTCCGCACGATCACACACCACTTTTCGAACGGGTCGGCGGGGGCAGTCACGAGATTCGGTGATTACTTCTTCTTCGGGTCCTTCCTGAGATTCTCTGCAACCGCCTTTGCCGCGTTCTGAAGAGCCTCGCCGAGCGCCACGTCGAACGACGGGCTCTGACCGGGACCGCCGCTGAGCTCTGTATTGCTGGCCATTGACTGCTGCATCAGGAACGACGCGGCACCAGCCGTCGGATCGATTCCCATTCCCATGCCCATCTGCATCCCCGCCTTCATGCCGAGTCCCTGCGTCTGCATGTTCATCATCGCCGGATTGCCCAGCATGCCCATGCCACCGAGGTTGTTCGCCATCGACCCATTCAGCGCGTTCATCATCATCTTGCCGGTCATCATGTTCATGTACATGGTGCCGGCGAACTTCGCCACGCCGAGGCCGGTCTTCATGTCGAATCCGCCATCTTTTCCTTTTGCCGTCGTCGTGTAGCGCGCTTTTCCGTCGGGTTGAACGAGTTTGATCGTGACCGCCGCCTCGGTGGGATCCTGACCGGTGCCGCCGCCCGCTACCTTCGATGCCGCTTTGACGAGACCGCCAATTCCGCCGCCGGCTTTCGACACCTTCAGATCGGTGATTTCCGCAACGAGCACATAGTCGTACCCGTGTGAGCCGGCCACCTGTGCGAGGTCGGCCTGAGTTCCTGCCAGCGGCGCGGCGTTGAGCTTCGTGTCTGCCAGTTCCGATACGAGCCGGCCGCGCAAGGCGCGAGTGTCGATTTGTTGTGGAGTCTTGTTCACGATTTCGGGCACGCCGACGAGAGGCGCGCCTGGTGTCGTCTTCTGAACCGCGGTCGTGGGCGCGGCTAGCTCCTGCGCGAGTTTCGTTTCGTTCGCGTCACTGACGGCCCGGGTCAGCGCCTGAAGGTTGCCCGCATCGGTCATTCCTGGCGGAATGTCGAAGAGCGCCGCATCGAGCGTCGTGATTTCCAGCTCGGTGATTTCCATCGAGACGACGTTCGGCTTTCCGTCGTCGCCAGTGATCGTCGTCGAGTAGGCGATCGGGAATCCGAGCACCTTCGGGTCGCCGAACTGCGTCGCTTTGATTTCATCCACGCAGCCAGCAGGGGCCTGCGACGATGCGACATCGGATGCGGCCTGCGCGGGGATAGTCAGGTCGACGTACCAGCCATCTGTTTCGATGTGCTGTTTGGCTGGCTCACATGCGCCCGGCGCCGGCTGCTTGTCGATCACCATCTTTGCGTGCCGCGCCTCTCGGCCGAGCATCATCTTCCGCTCGCCGGTGTCCATGACTGTCGTCGTCATCGTGACGACACCGGGCTTTTGCGGCGACGCATTGGGAGCGGCAGCCGTCGCAGGCAGGGCTGGAGCGCTGCCATCCGGGACGACCATGTACGAGTTTGCAGCCTTCATGATCTGAACCGTCCGTTTCAGATCGTGCTGCTTGAGCAGAACGACGTCGCCGAACTCGAAGCGTTCGCGTTCACCCTTGCGATAGGTGACGCTCTCAGTCTTCTGATCGCCCGTCGTGTAGACCGTCTTCATGCGCAGATCCTGCGCCACGGGCCTGGGGGGTGGTGGTGGTTCCGCCGGTTTCGCGGCGGGCTGTGCAGGTGGACGCTGCGGGGTGGCAGGCTGGCGCGGTGCCGGCGCTCTTGGCGGCATCTGACCGCGGGCCCCCGGCCGCTGCGTTGCCGTCTGGGCATCAAGCGGCGAGGCAAACAACGCCACGACGCACATAAGCATGATGGCGGAGACGACATTGAAACGTCGCGATGAGATAGACATGGCGGGCCTCACCGTATTACGCGTGCTTCGATGACAATCGGGCTCACCGAAGAGCCGTTATCCCAGGTGAAGGCGCCAGTGAGTCTGGAGGAGCCGGCGACAGGCGTAATACCGTTGGCAGGGTCTGCGACGATGCGAGTTGCGTCGCGGCGACGGCCGCGATTCCGGCGAGCGCCGCGACGGTCAACCGCTTCTGCCCATCTTCGACCGCCGATCAGCGCCCTGGTATCTGCCCGACCGGGTTCACACCCTGCGGTCCTGACGGTGTCCCAAACGGATTCGCGCCAGGGGGAATCGCGCCCATGATCCACGGGCACTGCTTCCCGTACGCGAGCTCCATGACATGCTGGCCGCGCATCACCTGCGGCAGGATGACGATCATCCGATCCATCATCGCGGTGATGTCCTGAACGTTCTTGGCCGCCTGCGCCTGTGCCTGTGCGGCCTGCGCCCGCGCTGCGGCTTGCTGTGGCGCGGCCGTCAGCGCTCCGACACCCGGAACGAATGCGGACGCGAGACCTGCGAACAAGCCCGAGGCGATTTGTGTTGCTGCGGCCGCCTTCGCTGCGGCCGTTCCCTTCTCGATTTCGTCGAGCTTTTCCTTCGCAACGGCGCCGTTCTCTTTCGCGACTGCCTGGACCGCGGGATCGAGGACGGCCGCCTGCAGCTCTGTTTGAAGCCCCTCGCAGCTCAGGCCGCCGTCGGCGGGACGAACGGCCTTCGCTTGCGCATCAGCCATAGCCGTCTGCAGCTTCTGCATCTGCTGCATTTGCTGCGCCTGCATCTGCTGCATTTGCGCCTGGGTCTGCGGCTGACCGTGGACGGCGGAGCACATGAACGCGACGAGCCCACACGCGAACACGACCTTGGACATATACGCCTCTCTTTCAAACGTGCGAGCCGCGTCTGTCGAACGTAGAGGCTGGGGGGAGCCCATGACCTGTTACGCGCGTCTCGCGGAAAAACGGCTCAGGATCCCGTGAGTTCCCGATAGAGCCAACCCTTCGCGACCGCCCATTCGCGTTTGACGGTAGCCGGCGAGATTCCGAGCGCGGCTGCCGTCTCCTCGACGGTCAGGCCGCCAAAGAAGCGCAATTCGACGATGCGGCCCTGATCGGGGTCGAGCGCTTCGAGCTTCTGAAGCGCCGCGTCGAGAGCGACGGCGTCGAGCACGTCCAGCGAAGATTCCGCCGCGGTCGAAACTGCGTCGCTCAATTCCACATGGATGGCGCCGCCTCCATGTTTCTCACGGAGCTCACGCCGCGCGTGATCCACGAGGATCCTGCGCATCAATTGAGCGGCAATGGCGAAGAAATGTCCCCGGTTCTGCCAGTCCACCTGACGCTGGGCAAAAAGCTTGACGTAGGCCTCGCTGACGACGGTGGTGGTCTGGAGGCGGTCGTGGCGCCACTCGCGCGCGAGCTGCCGGGACGCGATGGTCCGGAGCTCTTCGTAGACGATCGGGATGAGGCGGTCGAGCGCCTCACGGCTCCCGTCTTTCCACTCGTGGAGAATGCGTGTGACGTCGGCTGGAGACGGCGGCTGCCCGTCCATAGGCCGGGTGAGTTAAGCACCTTTCGGCCATGCCAGTCAAAGCGGGGCGTCAGCGCCGGTGAATCAGCTTCCGTTCAATCGTTGCTATGAGTTGCGGCTCGTCGTGGTCGAGCGGTCCTCCTGCACGCCGTCCGCTCGCGCGCAGCTCGTTCAGCACTTCAAGGCTACGCTCATACCACGCTCGTGCGGATCCGTCCTCGTTCCCGTTGGTCACCAAGGAGTTAGAGCCGGCAGGTGGACTGACGACGTCGCCCATCGTCGCGTACGCCATCGCGAGCTCGAATCGGAGTCTCGCGTCTGCCGGGTCCTTCGCCGAGGCGGCCTCGACCAGGTCAATTGCGCGGCGCGAAACCGCTTCTGCGGCTGCGGCGTCGCCGGAGACCAGGAGGGCCTGGGCCAGCTGCGTCGAGGCGCTCGCCACCGTCAAGCGGAAGTAAACGTACGATGGGTCGGAAGCCACCAATGGCTCGCCGCGTGCGAGCGCCAGCCGGTAGTGCTCTGCCGCCGTCCCGTAATCGCCGCGCCTCGCAAGCACCTCACCGGTCTCGAGTTGCGACACCATCAGGTCGATCGACGCCTGCCGGTCGGTCGGACTGCCGTCGACGATCGACTGCCGGAGCGACAAGGCCGTCTGCTGGTGTGGCCATGCAGCCGCCAGATCGCCTTCCCGCGCAAACAGTTGCGATAAGTGAGAGTGAGTGTTCGACAGTCGCCGCCGGAATGCGACGTTGTCGGGTTGTGCCTTCACTAAGTTCGAGGCCGCGTCGAATGCCGCCTCGAACTGCACGCGTGCGCCGGCGAGGTCGCCGAGTTTCAGCAGGAGCTGCCCGAGCCGCCCTCGAGCGGTCGCGACCTCGTTCTGGATGGCCAGGTCGGTCGGGCTGGCGCTGAGCAGTCGTTCGTCCAGAGCAAGGGTCCGTCGCGCCGCTTCTATCGCCTGATCGAGGCGACCGGACTGGACGTACGACAGCGAGAGCGTGGACGCTGTCTGCGCGGCGGCGCGAACCAGCTTCAGATCGTCAGGCGTTTTCTGCAGAAGATCATCAAGCACCGCACGCGCGCGCTGATGCAGTTTCAGTGCACCGGCGGTGTCTGCCGTCTCGCGAAGAATCCCGCCTACGTTCAAGTAACTCGACCACAGGTCGAGCGGCGCAGCGGAGGTCACCGCACCGCTCGTCGCCAGCTGTTCGCGAATCACGAGCGCCTTCTGATAGCTGGCCAGCGCTGCTGCGGTATCACCGACGTTCGATGCGTACGAGCGACCGAGTACGTTGCCCAGCTTGTCGTAGGCCTGCGCCAGCTCCTGCTGCAGGGCAACGTTGTCCTGTTCCTCTGCCGCAAGGCCATCGAAGTATTCGAGCGCCCGTTTGACCAGCAGTTCCCGCGTCGCGAGCGCGCCGGGAACGTTCTCGATGCTGTCCTGTACCTCGAAAATCAACGAGCTGGCGAGCCGCCTGACATCGTCAAAGTGCCGCTGCGCGAGTTGCCGCTGGCGTTCCGCTTCGCGCGCCTGCCACAGCGCCGCGGCAAGCCCACCGACCAACGAAACGACAACCAGGGCGGCCGCTATCACGCCTACGCGATGCCGCGCGATGAACTTGGCGATGCGATACAGCCACCCGTCATTGCGCGCGGCGAGCGGAAGGCCGGTCAGATAACGGCTGATGTCATCACCCAACGCACCCGCGGACGAGTAACGCTCCGCCGGGTTCTTCCGCAGCGCTTTCAGCACGATCGTGTCGAGATCGCCGGCAAGCTGTCGTCGAAGCGGACGTGTGGACGCGACGGCACTTGGCCGGAGGGGCTCCTGGTCGCAGATGGCGGCCGCAAGTTCGTGCGCCGCATACGACCGAACTCGATATGGACTCGCATTGGCGAGAAGGCGGAACAACAAGACGCCGAGCGCGTAGACGTCGGTTGCGGTCGTAATCGGTCCGCGCTTGAGTTGCTCCGGACTTGCGTACTCGGGGGTCAGCATCGCCGGCCCGGTGTGCGACTGCCCCGGGGCCGCCGCGTCTCCTGATGATTCGAGGAGCTTCGCAATCCCGAAGTCGAGCAGCTTCGGCACGCCGCCGCTCACGAGAATGTTGCTCGGCTTGAGATCGCGATGGACGACCAGATTGCGGTGCGCCACATCGACGGCCGCGCAGATCGTGCTGAACAGCTCGAGACGCTGCCGGACGCTGAGCGCGTTCGCGGTGCAATACTCGTCAATCGGAACGCCCTGGACGTGCTCCATGACGAGATAAGGAACGCCGTCCTCGGTCGTGCCGCCATCCATCAGGCGCGCGATGTTCGGGTGCTGGAGAGTGGCGAGAATCTGCCGTTCGTCTCTGAACGATCGGAGGCCCTCGGCGGATCGGACGTCGTGCGCGATTTTCAACGCGACGACCTGACGATATTCCTCGTCTGCGCGTTCCGCGAGGAATACCCGTCCCATGCCGCCGCGGCCGATCTCCTTGATGATGCGGTAGGGACCGAATCGGCCGCCGATGCGTGGTGCGGTGACGCGTGTCGTCTGCTCGATGAGGTTGACGGCCGAAGCGGCCGCGAACACAGGTGATTCAAACAACGCGGACGCGCTCACCGCGGAAAACAGGAGCGAGCGGACTTCCTGCTCGAGTGGCTCGTCACCGGCACACGCGTCGACGACAAAACCTGCTCGCCGCGCCTCGGGCTGCTCGAGTGCCGCCGCAGTGATCGTTTTGACGCGGAGCCAGTCTTCGCGAGTCATGGTCTGAATCGGTACGCGTGGATTTGGGGTAACCCGGCTCAGCGAGAGTTAACCACCGAGTTTCGCCGACGTCAAAATGTGCGATTTGGATCTGGCCTGGCGTGTCCGGTCGAGCGATGGCTTGCCAACCGAAGCTCGGATTGAATTCGGAGTGGCCTACCTTCGGCTGCCAACCCGAGCGAAGATTGGCGGTGAGGCAGGGATTCGAACCCTGGGTAGGACTTTAAAGGCCCTACAACGGTTTAGCAAACCGCCGCCTTCAGCCTCTCGGCCACCTCACCGCTCTGCAAAGCCAAGTATACGACGGGGTTCGAGTTACGCGAGAGCGATTGTCAACATCTTCTGTCCCTGAAATTGTCCCTCCCCGCTTCAACAATGAGCTTGGATAACACAACCGGGTTCGTGGGAACAGTCGTTCTGGAAAGCGGCCACGGGGCTACGGCTGAACCCGAGGCGATGCGACAAACGATGCATCCATCGTGTCCAAGAGACGCCGGACATCAAACCCGGTCGCGTTGGTCATGACAACCGTGCCGATTCCATCCGGGTACACGCGCATCATGCAGTGAAACCCTCCGCCCCCGCCCTCCTTGTAGAAGAAGCGCCGGCCGTCGAGATCACCGATGTGCCACCCGAGGGTCATCGCAACGGGAGTTCCCCGCGCGGTTGATTGCAGGGCATAAAGGAGATGTCGCGTCGTCTCGTTGAACAGCACCGACCGCTCACGAAGCTGGTCTTGAAGGAACTTACCAAAGCCTCTCGCTGTCCCGACAAGTCCGCCAAATGCCGGCCCGTTCAGATAGTGGCTGCGGATCTCTAGCCACCGGCCGCTGTACTCACCAATCAAGTCCCGATCGATCAGGAATCCCTTGGTGAGATTCATCAAGGAGTACTTCTCGAGATATCCGGTGGCGTGGTGAACGGGGTCCGCCACCGCATACCCGAGCTCCTGGGGAGCGATGGCCAGCGGCCGTAAGATGTGCTCGCCCAGGTACGCCGAGAGGGTCTCGCCGCTCGCTCGCTCGACGACCTTTCCGAGCAGCCAGTAACCGATGTTCGAGTAGGCGTACTTGGTTCCAGGTTCGAATGACAGGCGCGGATGATCGCGCAGGACCGCCGCAAGTGCTGCGTTCTCGTCGAAGCTCAGGTGACGTGCCTCGGGATGCACCCATCGCAACGGAATCGGATTGGGAATGCCTGACGTGTGCGAGATCAGCTGCCGGACCGTCACCTTCGAACCGTAGGGAAACGAATCCAGGTATTGGTCTACTGGATCATCGAGCCCTACTTTCCCCGCCTCGACGAGTTGCAGGGCGGCGACCGCGGTAATCGTCTTGCTCATCGAGTAGGCCATCATGGTGGTGGCGGCATCGACGGGCACCTCACGGCGGATGTCCGCCCAACCCCCGGCGTATTCGAACAGGACGCCAGTGGCGGTCACCACGACGTACTGAATCCCGGGCGTCTTCGAGGTTCTGGTCAGTGCGGTCAAGTACGACTCGACGCCTGCTGCGCCTGCCGGTTGCCGTTCATCCATAGTCGGCCCACACGCCGCCGCCATAACGACACAAAGCACGAAGACGACGCGGTCATCAAGCCACGTGCTAGGCGGCACTGCCTCGCACTCTGAAAAGTTGCGAGCCTACTGCCACGAACCATCCTCCGAAAGACAACTCACAGACGAGCGTCAGAACGCGTCCGATAGCCCAGGGATAGGAGCCAATGATGTCGAGTGCAGCCGTTGCGAAACCGAAGTATGCGATCCACTTCGCGTAGGCGCCACGTCTCATCGCCAGGCTCAGGACGATGGTCGCGACTGCCAGAAGAAGATAGATGGCGTGGAGACCGCCGTAGAACACCATGACCACAAACGCTGCGGCCTCCGGCGTGCCGACGCGCATGCCATAAATCGGATAGACGAGGCGCCCGTGAACAATGAGCATCACGGCCATGACAGGAATCGTCGCCGCGATGATGCCGCAGCCCGTCGCCGCCTTGGTTCTATCGACGTCAACGAGGCTTTGATACACGGCAACGGTTCCCGGAACCAGGAGGACTGTTGCGACGAAGAGACACTCGCTGACGAAGTCCAGAACAAGCGTCTGTGAATCCCTCCACAGGAGGATCTCGGCGCCGTTCGAAGGGGGCGGGCCGGCCCGGAAGTCCAGGAATGCCAACACGACGAACAGGATTCCGCTCGCCGCGAGTGCTCCGCCGCCGAACTTGTAGGGCCTCTTCAGCTCATGCCGCATGGCGAGTCTTGCCTGCGCGTTGCGTCAGTCGAGCGACAGCCCGAGCGTCCTGCTTGCGATCACACGGCGACCATCGAATGCGGTTCAGCGTTTGAGGATAATTCCAATTCTCCGAATTCAGGCCGATACGCGCGGCTCCGAGTGTTGACTCCGAAGAGAGGCACCAATGCCGTACCCGCTCGAGCACCGGACGATGAAGGTCGTCACCAGAGGGGCTCATTATCCGCTCGGGGCGACGAACACTCCGAACGGCGTGAATTTCGCGCTCTACTCCCAGCACGCCACCGAGGTGTTCCTTCTTCTGTTCGACAACGCTGATGGTGATCCCACGGACGTCATCCAGCTTCAGGAACGTGACAAGTTCGTCTGGCATGCGCACGTGAATGACGTGAAGGCCGGACAAGTGTACGGCTACAAGGTTCGCGGTGAGTACCGTCCGGAGTGGGGCTTTCGCTTCAATGACGCCAAACTGCTCCTCGATCCGTACGCGAAAGCCGTGACGGCGAAGTTTCGCAACATCGACAATCTGCTGCTTTCCTACGATGCGCAACCCGGTGCCGGCGACGCCGTCCAGGATCATCGCGACAATACCGCCATCGTCCCGAAGGCCATCGTCGTCGACGATGGCTTCGACTGGCAGGGGACAGAATCTCCAGATCTCCGTCTCGAACAACTGATCATCTACGAAGTTCATCTCAAGGGCTTCACCGCGCACCCGTCATCCGGTGTGCGGAACCGCGGGACGTATCTGGGATTCATCGACAAGATTCCGTACTTGAAGAAGCTCGGAATCAATGCCGTGGAGCTCCTCCCGATTCATGAGCACTACGTGGACGATTTCCTTGTACAGAAAGGGCTGACGAACTACTGGGGCTACAACTCCATCGGGTTCTTCGCACCCGAATTGTCGTACTCGACGGCGCAGACGCCGGGATGCCAGGTCGCGGAGTTCAAGACGCTCGTCAGGGAACTCCACAAGGCCGGGATCAAGGTCATCCTCGACGTGGTCTACAACCACACCGGCGAGGGAAACGAGATGGGCCCGAGCCTCTGTTTCCGCGGCATCGACAACCTGGCGTACTACACCCTCACCGGACCAGAAGACGCACCGCGTCGCTACTACATGAACTACACGGGCACCGGAAACAGCCTGAACTTCGACAGCCCTGCGGTGATTCGCCTGGTCATGGACTCGCTTCGCTATTGGGCGGACGTCATGCACGTCGATGGATTCCGCTTCGACCTCGCTTCGGTGCTCGGGCGTGGGGGACAGTACGGTTCCTTCGCCGCAAACTCCTCGTTCTTCGATGCAGTCGCACAGGATCCAATCCTGAACCGCGTGATCATGGTTGCGGAGCCCTGGGATATCGGCACGTACCAAGTAGGCAACTTCCCCGTCGACTGGTCAGAGTGGAACGGCAAGTTCCGCGACGCGATGCGATCGTTCGGTAAGGGCGATGCGGGCACGCTCGCCGACGTTGGATGGCGGCTGACGGGATCCGCCGATCTGTACGGTGAGGACGGGCGATCGGCGTTCAACAGCATCAATTTCATCACCTGCCACGACGGCTTCACACTGAACGATCTCGTCTCGTACAACGAGAAGCACAACGACGCGAACGGCGAGAACAACCGCGACGGCGCTGACGACAATCGCTCGTGGAACTGCGGCGCCGAAGGCCCGACGACCGACGCCGCGATCGTGGCGCTGCGAAAGCGATTGATGAAGAACTTCGCCTGTTACCTGCTCTTCTCGTCAGGGACGCCAATGATCCTCGGCGGCGACGAGTTCGCACGGAGCCAGCGCGGCAACAACAACGCGTACTGCCAGGACAACGACATCAGCTGGTTCGACTGGACCGCCGCTGCGAGCAACGAGGCACTCACCGAATTTTTCCGCAAAGCGATCGCGCTGACGCGTCGTTTTACGATCCTCCAACGACGACAATTCTTTCTGGGCAACGACCTCGACGATGACGGCGTGCCTGATCTGACCTGGTACTCGGGTGAACTGGGGAGACCGCGGTGGGAAGACATGAACGCTCGCACGATCTGCGTGCAGCTCGACGCGAGCGAGGACGGCACCAACAATGGCGTCGATCGCTTGTTCCTCATTCTCAACGGCCACTATGAATCGCAATGGATCAAGCTTCCGCAACTTCATGTCGATCGATGCTGGCATCGGTCAATCGACACAAGCTTGCCGAGCGGTGAAGACTTCCTCGACGCGGGGAAGGAATTACGGATCGATCCGGCGGATCACTACATCGTCAATCCGCGAAGCACGGTCGTGCTGCTCGCACAGCAGCCGAAGGCCGCCAAGCGGGTCACGCGCACTGAACGGACGGCCGCGGCCACGGTGACGACCTGACGGGCCGCCGAGCAACGTCGACGGACGAATCGCCTATAACGTGCCGCGCGACAGGACGATGCCGCCGAGGAAGCGCGTCTCCTTATTGTTGCGCCCCGACGTACGAATGATGCGGTAGTCGCCCTGCAGTCGAAGCGCGGCATTCCGCGCGACCCGCACGTCGACTCCCGCGCCCGGCTGGTACGTGAAGCCGGTGTTCAACGCGCCATCCCACTCGATGCCACCCCTGATGTGCGAGCCGCCCAGCAGCACCTGTGCAAATGGAGTGACGAGTGAGTTGGCGTGCGACGCGACTCTCGGTCCCGCCATGAAGGTGAGAACCGAGATGTGCAGATCAGTCCCACGAAACCGTTCCGTCGCAAACGGCCCCCGCTGACAGTTGTCACAGGACCTGTGACTTCCGCCAACTTCGGCGACGACTCCAATCCAGCTGTTGACGTTCCCCGTCGCGGCTACTGCCCAGCCGCCAGGAAAACTGTCGGACCGACTCGTGTCCTGCATGAAGGCGTAGGACCCGGCGAGTTCGAACTGCGGGGTATCGGCCGCAAATAGCGGCGTCGTACCCACCAGGAAGAGACAGAAGGCGATTCCGGCAAGTTTCATAGCCCCTCCTCGCGACCTTAGAAGGAGTACTCCGCGCCGAGCTCCACAATGCGCGGCGACAGAATGTTTCCGGGTCGTCCGAAATTCACGCCCGACAGCTGCGTGATCGACTGCTCGGTGTTGATGTTCGTGGCGTTGAACACGTTGACGCGGAGCGCCAGCTTCCGGCTTCCCGACAGCTTCACCTGCTTCTCGACACGCATGTGTAGCAGATTGATATCCGGCAGACGCTCGGCACCGATCGGCTCGACGCGCACGACGAGGTTCGCAATCGGCTGACCGGCGGGCGCGGCGAAGTTCACCGTTCTCGCCCACGGCTGCCCGCTGCGATGCTCGAAGTTGCCCGAGAGCTGCACCGACCACGGGAAGATCCACGCACCCTCGACCCTCGCCGTCGTTTCGCGGACGTTGTAGGCGCTGTTGATCTCCGCGTTCGGGTCGAGCGTGTTCAAGAACACCTGCAGGCCGGGCATCGTGAAATCGTTGCCGACGCTCGCCGTGTTCTGCCAGTGCGGCACGTTGATCCACGTCGTGGAGTACGACGCCATGGCCATCCATCGCCGATCGAGCCGCTTGCTCGCGGCGAGCTCGAACGTCTTGTAGATCTGGTCGTCGTCTCGAGCGCCGTTGACGAGCATCGGCTGCTGGAACTGTCGTCCAGCGAGTGACGTCGGGTATTCGTAGAACGTGATCGACTTGCCGGTATCGTCTGCTGTCGCCAGCACGCCATCGGGCCCCGGGTCAGGCCTCGTGATCGGAATGTTGTACGAACTGTACGGCCGGAGGTTGTTCTGGACGCGGAAGACCTGCTGGCGCGAATAAATGCCGGTCGCCCGGATTGCAAAGCCGGCGATCAACTGATGCTCGATCGACGTCGAGTACTCGTTGCTCATCGGCTCCGTGATGTTGGGATTCGACACTGCGCCCGCCAGGCCGTCTTCGCTTCCAGTGAAGAGACTCGTCGACTGGAAATCCGGCGGGCCGAGGTTGAAGTTGATCTCACCGGGATCGTAGAGCAGGTTGTTATTCAGGTCGTGCCACAGGAAACGGGTCACGAGATGGACGTTCTCGTTCGCCATCTGCAGTTCATCGGAATGCCAGTTGTGCGCGAAGCGGCCGAAACCGCCCTTGACGACGGTGCGTCCGTTGCCCGAGATGTCGTAGGCGGCGTGCAGGCGGGGAACGATTGAGTTCCAGGTGCGGAAGTCGATCCGATCCCAGCACTTCGCGGGATACACGGTCTCGAGCGGTGCCTCCGACGCCGAGCGGCACTGCTCGGGGATAAAGCCGACCGCATGCGCGAACCGCGCACCCAGATTGAGCGTCAGTCGCCGCTTCAGTGTCCAGCTGTCCTGGCCGAACGCCCAGAACGTGTGCGTCAGATCCTTCGGCACACAGTCCGGCTGCCCATCCTTGTAGCAGTTGCTGTACGCATCCATCGCGAAGGGCACTGGTGCCGGTGATCCCGGAGGCGTCCGGAAGATGAGCCGATAGTTGCCGACGGTCGGCCCATGCGGGAAGCCGGTGTTCTGGTTCTTCGTTCCGTCGCGGGAGCTGATCTTCCGATCGGCATGCGCGGCTGCGTAGTCGAAGCCCGTCTTGAAGTCGTGATTGCCGCCGAAGAAGTTCGGCTTGTACCACGTCATCCTGCCGATCGTGTGGTTCCGTCCTTCGAACGAATCGATCCCGTAGTTGTTGTTGCAGCCGGTCAGGCGATTGGTGAGCAGGTCGAAGGTGTTGACGTTGTCCGAATAGCATTGGCGCGTGACATTCCAGATCCACGCGCCGGACTGCACCGAGAAGTACTTGTCTCCGCGGATCCCCTGCCATTCGATTTTGCTCGTCGTCGCCTGCGTCGGGCTGTACATGCGGGAGTCGAACGACGAGAATTGATCGTTGGTGCTCTCACCGCCCTGCCGCACGTACTGCACGAAGCCGATGAACTTGTTCGCCGGATTCATCTGATACGACAGCTTCGCGGTGTGGAAGTACTGGAACATATCGGTGACCGACGGCGTCACGCCGTCATCGTGAAAAGCATTGAAGGTCTGCACGCGCTCTTCGCGGCGGCGCGTCGAGTAGTAGAACCACAGCTTGTTCTGGATGATCCGGCCGCCCAGCTCGCCGGCAGCGTCCCAGCGTGAGTTCACCGGGTTGCCGCCGGTCACACCTCTTGAACGAAGGCCGTCGTTGACGTTGTCGAACTCGAGGCGATGGTTCGTCCCGAAGAACGATCCGTTGCCATGGAACTGGTCACCGCCCGACTTCAGGATGACGTTGATCTGAAGCCCTTTGGTCGGTGCATCGGCGGTATTGCCAACGGTGGAAACCGTGGATTCCTCGATCGCCGAGTAGTCGTAATGATTGCCGCCCTGCGTGCCGGTCTTCGGTCCGCTGGTGACGACGCCCTCCAGGGCGACCCACTGTTCGCCAAGCTCGCCGAACACTTTGAACTGCGGGTTGCCGGTGACAAAGCTCCAGTCAAGCTGCGGACGCGCGCCAGGCGCCTGGATCATCAGTGCGACGATGCTGTTGCGTCCGGTTGGAATCACTTCGAGCGTTTCCCTGGTCAGCTGCGTCGTCGCGGTGGTGGAGGTCACATCGACAACGGGCGCCTCGCCCGATACCGTGATCGTCTCACTCAGTTCGCTGATCCTCATGACGATGTCCACCTTCGCGGTGAATCCCGCGGTCAGGCGGAGATCGGTGCGGCGCAGCGTCTGGAAGCCCTGGAGCGTGTACTCGACGGAATAGGTGCCGAGCGGAAGTGGCGTCAGGCGATATTCGCCGCTCTCGTTCGTGACATCGACCACTTGCTTGACCTGCAGCGCGGGGCTCGTCGCGGTGACAGTGACACCGGGCAACACGGCGCCGGTCGCGTCTGTGACCTGGCCGATGATGCTGGCCTCCTGCGCCCAGCCGGCAACGGGGAACAGACAGACAAGAGGGACCAACGCAACGATCCGAAGAACACGCCGTACGCGGGATCCGGTCTCCATGACTCGCGCCTCCTTGATAAACGGCGACGGCCCGATGACACAACGCGACCGAGAGATGTTCTTGCCCGGCTCTTAGGGAGTGGGTGTGGGGTACGTGGAAGGAGGCGGGCCGGTACAGCGTGGCACTGCGCCAGCGAGGTGAGGAACGTTGCCGGAGCCGATGCTCATACGGAGTCCTTGTGTTCGACCGGCGGCGAGATCGTATCCGGACGCACGAATTTTTCAAGCGAAATCCACAAGCAAACCGCGCCTTGACAGCTACGCGGCTCCAGCCGAGAATCACCGCCTTCGCGAGGCAGGCCCGCAGTGGAAATTTGGAGGACTCGATGAGACGGTGGCTCCCAATCGTCGGCGGCATCTCGCTGAATCTCGCGCTCGGGTCGCTCTATGCCTGGAGCGTCTTCGTCCTTCCGCTTGAAAGAGAGTTCGGCTGGAATCGCGCGCAGACGTCGTGGGTGTACACCATCGCCATCGTGTGCTTCGCGGCGACGTTCATCATCGCCGGCAAATTGCAGGACGCGAGGGGACCCCGCATCTGCGCGTTTCTTGGTGCGCTCCTCGTCGGTGGCGGCTTCGCACTGTCGAGCATCACCACTTCTCTCACCTTTCTGTACATCGCGTTCGGCGTCATCGTCGGTGTCGGCAACGGATTCGGCTATTCGGCGCCCACGCCCGTCGCCTCGAAGTGGTTTCCAGACAAACGCGGCCTCGCAGTGGGATTGATGGTCGGCGGATATGGCGCCGGGTCAGCCATCATCGGGCCGCTCGCGACGAAGCTCATCGCCGCCTATGGCTGGCGCGCGACCTTCCAGATCCTCGGCGCGACGTTTTTCGCGATGGGGCTGATCGGCACGGCGCTGCTGAAGAATCCGCCGGCTGGCTACAAGGCTCCGGCTGGCGCTCCCGCGGTGGCGGCGCGAGCCCGCGCGGCCCTCGACATGCGCACGCGCGACATGATGGGGACGACGACATTCGCGGCGTTGTGGGTGGCCTACTGCCTCGGCACGACAGCGGGGCAGATGATGATCAGCCAGCTCGTTCCTTTCATGCGATCGGTCGGCCTGACGCCCGAAGCGGCGGCGTTTGCGATCACCATTGCCGCGTTCGGCAATGCCGGTGGCCGGATCCTCTCGGGAGCGCTCTCCGATTCGCTCGGCCGCCTGACGACGTTGAAAGTGATGGTGGTCGGATCGCTGCTGGTGATGTCGGCGCTTGGGATGGGCGTCAGTCAGATCCTCGCGCTGTATGCGCTCGTGGCCGCAGGGTACTGGTGTTACGGCACACAGCTGTCCGTCTTCGCGTCGACGACCGCGGACTTCTACGGCACGCGATACCTCGGCATGAACTACGGCGCGCTCTTCACCGCGTGGGGCGTCGCTGGCATCGTCGGGCCGTTCATCGCCGCGCGCGTGTATCAGACGACGGGCTCGTACTCGTACGCATTCTACGGAGCGGCTGGACTGGCGCTCATCGCGTTCGTTTCGCTCTCGTTCGCGCGTCCTCCGCTGGCAACGCCGGCGCCGACACTCGAGCCGGCAGCCGCGACTCGCTAGTACTCTTAAGGAGTGACGGCGCCGCGCGTTCGATTCGCTCCTTCTCCGACCGGTTATCTACACGTCGGCGGTGCTCGTACAGCGCTGTTCAATTGGCTGTATGCGCGCCGGCACCGCGGCACCTTCATTCTTCGCATCGAGGACACTGACGCCGAACGCTCGTCGGCCGACATGGTCACGGGGATCCTCGACGGCATGAAATGGCTCGGCCTTGACTGGGATGAAGGTCCTGGAATCGGCGGGCCGCACGCGCCGTACTTTCAGTCAGAACGGTACGATCGGCACCGCGCGGCGGCCGCGTCGCTCGTCGCCGAAGGTCACGCCTATTACTGTTACTGCTCGGCCGAACGGCTGCGACAGGAGCGCGAGCGTGCCGAAGCGCGCGGCGAGGCATGGCAGTACGACCGTCTCTGCCTACGTCTGCCTGCAGAGCGGATCGCGGAACTCGAAGCCGCGAAAACGCCGCGGGCGACGCGGTTCAGAGTTCCTCCCGGCAAAACCGCGTTCGACGACGTGGTGCACGGAACGATTGAATTCGACGGCGACCACATCGAGGACTTCGTGATCGTGCGATCGGATGGCCATCCGATCTATCACCTGTCCGTTGTCGTCGACGACATCGACATGGGCATCACGCACATTGTCCGCGGCGATGATCACATCTCGAACACCCCGAAGCATGTGCTGCTGTTCACTGCGCTCGGCGCGATGCTGCCAGTGTTTGCGCACGTGCCGTTGATCCTCGGCGCCGACAGGAAGCGGTTGAGCAAACGGCATGGCGCGACGTCGGTGATGGAGTACGAACGTCAGGGTTATCTTCGCGACGCACTCGTCAACTTCCTTGCGCTGCTCGGGTGGTCACCGGGTGAGGACCGGGAAATCATGTCGCGTCGCGAGCTGATCGACAGCTTCACCCTCGAGGGGATCACCGGAAGCAACGCCGTGTTCGACGTGGGCAAGCTGGATTGGATGAACGGGCAGTACATCGCGCGGATGCCGCTCGAGCAGTTGACGAATGCAGTGGTGCCGCTGCTGGTTCGTGAAGGCCTATGGCCCGCAGGTGCCGCTCTTGATGACTGGCTGCTGCGGCTCATCGAGCTGTTGCGGCCGCGCGCGAAACGGCTCACCGACTTCGTCGATCAGGCGCGGCCGTTTCTCATCGAAACAGTCGAGTACGAACAGCAGGCCATCACGACCCACCTGAACGTTCCGCACCTCTCCGACCATGTGAACGCGCTGGTGCAGGCGCTGCGCGAGGTTGTGCCCTTCGATGAGCCACATGTGGAAGCCGCGGTGCGACACACGGCGGAACAGCGCGACATTAAAGCGGCACCTCTTATCCACGCAACGCGCGTCGCGGTAACAGGTCGAACCGCCAGTCCGGGGCTGTTCGAGGTGCTCGTACTGCTCGGGCGCGAGCGCACCGTCGCGCGCCTGGAGCAGCTCGCCGCGTTCCTCTCGACTCAAACTTAAGAATTTATTGAGGGAAATTTCAAAAATCGCGATCGGCGGCTGGGGCGGCGCCGACGCGGAGGACGATGTCCTCCATCGGCTTCGGGAAAAATGGGCAGGTAAGTTCCGTTATTGCTGAGGGTTACCGGATTTACCACTTGAGCCGTGGCACCCCCGTTGCAGCCTACCTCTGCGAACGCGGAGGCCCGCACTCAAGGGCTTGTCCCGAGCGAGCGCCCAGCAGGTCGAGGCAACGTTCGAACGAGCCTGACGGAAACGAATCGAGGCGGGCAGTGTGAGAGGCAATTGGCAGGAGGTCAGTGTGGCTAAAGAGGACCGCGGATTCGCTTCGATGGACCGCGCGAAGCAGCGCGAGATTGCCAGCAAGGGTGGCAAGGCCGCTCATCAGAAGGGCACGGCCCACGAGTGGACCAGCGAGGAAGCACGCGAAGCCGGACGCAAGGGCGGCATGGCCAGCCATCGTCGGCGCACGGAGCTGACGGGAAACCAGGGGACGAGCGAGAGCGCGCAGAACCTGGAATCGTCCGACATGATGCATCGCGACGACGACGATTCGGGCGAGCAGATTCGCTAATCGCCGTTATTCCTCGCGCACTTCATTTTCAGGCGGTCGGGTGCGTTGCGCCCGGCCGCTTCTTCTTTGTACAATTTCGTTTTCTCGCCGCCGCGCGCAACCGCGTCTAGCGCGCGTCGTCCGCACTCGATCTTGGGAGGTCGTTCAACGGTAGGACACGTGGCTCTGGACCACGTTATCGGGGTTCGAATCCCTGCCTCCCAGCCACAAAATTTGCCTTGTGTTTTCAATCACTTCCAGCACAGGGGTGATTTCACTCTAGCACTCACGCCTCGGGGATTTCCTTCCCGTAGGTTTCAAGTGTGATGCTGGCTGGGTCCGGCCCGCCGCGCACTCTTGTGTCGAGCGCGTCGATCGCGGCGATCTGGTCGCCGGAGAGTTCAAAGTCAAAGACCTCGAAATTCTCGGCGATGCGAGCGGGCTTCGTCGACTTCGGGATCGCCGAACGGCCCTCCTGCAGATGCCACCGCAGCATTACCTGAGCGGCGGACTTGCCATGCTGGCGCGCGATCTCCATCAGGATCGGATCATCGAAGGTGCGCTTCTCACCACCGCGGTAGGACGTGATGCCGCCAATGGGCGACCAGGCCTGAGTCAGGATGCCTCGCTCGGCGTGTAGACGCTGCAGCGCCGTCTGCTGGAAGAACGGATGGACTTCGATCTGGTTGACGGCCGGCACGACGGAGGTTTCGGCGAGCAACCGCTGGAGATGCTCAGGCATGAAGTTGCTCACGCCGATCGCGCGCACCTTACCATCAGCGAGCAGCTTCTCGAGCGCCCGGTACGCGTCGAGCGCGAGATCGAACCGATTCGGCAGTGGCTGATGCAGGAGCAGCAGATCTAGCCGGTCGACACCAAGCTTGCCGGCGCTCTTGTCGAACGCGTGCAGCGCGGCGTGGTAGCCGTAGTCGTTGATCCAGATCTTCGTTTCGAGGAACACGTCAGCGCGGGCGATGCCCGACCGACGCATCCCTTCCCCGACTTGGCGCTCGTTGAAGTATGACGCCGCCGTGTCGATGAGGCGATAGCCCTGTGCGATCGCCGATTCGACCGCGCCGACCGTTTGCTCCGGGGAGCTCTGAAAGACGCCGAGGCCGAGCGCGGGCATTTGAACGCCGTTGTTGAGAGTGAGGAGGGGACTTCGACGCGTCATCTGCATCTCCGTTCGGGGCCATGGGAACTGCCGAGTCCACGATAGCTGATATTGCAGAAGCTTCGAATCATCCGTTCCGAATCTCAACTTGTAGCCCGTCGCCGCTCAGTAGCACGATCAAAGCGAATGGCGACGAACACAGACATCGACTGGCGGCGGTCACAAGCCAGTTGCAGAAATCGTCCGTAGCAGCCAGCCAAGTTCATCCACTTACAACGCTCGCATTCAGCACGGTCGCGCTGTCGCACGCATTCTCCAGGTAAGATTGCGGCGATTTGCCGACCATCAGCCGTCGCGGGTTCATGGCGACTGCGATCGCCGCCGCCGTAACGGCGCGTCCTCGCTACCTCGCTGCGCAAAATGCGCGCACGAGACTCATCCTCCTCGGGACGGGAGGTGGCCCGAGGCCGCGACGCGCGAGCTCCGCTTCCGCGCAGGTTATCGTCAGCAACAACCTCGCGTACGTGATTGACTGCGGGGACGGCGTCGCTCGGCAACTCGTCTTCGCCGGAGTGCCGCTGACGACGCTGCGAAATATCTTCATCACGCATCAGCACTCGGATCACAACGCCGACTACGGCAACCTGATCTGGCTCGCGTGGGCAGCCGGCCTGAACACTCGCGTCGGCGCCTGGGGCCCGCCGCCACTCGAGAAGATGACGAAGCTGTTCTTCGAGATGAACGCCTACGACATCGATACGCGGATTTCCAACGAGGGCCGGGTGCCGCTCCTGCCCCTCGTTCACGTCCACGAACTGCAAACCGGCGGCGTGGTCATGTCGGATGACAACCTGAAGGTCACGGCCGCGCTCGTCGATCACCCGCCCGTCGTGCCGGCTTTCGGTTATCGGTTCGATGCTCGTGATCGATCGATCGTCATCTCCGGCGACACAGCGCCATCGGACAATCTGGTGCGGCTGGCGCGTGGCGCCGACGTACTCGTCCACTCCGTGATGTATCCGGCCGCGATCGACCGTCTCGTGGGCCGCGTACCGAACGCGGCAGCGCTGAAGGAAAGCATCCTCGCCCATCAGACGTCGGCAGAAGATGCCGGTCGAATCGCCCAGGCCGCTGGTGTCAAGACGCTCGTGCTCTCTCACCTGGTGCCCGCCGATGATCCGCAAATCACCGATCAGATGTGGATCGAAGCCGCGCAGTCGCGCTTCCAGGGAAAGGTCATCTTCGGCAGGGATCTACTAGAGGTCTGAAGCGAGCGGAACGCCCGAATTTCGGCGCGCTCAGGCTGCGCTGCCGACGAACCAGTTGCGGAAACCGTCCCGGACAGCCAGCCACGAAATTTGCCCTGTGTTTTCAATAATTTGCAGCACAGGGTGATTTCACTCTAGAACTCCCGACTCGACCGTGTCCGCTCGCTTCGAAGCAGTCGCAGCAACCGGCTATACTCGCTGAAACCATGCGGCGCGTGGCGTTGTTTCTCGTGCTGATCTTTACGGCGATCGCGTCCGCGGATGCCCTGTACTGCTCCGACGGCTGCACGAGTGCCGACATTGCCGCTACCAGTCAGAGCGCGCAACGCGGTGGTGACTGTCCGATCTGCCAGCCCGGATCGGTGGCCACGACGCCGACGTTGCCCGTCGCAGGCTTTCTGTCGACGTCCGCCACGCTCCCGTTCGAGCAGTCACCTCTCGGGTCAATCCCACACTC
>Ga0207648_10000372_pt1 | contig 49262 bp, 39 predicted proteins | sample KBSMisM32_FD_184310 | JGI IMG/M metagenome (GOLD analysis project Ga0207648, IMG submission 184310) | Miscanthus rhizosphere microbial communities from Kellogg Biological Station, Michigan, USA - KBS Miscanthus M3-2 (SPAdes) (version 2) | ecosystem: Host-associated > Plants > Roots >... | reverse complement strand
ATCTTCTAAAAAACCCTGGCACCTGTCATAACGCAATCCCTGCCTTCTTGTATATGACGTGATCGAATCGTCAGGCGAAATGATACTGAACCCAATTTTCGAGGACATATACATGTTTCCCCTATGATCTTCCTTAAATCCATAACAGGTATTAAACACCAAACCGTCTTGCTCCGTAAACCGTATCAATTTATTCTTATCTTTTTCATAACGGTACACGCCATCGTTCTGCACACCAAACCAGATCCTTCCAAGATGATCTTCATAAATTGCTACCGTCTTCTTATCGGCAATTTCTTTTAATACAGAGTGGTTATTAAACGTTGTTATCGCTAATGTGGCTGGATTGATTGTATAAAAGCCGGTATTGGAGCAAGCCCATACTGATCCATCTGTGCCATAAAATAAATCATGAATAAAATTAGATAGTGGGGCCATCCCTTTTGACGTGTCATTCGGGATCTTTGTAAAATTTTCTGTTTTTTCATCAAAGACTGCAAGCCCGTGTCCCTGCGTGCCAATCCACAAACGATCTTTTTTGTCAAAACAAAGTGTACGTATTTCAAGATTTCTTATTCCCTGTATGTTATTTTCACGATAGAAGTAAAAGAATTTTGATTGATCATTTTTTCTATCCCACCTTATTAACCGGTCATACGCACCAATCCACATATACCCTTTTTTATCCTCAACTATATCATCTATAAAATTATCGAACAGTCCCCCCGAAGCACTTCTGAAAACGGACGTATATCCTGCCTGTTTATTGTAAATGTTTCCATAGTTTACACCGGACGTACTTGTAGCAATGAACAAATCGCCATTCATAAAAGTCATCGCCTTAAAAATATTATTTGCAGAAAGAGACGCGGGATCAAGAGCGTTATGTGTATAGCGGGTAATGGTGCCCGCTGTATCAATCATGATCAATCCGGCATAACCGGTAGAGACAATCAACGCTCCCTTTCCTGTTCTTTGTACATCTGTCAGGTTTGTATTAGCTGCTTTTCCATCCAGTTCATGAGTTAAATAATATTCTTTTGTCAAACTGTTTGTACTGATATTGATCAGTTGCACGTGCCCTGTCTGAATACCTACGGCAATGTTATCATCATCTATTTTGCAGGCGCTGACCGGCGCAAAGAAAGATCGCTTCCATACAATCTTATGTGCTGCATAGTCAAGTATGATCACCGTACTATCTGTAGTGAACATTGCCTTATTATTACTGAACTTCCTGGCGTCAAGAATTTTTTCATACCGTAACTCCTTAGGAATCCAGCTGAGCAAATTCCACTTTCCTGTCAATGTATCCAGGTGATATTGGCCATGATCCGTGACAAGTATTACTCCTGTCTTTTTTGTTTCCAACACACCTGCACACTCGAAAGAGTTTATCGTGTCATTTAAAATTACTTTGTGAAACCTGCGGTTATCATCGAGCCAGGAGGCACCGCTAAAATTTGCAATCCATAAACGATGCCGCTGATCATCGCAATAAATATCTGAGATATAGTCTGAAGCTAAAGCCGGTTCTTTTTCGCGGGTATAAGTCGTAATACCATATCCATCATAACGGTTAAGCCCGTCTACAGTTCCGATCCATAAAAATCCGTTGTGATCGACTGCCATACAACGAACGTTGTTGTCTGACAAGCCATTTGATGTATTGAGGTGATTAAAAGACACTGTCTGTGCCCCTGCTTTTATTAATAAAAAAAAGCAGATAGCGATGCAGAGACACCTTCTATGGTAACGTGTAAGCAGAACGATCGATTTAACTTATATAAATGTAAGTTTTTCGGAAACCCGTATCAAATCGCCTGAGCAAACGGCAGTTATAATGAGTAAACGGAGCTATTTTTGAGTGGATCAGGCAGCATCGCTCTTACGCCAGCGGTAATAAATGTAGCCGCCAATGGCAAAAGGTGCAAAAGCAAGATAAAGTATACCGGCATTCAGGCTTTTAGCGGGTTTTTCGCCAAGCTGTTGTGCCGTGCGGGTGCAAATGGAGCATTGACCAAAGGAATTTCCCGCCAGTAGTGAACAGGTTATCACTAAAAATAAACTCAGCATCCACTTTTTCATATTCCTTGTTTGAACTACAAAATTACAAATTGGCCCCGAATAAAATAAAAAGCACCGGCAAAGCCGATGCTTTCCGCTTTATTATCTTTAAATAATTAAACAGCTTCTGCACTCATTCTCTTGCTTTGTTTCAGCCGCTCATTTTCATCCAGTATCACTTTTCGCATGCGAATAAAATTGGGAGTTACTTCTATACACTCGTCCTGCTGAATATATTCCATACATTCTTCCAGGGTCATCAGTGTTTTCGGTGCAATGCGTGTTGCATCATCACTTCCGCTGGCACGGTGGTTTGTCAGTTTTTTAGGTTCTGTAGCATTTACCACCAGGTCCCCGGGCTTTATATTCTCTGCGATTATCTGCCCGGCATAAACATCCTCGCCGGGATCAACGAAAAAGGTGCCCCTGTCCTGCAGTTTATCTATAGAGTAGCCTGTTGTTTTATCCGTATTTTTTGAAAGCAGCACACCATTATTTCTTCCCGGTATCGGGCCTTTCCATGGTTTATATTCACTGAAGCGATGTGCCATTACTGCCTCACCGGTTGTAGCGGTAAGCATTTGTGTACGAAGTCCGATCAATCCTCTCGATGGAATGTCAAATTCGAGATGCTGCATTTCGCCTTTGGTTTCCATTATCAGCATTTCACCTTTGCGCCGGCTTACAAGGTCAATTACTTTGCTTGCAAATTCCTGCGGCACATCTACTACCAATGTCTCATATGGTTCACACTTTTTCCCATTTATTTCTTTTACAATTACCTGCGGCTGACCGACAGTTAATTCGTATCCTTCACGACGCATTGTCTCAATAAGAATACCAAGGTGCAAAATACCACGGCCATATACCATCAGGCTGTCGCCTTCGTCACTATCTTCTACTCTTAAGGCGAGATTTTTTTCTGTTTCTTTCATCAACCGGTCGCGCAAATGTCTTGAGGTAACAAACTTTCCATCTTTACCGAAGAAAGGTGAATTGTTTACCGAGAATAACATATTCATCGTTGGCTCATCAACACTTATAACAGGCAATGCTTCCGGGTTTTCGGCATCGGCAATAGTATCGCCGATATTAAAATCTTCAATACCTACTACGGCGCATAAATCTCCGGCTATAACTTCTGTTACTTTCTTTTTACCCATTCCCTCAAACACATATAATTCTCTCACCCTTGTTTTTCTTATCGTACCATCAGCCTGCATCAATGCTACCTGCTGGTTTTCCTTCAATACGCCCCGGCTCACTTTTCCTACTGCAATACGGCCAAGAAAGGATGAATAATCAAGCGATGTGATCTGCATTTGTACGGGACCGTCATTTACCTTTGGTGGCGGCACGTATTTTATAATACCATCGAGTAAAGGGTTAATGTTATCAATCTGCTCTAACGAGTCATTGAACCAGCCATTTTTACCTGAACCATAAAACGTCGGAAAATTCAATTGTTCTTCCGTTGCATCCAGGTTAAAGAAAAGTTCAAATATTGCATCATGCACTTCATCCGGACGGCAATTCGGTTTGTCTACTTTATTAATAATTACGATAGGCTTCAGGTTTAACTGCAATGCTTTTTGCAATACAAAACGTGTTTGAGGCATTGGACCTTCAAAAGCATCCACAAGCAGGCAAACACCATCAGCCATTTTTAATACCCGTTCTACTTCACCGCCAAAGTCGGCGTGGCCCGGCGTGTCGATTACATTAATCTTGACATCGTTGTACACTACCGCTGCATTCTTACTGAAAATGGTAATACCTCTTTCACGTTCCAGGTCATTACTATCCATGATCAATTCACCCGTTTGCTGATTTTCTCTGAACACTTTTGTAGTATGCAGTATCTTGTCCACCAGGGTCGTCTTTCCATGGTCAACGTGGGCAATGATCGCAATGTTTCTAATATCCATAGTTTAATTCTTCTTCAAAAAGCCGATATAAATTTTAATCGGTTAATAATCAATGAAATGCCCGCCATCATTCAGCAAGCGGGCAAATCAAGGCGCAAAGGTACGTTTTAATAAGCGGTAAGGCAAATGATCATCGAAGTTTAATTCATTGATAACGTTGTCAGAATTTAGAATTGTCAATTTTAATTCTAAATTTTGCGGACTAATCTTCGTTTCCAAAAAACGGGCAAAAGAATGCGTATAGCCAAAATCACCGGTGTAATTCTGCTTGTGCTCATCCTGATATATTGGATGGGACCAAAACCTGCTCATCCTCAGTATGCAAAAGATCTTCCGGTAATACCCGACAGTGCTCAGCAATTGGAAGAGTATATCAAATCAAAAGAAAGTCAGCATAAGTTAAAACCGGATAATGAAGCGCGGCTTGTTTGGTTCAACGATTCTTCAAAAGAAAAAACAGAATATTCTGTTGTGTACCTGCATGGCTTTTCTGCAAGCGGTAAAGAAGGCGATCCTGTTCATGTTGATTTTGCAAAAAAATTCGGTTGCAATCTCTATATATCGCGGCTCGCGGAACATGGTATTGATACAACAGAACCTTTAGCAGCTTACACAGCAGATAAGGCGTGGAACTCTGCAAAGGAAGCTTATGAGATCGGAACAAAAATCGGGAAAAAGATTATTTTGATGGCAACCTCTACCGGGGGCACTCTTGGGCTGAAACTGGCTGGAGAATACCCCGATATTGCGGGATTAATTCTTCTATCACCCAATATAGAAATCAACGACCCGAATGCCTGGGTATTAAACAATCCCTGGGGACTGCAGGTAGCGCATATGGTTAAAGGTGAGTACAATACTTCGTCAGACACATCCGCTTTATACAAACAATACTGGTACAGTAAATATAGAATGGAAGGAGCAGTGGAACTGGAAGAATTGGTGGAAACAACAATGAAACCTTCTACCTATGAAAAAGTAAAACAACCTGTATTGCTTTTATACTATTATAAAGATGAAAAGCACCAGGACGATGTGGTAAAAGTTTCTGCTATGCAAAAAATGTTTCGCGGGCTGGGCACGCCGGCAGACAAAAAAACTGAAATGGCGATTCCGAATGCAGAAAACCACGTGATAGGATCTTCTATCAGATCCAAAGATTATAAAAGTGTGGAGGAAGGCTGCAATAAGTTCGCAGTAGATATTTTGAAACTAAACCCGGTTAATTAAGTCTCTTGCCATTTTTTTAAACTTTCACGTAAATCTTCCTCTTATCCAATATGTACCCAACAAGCCAGCACACGAGCATCACACTTACTGCAAAAAGAAAAGACCCGAAATACATGCCTGCGTGTTTATAAATATTCTGGAAAATCCATACATAAAGCGGCTGATGCTTTTCACCAACCGGGAAAAAATAAAGTAACGTCACCCCTAATTCAGAAAGCAGGTAAATAAACAATGGATTTTTTCCAAACACTTCGAAGAAGTAACCCCATTTTCGTTTTTGTAAAAAATCGGTAATATAAATCAGGCCGGCAATAATGATACAATCAACACCAACTGTAAGAAACACAAAACTGCCTGTCCATAATTTTTTATTGATAGGGAAAAACCAATCCCAGCTTAATGCAATCAACACTGATAGTGTACCGGCCAATAAAAGTTTGGTTAATCCTTCATAGCCCTTTCCCTTTTCCTGTATCCACTTACCCGCCATAAAGCCAAACGTGACATTTGCAATGGAAGGCAAGGTGCTTAATAAACCTTCCGGTTCAAAGGCAACTCCTTCTCCATGATACATGTGATTGGGGCCAATTATAAACAGATCTAATCTGGATCCTGCATTGGTCGCCATATCATAGGGATCACTGCCTCCTGCAAACAATAATAGAATGATCCAGTAAATAAAAAGAAAGAGTATAGATAAAATGAAAACAGTTCTCGGCTTGAGATAGTAAATCAATAGTGATGCCAACCCATAAGCTATCGCAATGCGTTGCAACACACCCATCACTCTTGTACGACCAAATTCGTTAGCTGCCAGTTCGTGCTGCTGATTCCAGTGCACAAAAGGAAACCAGTACATCAGGTAACCCAAAAGAAAAATAAGCAATGTCCTTTTTAAAATTTTACCGATTACCTGTCCCTGTGAAAGTGTTGCCCATTTCCGCATCACAAAACTCATTGCATTACCAACGGCAAACATGAACGAAGGAAACACAAGATCAGTTGGCGTAAAGCCATGCCAATGCGCATGATTCAATGGTGGATATGATGTTGCGCCATTACCCGGTGTATTCACAATGATCATAAAGCAAATCGTCATGCCGCGAAAGATGTCCAATGCCAGGAAACGTTGAGATGATGTTGCAGACATAGTTGGTGGTTAAAGAACCAATATAAAATAAAATACTGATTTAATCTGCTTCAAATTAAAACTTTCTGATGACGCGTATGATCAATGTAATCAGCAAACTAAAAATGATCATTGTAGTAATCGGGAAGTAAAAACGGAAGTTTTCTTTTTCAATTCTTATATCACCGGGCAATCGGCCGATCCAGTGTAGTTTGTCGTGAAAAAAATAGATGATGATTCCGGCTATAACGATCAATATCCCAAAAGCAATGATATACTTTCCGGTTTCAGGATTCATTGCACAAAGGTAAACGGAACTATAACTTTATTTCTTCTTCGTGCCTATCAAAAAAATGAAACTCTGTTAAATGATACGCAGAATTGGCAGTGACATTTATTCTCTGCCTGAACTTTCTTGTCCAATTCATTTTTTTAGACCATAACCATCCTTTAGTCAGGTAAGCGTACACGATGGGGTGAACAGCCAATGTAAGATTACTGTGCTTATGTGTGATAAGATAATTCAGGTTCTTTTCAATTTCATCTTCCAGAATCAATGTGGATGAAATTTTACCGGTTCCGTTGCAGCTCGGGCATAATTCCTGTGTATTGATATTTACTTCCGGCTTCATGCGCTGCCTTGTAATTTGCATGAGACCGAATTTGGAAATAGGAAGTACGGCATGTTTTGCACGATCGGGAGCCATAAACTCTTCCATCTTCTCTACAAGCTTCCGTTTATTTTCAGGAAGCTTCATGTCGATAAAGTCAGCAACGATAATACCACCGAGATCGCGTAGCCGCAATTGTCTCGCTATTTCATCAGCTGCTTCAAGATTTGTTTCGAGTGCATTTTGTTCCTGGTTATTGCTCACACTTTTATAACCGCTGTTTACATCAATTACATGCAGTGCTTCTGTATGCTCGATAATCAGGTAAGCACCACTGTTCAGGTTAACCGTTTTTCCAAAAGATGCTTTTACCTGTTTGGTGATACCAAATGCATCAAAAATTGGTGAGCCGTTTTGATAGAAAGAAACAATATCTGCTTTTTCCGGTGCAATCCGTTGTATATATGTTTTCGCATCGTTGAAAATATTCCGGTCATTTACAACGATTTTATTAAAATCTGCATTAAGCAGATCGCGGAGAATGCTGGTCGTTTTTGTTTGTTCGCTTAAAATTTTTGCTGGTGGCGTTGCGCCTTTGAGGTTGTGCTGGATTATTTTCCATGTATTCACAAGCGCAGAAAGATCTTCGTGAAGTTCTGCGGTATTTTTTCCTTCTGCAGCCGTGCGTACAATAACACCAAAGTTTTTTGCCTTTATAGCTTCAACGATTTTCTGTAACCGCTTTCTTTCCTCCGATGAATGTATTTTCCTCGATACGGCAACAATATCATTGAACGGGGTCAATACAACAAAACGACCGGGAAGAGATATTTCACAACTTAATCTGGGTCCTTTCGCTGCAATGGGTTCTTTTAATATTTGTACAAGAATATTGGGCTTACCTCCTAATACTTCATTTATTTTACCGGTCTTGATTATTTCCGGTTCTATTTCGAATTTACCAAAGTCAATCCCTCCCTCACTTTTATCATTCATGCACATATTGGTAAATTTCAGAAGCGAGCGTGCATAAGGGCTCAGGTCGGTATAATGAAGGAATGCATCTTTTTCAAAGCCTACGTCAATAAAAGCCGCATTTAATCCCGGTATCAGTTTTTTTACTTTTCCAAGATATAAATCGCCTACCGCAAAACGGGCATCGCTTTTTTCGCTATGCAGCTCCACTAATTTCCTGTCTTCCATCAGGGCAATTTCCACGCCCTGCGGAGCAGCGTTGATAATAAGTTCTTTGTTCACATCACAATGACTTAAATGAATGTAACATCCTTATGCTGGCTTACTTGCCGGTGTCTGTACTGAACTGCTGAAGTAAACCGTAGGATATATTCTGGAGCAAATTGGAAGGCGCAAAACTGTACAGCAAACAACCCGATGAGCTGAAATTGTCCCGCAGGTCAGGCAGGACAAAATTCATCCCGAAAAAGAACTACTTATTCCTTTTCTTATGACGATTTTTTCTCAGTCTCTTTTTTCTCTTATGCGTCGCGATCTTATGACGCTTCCTCTTTTTACCACAAGGCATACTAAAATAATTTTTTAAACTTGTTTATATAATCTGTTTAAATACTCCGTGATAAACATCACGAACTATTTATTTCCTTAATTCTTCAATTCTTTTTTTTACTTCTGTCTTTAATTCCGGGTTTTTTATCAACGGTATTGCCTTGTCATACCAACTCGCAGCGGTCGCCTTATCGGCTTTTCGTTCATACAAATCTGCAAGCGCAATAATCGCCTCGAGATTTTCAGGTTGCAAACGTGCCACCGCCTGAAAACGGTTTATGGCTCTGTCGTATTGCCCTGATAAAAGCGAACCATATCCCAATACACTCTGGGCATATACGTTAGTGCTATCTTTTTCGGCCACCGATCTCACTTTCAAAATTCCTTCCATTGGGTTTTCAGCGATGTTGCCAAAAATATAGCAGGCACCCAACCCAACGGTTGACGAATCATTTCCCGGATTTAACTTCAAAGACCTTTCAAACAAATCTTTAGCCTGTAGCGCTTTCCATCTTTTTAACGAAGGATTTTCTTCACTCCGCAGGTTGTCTAAAAATAAGTGGGCAGCAAAGGTGAGGGTTTTTTCTGAATTTTCCAATCTTGCTGACTCCGCCTCATACCATGCATACGGTTCAAAAATTCTTGCCGTATCACCCCAGAAGTGCGCCAGCTGATGATATATCTTGATTTTTTGATCATTTACATCTCCTCTTGTCACTGCATTTTCCAACGCAGTTAGTCTTACGGCCTGGTCGGGACTAACGCGTTCTTTAGCGTGCAACAGTATAGTATCGATAGAAATAGCCTCTCCCTGCATCGCTCCTTCCGAAGCAGGCATTGGCTTTTTATCAGGAACAATTCTGCCAAAAAAATAAAGGATGATAACAAGAGCAGCACCGACGCCAGCTGTGATCCATTGTGGTTTCTTCACTCTTCAAAAAATTTCGGTGCGAAGTTAATCTCATCGGCATTAAATAGAGCGCTTATGAAAATTAAACTTATAATGCAGCTGATTAATCCGAATCTTCACCGGGGCCCTGGTCTGGTTTCGGCGCTACAAGTTTTTTTACTTCGGCAACAAATTCTTTTGCAGGCTTGAAAGCAGGGATGTAGTGCTCAGGAATGTGAACAGCAATGTTCTTCTTGATATTTCTTCCTATTTTGGCCGCTCTTTTCTTGGTTATAAAGCTGCCAAATCCGCGGATATAAATATTTTCACCATTCGCTAAAGAATCTTTTACTTCTTTAAACATGGTTTCAAGCGTAACAAGTACATCCACTTTTGGGATGCCGGTTTTTTCAGAAATCTGGTTAACAAGATCGGCTTTTCGCATTGTTATAGACTTTTTGTTGGTTTTGACACCCAATATAAAACAAAAATAAGTGATTGTCAATATGATATATTGATTTTTTTTTAAAAATGTAAAAAATAGGCTCTGACGATTACATATATAATAAAAATATAATGCATCAAAGCGGTATATGAAGGAAAAAACAGTGAAAAATAGGGAGGAGGGGTTTGCAAAAAGGCTTTTGGAATGGAACAAGGAAAGCAACAAGCGGGAAATGCCCTGGAAGGGTGAAAAAGATCCTTATAAGATCTGGTTAAGCGAGATCATTTTGCAACAGACCCGGGTGGAACAGGGATTAAACTATTATCAGAAATTTATAGCTGCATTTCCCGCCATTCAACAACTCGCAAATGCGGAAGACAGCAGGGTCTATAAGCTTTGGGAGGGTTTAGGCTATTACAGTCGCTGCAAAAATTTGCTTATAACGGCAAGGTATATTGCAAAAGAAAAAAATGGAAATTTTCCGGGCACGTATGAAGACATAATCAGGCTTAAAGGTATCGGGGCATACACAGCAGCAGCCATTTCTTCGTTTGCATTTAACCTCCCTTATGCCGTCGTCGACGGCAATGTTTTCCGTGTAATCGCAAGGGTTTTTGGTATTTCAAAAGCAATCGATTCCACTGAAGGGAAAAAAATTTTTACCGACTTTGCCAATAGATTACTCGACAAAAAACAACCTGGCATCTACAACCAGGCGATTATGGATTTTGGAGCTGTTATCTGTAAGCCGGTGGCACCTCTTTGCGACGAATGCATTTTTAAAAAAACATGTGTTGCTTTTCAGAACGATAAGATCAATGAATTACCGGTAAAGCTGAAAAAAACTGCCGTTAAAAAAAGATGGTTTAATTATCTCGTGCTTGAATATAAAAATGAAATTTTTATCCGCGAACGCCTGGCAAAAGATATCTGGCAGCACTTATTTGAGTTTTGGCTTATCGAGACAGAAAAACATGAAAATGAACAATCAATAATTAAAATAGCTTTAAAAAGAAAATGGCTGAAAGATAAAAAGTTTACCGTTGTTCATGTTTCTCCTGCTTTAAAACAATTGCTCTCTCATCAATTAATTAATGGTCAGTTCATTTATATACATTTATCCGCCAGGCCGGATGTTGCGGAAAACTATATTGCCGTAGCTAAGGAAAAACTCGGGAGTTATCCCTTTCCTCAACTCACAAATCAATATATCAATGGCTCTTTTGGGGAAAAGAAATAAATTCGCAGCACCTTCCGCATTGAATTGTTTCCTGATTGATACACCAGCCACTGCAAACACTTATGAATTTAAAATATGTGACCACTGGTGAAATAAACTTTGTATAAAAATGTATGTTTGAAAATATTTATCGTCTGATATAATCATTAAACCATGAAAAAAAATTTATGCTTCTGTGCGGCCTTATTCGTTGCCTGTTTCAGCGCTGTTTATTCGTTTGCACAAATCAATCTCAATCAGCCTTTACCGGTAGATCCTTCCGTTAAGATAGGTAAGCTCGCCAATGGTCTTACTTATTATATCCGCAAAAATGTGAAACCGGAAAAAAAAGTGGAGCTGCGGCTTGCGGTCAATGCCGGTTCCATTCTTGAGGATAATGAGCAACAGGGACTCGCTCATTTTATGGAGCACATGAATTTTAATGGAACAAAAAATTTCCGCGAAAATCAATTAGTGGATTATTTACAAAAAGTCGGTGTAAAGTTTGGCGCCGACCTGAATGCTTATACAGGATTTGATGAAACGGTGTACATACTTCCTATACCCAGCGACAATGCAGATATCGTGGAGAAAGGATTTACGGTATTGGAAGACTGGGCCGGTAATAATTTATTTGAACCAACTGAAATAGAAAAAGAAAGAGGCGTGGTGCTTGAAGAATCGCGATTGAGCAAAGGCTCCGGCGAAAGAATGCGACGTCAATATTTTCCCCACCTGTTTAAAAACTCAAAATACGCAGGTCGCCTGCCTATTGGCAAAGATTCTATTCTAAAAACATTCAAGCCCGAAGTCCTTAGGAAATTTTATAAAGATTGGTACAGGCCAAATCTCATGGCTGTTATAGTAGTAGGCGATATAGATCCTGCTGTAGCTGAAAAAAAGATCATCGCGCATTTTGGTAAATTCAAAAATCCTGCTGCACCGCGTAATCGGCCGGCTATAACGCCGATTCAAAACTGGACAAAACCGGACGCATTGGTGATTACCGACGATGAGGCAACCAATACAATACTGCAAATATTCAATTTTGTTCAGCCAGCTAAAAAAGCAAAAACCTGGGCTGATTATCGTGAAACAATCGTGCAGGGATTATTCTCCTCGCTGATCAATCAACGCTTAAATGAATTGACCCGGCAGGAAAAACCTCCTTTTGTATATGGAGGAACAGGATTTAATGAGTTCCTCAGGGGGTATAAGGCTTTTACTTCAGGTGCAGTGGTCGGCCAGGGAAAAGTGGAAGACGCCATCAATGCATTGGTAAGTGAAACAGAAAGGGCCAGGCAATTTGGATTTCTGCAATCGGAATTAGACAGGGCGAAAGCGGCCCTCCTCAATGAAACGGAGCAGGAGTATAATGAAAGAGATAAATCCGAATCGGGGAATATTGTTGAAGAGTACGTCAATAATTTCCTCGATGGCAATGCGATACCAGGTGTGGCTAACCGTTATAAATTTATAAAACAAGTATTACCGGGCGTCACACTGGCCGAATTAAATGCACTTGCTAAAAAAATGCCTGCGCCAAATAATGCTTTTACACTTGTAACAGCGCCTGCCACGCAGAAACAAAGTTTACCGGATAATAAAACATTATTGAATGAAGTTGTAGCCGCTATAAAAAAACCGGTAACGGCTTATGAGGAAAAAGCGATTGCGGCTTCGTTGCTTGAGCAGGAGCCTGCCGCGGGTAAGGTAACAGAAGAAAAGACCAATACAAAATTGGGAACTACGAATTATACCTTAAGTAATGGCGTAACTATATCCATCAAACCTACTACCTACAAAAATGACCAGGTATTAATGGATGCGTGGCGATATGGTGGCTATGGTAAAGTGGACCTTGCCGACAAAGACAATACGCAATACGCCGCCTTGATTGCAAAAGAAATGGGTGTAAAAGATCTTTCCCCTACCGAACTTGAAAAATTTTTATCGGGCAAATCAGTTGACGTCACCCCATACATAAACCAGAGTGAAGAAGGTATTGAAGGAAGCAGCAGTGTAAAAGATTTTGAAACGTTTCTTCAATTGGTCTATTTATATTTTACACAACCCAGGAAAGACGAAGTACTATTTAATTCTTTTGTAAATAAACAAAAAGGGCAGTTTCAATTTCTTTTTCAAAATCCGCGTGCATGGTACCAGGATACATTGATAAAAGTGGCCTACAATAACAATCCCTGGGCGGATGGAATACCCAGGGCCGAAACTTTTACTAAACTAAATCTTGACAAGTCATTGGCGGCTTATAAAAACATTTTTGGTAATGCTTATGGCATGCACTTCACGTTTGTGGGAAATATTGATCCGGCAAAAGCAAAACCTTTGCTTGAAAAATATCTTGGTTCATTACCTTCAAGTCAGAAAGAAAATACATATAAAGATAATGGTGTAAGATTGGTAAAAGGCCCTGTTGATGTGAACGTGAAGAAGGGTAAGGAACCGCAAAGTTTTATTTCATTGATATTCGAAGGCGATGCACAATATTCAAGAGAAGAACGCATGAACCTCCAGGCATTGGTTGAAGTACTGAACATTAAGATCATTGAAAAATTGAGAGAGGAAATGAGTGGTGTATACGGAGCTGGAATGAACGGCACTATCGAACGGAGACCTTATGTTCACTATTCCATTTCTGCCCGCGTTCCATGCGGACCGGAAAATGTAGATAAGTTAACTACAGCACTTATCGGGTTGATAAAAGATGTGCAAACAAAAGTGGAACAAAAAGATCTGGATAAAGTGAAAGAAACCTGGAGAAAACAATACCAAACGAATATCCAGAGCAATGATTTTTGGTTGAATAACCTTTCGAGTGCATGGATAAACCAGGATAATCCTGAAAATATTCTTGACTATGAACAAAAAGTAGGTGAAATAACACCCGAAGGAGTGCAGAAAGCTGCGCAGAAATTTTTAACGCTGAATGACTATGTGAAAGTTGTATTATATCCCGAAAACGCTACAATCAAAGATGATTCGGGGAAAAAGGCATTTTGATAGAAAAAGAACGGCTTCAAAATAAAGAAGCCGTTTTTTAGTATTTATACGTTGGTTATATACCTCAAATTAACTTTTCTACAGCGGGAAAGAATTGCAGCACCCTTTGTAATTTAGTATATTGTTTCCTGATAAACTTACTTTCCCGTTGCGCAAATCCTGTTTAAGGATCTGAAGCTTGTCAATATTAAATCCTTAACATTTCGTTGATAAACATACGATCCATAATAGCGTCTTAAATTATTGAAGTAAATAGTTTTAGCGTCAACAAAGCAAATGAATAGTTTATACAATCTTTAAACACATTTAATCATTTTTATATGAAAGTTTTCCGTATGCTTTTCCTTTTATGCAGCACATTTTTTGTGTGTGGCATATCCATGGCTGCTCAGGACCAGTGGCCCGTTACACTTTCAGGAAGCGATGGAACCGTAATAAAAATTTATGAGCCGCAACCTGAATCTTTTCAAAACAATATTTTGAAATACCGATCCGCTATTTCTGTTTTGGAGCAGGGAAAAACAGATCCTGTATTTGGTACATTCTGGTCAATCGCTACTGTTGAAACCGATAAGGATAGCCGGAGAATCAACATACAATCGGTAAAAGTGCCGAATATAAAATTCCCGGGCGAGCAGGATACCGACATGATCAGTGATCTGAAATCGGCCCTGGAAGCACAAATTCCTGACGCCGTAAATAACATTTCACTTGACCAGGTGCTTAGTTCTCTTGAACTGAACCAGGATCAAAAGAAGTTATCAAAAGACCTGAATACAAAAGCACCAAAAATATTTTACGCATCGCAGCCCTCCATTCTTGTGATGATCGATGGCACGCCGAAAACAACGACTAACAAAGACTGGAATCTTGATGTAGTAACCAATACACCTTTTACAATTGTAAAAAACAATGATGGTAATTTTTACCTGTATGGCGGCAAACATTGGTACAAAGCAGATGCTGCTACCGGGCCGTATAACTATACAGAAAAGATACCGCAAAACCTGAAACAGGTTGAAACTGCTGCAAACAATTCACGCGACAGCAATGCCGGTTATGTCGATTCCAGCGAGGCTGCGAGGGATAATGTAGTGTCGGATATCATTGTAAGTACTACGCCTGCGGAACTGATACAGTCAAGCGGACAGCCGCAGTTTGCAAATATTGACGGTACATCCTTGTCTTATGTAAGCAATTCGCAAAACGATATTTTCCAGGATAAAAATTCAGGAGACTATTATGTGTTGATTTCAGGACGCTGGTATAAGTCGTCTTCATTGCGCGGCAGCGACTGGAATTATGTGGCTTCAAATTCTTTACCCGTTGATTTTGCAAAAATACCTGAAGGTTCACCAAAAGATAACGTGCTGGCCAGCGTAGCAGGCACTGATGCGGCAAGGGAAGCAGTGATGGACGCGCAGATTCCGCAAACAGCAAAAGTGGATAGAAAAAGTGCAACAACAAAAGTGCAGTATAATGGTACGCCGGAGTTCAGAACAATTCCGGGTACCGATATGGAATCGGCCGTCAATACTTCATCTTCGGTTATGCGTTATCGTGGTATATATTACGCGGTCGATAACGGTGTATGGTTTCAATCAAATAGTCCTGACGGTCCATGGGAAGTAGCTACGGAAAGGCCGGACGAAGTGGATCGTATACCGCCGAGCTCACCGTTGTACAATACGAAGTATGTATATGTGTATGATGTAACACCTGATTATATTTATATGGGTTACACACCCGGATACCTGAACGCATACATTTACGGACCTACAGTGGTATACGGTACAGGGTTTTATTATGATCCGTGGTACAGCGGCTGGTATTATCCACGTCCATGGACCTGGGGATTTGGAATGGGTTACAATCCCTGGGCCGGTTGGAGTATTGGCTGGGGTTATAGCTATGGATGGTTCAACTGGGGATGGGGCGGTTATCCTTACTACTCTAATTGGGGTGGTGGTTACTGGGGCGGTGGCTGCGGCTGGTGGGGCCCGCAAATTTATCATCCGGCGTATATCTGGACACCTTACCGCACATACGGCTATTATGGCGGTAACTATTACCGCAACAGAACAATGTATGTGAATAATTATAACACCAATATATACCGGAACAGAACGGGCATCGTAACAAGAAATACAACGATAATTAATAACAACACGACGATCATCAATCGCGGCGGAAGAACTACTAATGGAAGATTAACAAATAATGTTCCGAACAGGCGTACTGATTTCAACAACAATGGTACTACTAACGGACGTGTAGGGCAATCCGCCAACAACAGGTTCCAGGCTAATCCAAATACGAACAGAAACAGCAATGTATTCAGCGATCGGGATGGAAATGTTTACCAGCGTAATCAAAGTCAATGGCAGCAGCGACAACCAAATCAAAGATGGGCGCCTGTACAGCGAAGCGATAATACGATAAGCAACCTGGACCGCGCACAACAAATGCGTAGTCGCGGAGAGGCAAGGTCACAGAATTTCGAAAGAGTCAGAAGCAACCCTTCTGGTGGCGGAGGCTTTTCAAGACCGTCGGGCGGTGGTGTTAGCAGACCTTCGGGTGGTGGCGGAGGCGGTGGCTTCAGCAGGCCATCAGGTGGTGGTAGCAGTGGAGGCGGTTTCAGCAGACCTTCTGGTGGTGGTGGTGGTGGCGGAGGTATCCGCAGACATTGATAAACGATTTTATTAAAAATAAAAACCTGCTCAAATTAAAAAGCAGGTTTTTTTATTTTATGGTGGCGCGATTATTTAATAGTTCTGTGTGAAACAATTTCGTTTCGTTCACATTTGCTAACTTTCACGCCAAACGTTTGCTGTTATGCTCAGAACAAAGATTGCGGGCATTGGTATGTATGTACCGGATGAAGTAGTGACGAATGCTGATCTCATAAAATACATGGACACCAGTGACGCATGGATACGTGAACGTACCGGTATAACAGAAAGAAGGTTTGCCGACCGCACAAAGGAAACGACCACTACCATGGGCGTTGAAGCAGCCAAACAGGCTATTGAAAACGCCGGCACCACACCGAATGATATAGACTTTGTCATTTTTGCCACGTTATCTCCCGATTATTATTTTCCCGGTTGCGGTGTGTTGGTGCAACGAACCATGAAGATGAAAGAAATTGGCGCGCTGGACATCCGTAATCAATGCAGTGGGTTTGTTTATGCGATCAGTGTCGGCGATCAATTTATCAAAACCGGTATGTATAAAAACATATTGGTTATCGGCAGCGAAAAACATTCATTCGGACTTGATTTCAGTAGCCGCGGCAGAAACATTTCGGTAATTTTTGGCGACGGTGCCGGCGCAGTTGTATTGCAACCAACAGAAAACGAAAACCAGGGAATATTAAGCACCCATTTACACAGTGATGGCGATAGTGCAGAAATACTGGCAATGTATAACCCCGGAACACATGCTAATCATTGGGTACCACAAAAGGTGGCTGATTTCAATGAGTCGGAAATCGGCGACATGTTTATGAGTCATGCGATGATTGATAAAGGCGAAAACTTTCCATATATGGATGGCCAGGCTGTGTTTAAAAAAGCAGTTATCAAAATTCCGGAAGTAATTATGGAATCGCTGGAAGCAAACAACCTTAAGCCATCCGATCTGAAAATGTTGATTCCTCACCAGGCCAATCTACGTATCAGCCAGTATATTCAGCACCACTTAAGATTGCGCGACGACCAGGTTTATAACAATATTGACCGCTATGGAAATACCACGGCGGCCTCAATTCCAATTGCATTGTATGAGGCGTGGAAAGAAGGAAAGATAAACCGGGGCGACCTGGTATGCCTTGCTTCCTTTGGTAGCGGATTTACCTGGGCCTCGGCTTTGTTAAAATGGTGATATATTCTCCCGTTTTATGGACAAGGAAGGGTTTTTGTTTGTCTCATATTTATGAAAAAGATAATCTGCGTTTTATTTGCTTTTATTGCGATCCTGTCAGTTTCTGCCCAGGATGAAATCGCCTGGAACGTTTTTCATGATAAAAAAAAATTGTTTTCCTCTTCCATTGAAAATGAAGAACAGAATAACCTTACTATAAACCTTTCTGATCTCAAATCCGGTAAAGATTTTATTATCTCTTACCGGGGAGTTAACTCACCTGATACTAAAGACGCCTGGAAAAGAACAATTGGTGTATATACGCCTGCTGATAAAGAGCTTTACCGGAAAGATTCGGCTGTGATTAAAATTCCTGAGCAGCAAATAAAAAAGATGCTACAGGAAAATAAAAGCATCAAAGTGTATACATGGGCATTGCCAAAAGATCCAAAAGAAGCTGCAAGAGTTCGCATACGCAGAGTACATTTGTGCACCATTATGCTTAAACAATAAACGAACGGAATGGCATAATAGTCAACTGCATGGAGCGTAGCATTATTTATGTGATTAACCCGATTTCAGGAACCAGAAAGAAAAAGGATCTGCAGGAGTACATTGAAAAAGCAACTGCAGCTAAAAAAATCCCCTACCAGGTATTTCCATCTGTCGCCAGTGGCGATTATTCCTTTCTTCATCCTATTATTAAGGAAAATAAGATTACAGATGTTGTGATTGCAGGCGGTGATGGAACGGTGAGCCAGGTAGTTGGCGGACTTTTGGATTTTAACCTGAACTTCGGCGTTATACCCTGTGGTTCAGGTAATGGTTTGGCGCTGACGGCAGGAATTTCGAAAAAGCCGGAAACTGCTCTCGATATTGTTTTCAATGGTAAACCGTCCATTGTTGATGGCCTGATGATCAATGATAGCTTTTCCTGCATGCTTTGTGGATTGGGTTTTGATGCGAAAGTGGCACATGAATTTGCCAAACAACCCAAAAGAGGTCTCGGTACGTATGCATCGGTGATCAGGAAAAATTTTTTTTCTGCGCCTTCTTATCGTTTCGAACTGCATAGTAATGGCATCCGGTTTACGACAGATGCATTTTTTATAAGCATAGCAAACAGCAACCAGTTTGGAAATAATTTTACAATAGCCCCCAAAGCACTGCTATCCGATGGTTTGCTGGATATTGTAATTGTAAAAAAAATGGCGAAGCCATTATTATTGATTACCATTATGAGGCAGGTGCTTGCCGGAAAAATTAAACAGGTTGAGAACTCGCTGCAACAACCGGTTATATATTTTCAGACAAAGGAATTGGAAATAAAAAATATTGACATGGCTCCCATGCATATTGATGGCGATCCGGCCGAAACACCTGAGCAATTAAAAATAAAAGTGCTTAAAAAATGTTTCCGGCTTATCTCTCCGGTTTAGGTTTTTCGTTCATTTTAAAAAAAGAAAGAACCCGTTTAAAATTTTCTGCATTATCGGGCGAATTGAGAGAGCGGGCAATATCTAATTTTTCACTTTTTGTCAAATGAAAATTCAATGCTGCCTTGCTTTCTTCTGTTTCTGATGAGTAGCGAAAAAAGATCTTTGTGGTATTATGTTCGGGGTTTTCAAGATAATAGCCCATCATCGAATTCTGCGAATATTCCATCAGTTTATACCAGTTATTTTGGAGCATCAAAAAAGGTTTGATCGTATGATCCGTAATGTTATCTGACTGATAGGGATGGTCCCACCCTCCTGTAGCACGGTCAAAAAGTTGAATCATCAAAACGCCACCTGTATTTTCTTTTATCCAGTCGTCAAACGATTCAAGAAAGCGTAATGCTGTTTCCGTTCCATAATTATCACGAAGCCCGGCATCCATTACATCTACTATAGGGTTTGACGGAAGCCATACATTTGGCAACACAACAGGAAACGTTGCATTCATCCGTAACGCTGTTAATACACGAAGATTAAGCGGGTCCTGGTTGGCAAAGAATGAGTTAAAATCTATCGCATCGGGATCCATAAACGGAACCTTGGTTGTATCCTCACGCGGAAGCATCATAAAACGTATTGGCTGCGTACTGATCGTCATCTTTCGTCCATCTCTTGTAACTACAGAATTAAAAAACATCAACGGAATATTTGCTTCCTTTTCATCTTCGGCATAATCGCGTAATTGTTTGTTTAAAAAACCTCTTGTATTATCATTCAGCTTCGATTCAAATGCAAAGCCGCGGTCTTTTACATATTTATAAGGACCTACGCGAAATTTTTGCGCAGGCGCAATCAAATCTCTTGCGACAAACGATGAAAACATCGGGTTTAATAAATCGCCGGCTATATCATCAGTGTATTTTTTATCCTGCAGATCAATTTTTTTCCCCTTTTGTTTCTGAAGATATAGCTCCCTGAAATAAGTGGCTGATAGCATGCCGCCGGAGGCACCGGTGATAAGAAACGTTTTTTTCATCATTTCGCCTTGTGTTATACTATCCAGCCGCTGCAGCATATTCATGGTAAATGTTGCGCTTCTTTGACCGCCGCCGCTGGTATTTATTATCACTAACAGCGGTTTATCCGAATTCTGTTTTCGTTTCCATTTTTCCAGTATGCTGATCATATTCTTTTTATCAGCATTGATATTTTCAGGTGTACATAGTTTTAATAATCCCTCGCGGCTATACGATGGCCGCTCACTGCTGTTGAGATAATTTAAGCCATATGCTTTATTTCTCGGGTCAATCCAGTTGAGCTGGTAAAATATATTCAGGATAAGAATAAGACCGATCAAATAAGGGATACTCCACGATTGCAGAAAATAAGTAAACGCACCCGAAACGCCGATAAGGATGGCAAAGAAAATTGTTATACTTGCCGCTGCCGGTATCTGGAACAATTTATTTTCTAAAAAATTGCCGGTTATAACCAGGAAGAAGAACGCTGCAAATACGGAAATAACGGCCGCAAAATGGTGACGCTTGAACATCGTTTCCACAAATTCATCCGTATAGTGAGAAACATTTCTTGTTTTGCGTACTCTGAATGGTGTGTCGATATACCACTCCACATTAGTTTTAGCAGAACTGCTGATACTGTTCTCTTGTTTTGCAGACTCAAGATGCACCACGTATTCGTCGATACTTTTTATAGCAGGCAACAGGCGGCGGATGATAGATCTGTCTGCACGAAAAAAATACATAAATGATATCGAAATAATAAAAATCAAACCGGCAAGAAATCCGCCGGCAAGAAATAATATTTCAGTAACCGATATCAGCTCTTTTATATGATCAAACCGGTAAGCTTTTATAAAGTAAAATACCAGGAAAATAAGCGGAAGCGCACTGTTGTTGATGCAGTATTTCAAAAACGGATTTGTTGTAGCCGATAAAAAACGAAAATGTTTACTGAACAGGATAAACGTTGTAATATTCCAGCTCATAAAAAACATACCGACCGCAACACCTACAAGGGCAAAACTGATTGTGTTGACGTCGGCGAGATATTCCGGTGCCAGGAATAACGAATCGGCACCAAATGCCTTCATGAATGAGCCGTTGACAACACTGAAAAGTATAAACCAGAATAGCAGCAATGCCTGGTATTTCCTGAAATGCAGGAAAAGCAACTGAACCGGAAAGGAATAATAAAATCCGCGCAACCAGGCTTTCATAAGTCAGGTAAATAATTGATTTTAAAATTAATACTTTATCCTTGCTATTTCAAGCAACGAAAAAAACACTCAGGTATTGCCGGTTTGTTTGTTTCTTACAACATAAAGCATAAGCACCAGCGAAAGAAGCAACAGCATGGCTACCAATTGATGCAATTGCGCCATCCATTCAAAAACACCCCAATGATTGGGCACGATATGGATGCTGGCAACTACCGAGAGAATACCCAACAATACCTGAAGGCTGACAATTGTAAGCGGTAATGGCCTTACCTTATTAAAAAATGACGATCCTTTTATCCTGTAAACGCTTATTGTCCAAACAATAATTAACGCAAGAATAAGATAAGCCACGGTGCGATGGATAAAATGAATAGTTATTTTATTTTCAAGAATATTTAATAAACCATCGGGACCAGCAAGCATATTTGGCGGAATAAAAGTGCCATTGATATCCGGCCAGGTCGGTGCCGCTGTTGCAGCCTTGTGACCCGCCATTAAAGCACCATAGATAAGCTGTATAAAAACCAGAGCAAGTATGCTCCAGGTGAATTTTCGTTGGGTTGAATTAATTACAATTGCTCTTCCGGGTAAAAGCAATTGCAATGCAAACCAGAATGTATATGACAACAGGCCTAAAGCAAAAACAAAGTGAAGAGCAAGTCTGGTTGGTTTTACATATACGGCGTCACCTGTAAGACCACTTGCGACCATAATCCAGCCTATTGCTCCTTGTAAAGCCCCCAATAAAAACAGGATGATCAATGGCCGGATCATCTCTTGTTTAAAACGCTTCTGAATTATAAATACAACAAAAGGTATAGCGAAAACAACGCCGATTAGCCTGGCCCAAAAACGATGAAACCATTCCCAGAAGAATATAAACTTGAAATCTTTAAGCGTAAAATCAAAATTCAATAAGTGAAACTGCGGTGTTTGCTTATATTTTTCAAATTCTGCAATCCAATGTTGCTCGTTTAAGGGTGGCAATGCCCCTGTAATGACATTCCATTCTGTAATAGACAGGCCCGAACCGGTAAGACGGGTAATGCCTCCCAATAAAATCTGGACGATCAGCATACCAACGCCAATCAATAACCAGATAGCGACAGGTCGGGATGAAGGAGGAGCGGGATTGTTCATGACGGGCGCAAAGGTAGGATCGCTGATGAAAACATTGGAATGATTTCGGGGAACAGCCTGCACCCCCTAAAGACGTAAGCAGGAAAATCGCAAGCGGATATTGTTTTTTTCGGATTGGCAGCTGGCTTAATACTTGCGAAAAAAATAAAAGAAATTGTCCTGCAGTTGACATTTAAGTTTATAAAAATTTTGAAATTTCATTTGCAATTCCCTTGCAATAAGAAATTATTGAACATTTATTATAAAATGAATCAATCAAATGTTTTTTTTCGTAGCTTCTCATACACTTCCAAAAACTATTTTCTCAACCTACAACTATGTTATATGGAAAAACATGAACAGCAAACCTCCCGTAGAGGTTTTTTGGGTTCCCTTGCAGCAGGAACGACTGCGTTAGGAATCTCTGCCATTGCCACACCGCTTAATCTTCATGCCGAAACCACCACCATAACCAATGCTGATGACCCAGAAGCATGGTTTGCCAAAATAAAGGGTAAGCATCGCGTTATTTTCGACGTTACCCAGCCCCGGGGAGTTATGCCTTTTGCATGGCCAAAAGTTTATCTGTTAACGAACCAGGCAACAGGAACACAAGCCAAGGATTGCAGTGTTGTTGTTGTGTTGCGTCACGATGCCATTCCCTATGCTATGCAGGACAGTCTTTGGGCAAAGTACAAATTTGGAGACATGTTTAAGATTGATGACCCAAAAACAAAAGCCCGTTCCGTCCGTAATCCATTCTGGAAACCGCAGCCTGGCGATTTCAAAATTCCGGGTGTCGGAGCAGTAGAGATAGGAATAAATGAATTGCAGGACAACGGAGTCATGTTCTGTGTATGTGACGTAGCATTAACTGTATATAGCGCAGTGGCAGCAGGAGCGTCTGGTGGAAATGAAGCAGAAATAAAGAAAGAATGGGTAGCAGGATTGTTACCGGGAGTGCAGGTCGTTCCGTCCGGTGTGTGGGCCGTGGGTCGTGCACAGGAACATGGCTGCAATTATATTTCCGTTGGCGGAGGCGACTAAATTTTTATTAAATAGTAGTGCAGGCATTTCTTCAATTTGCCTGCACTATTTTTTTGCTCCTGATTTTCTTGATTCATCAATAGGACCAAAGGGTCCGTATTTATGTTGTTTTGCAGAAAAGGTATCGGCAAACGGGCCATAAGGATAATCAACCGCTTTCTTTTTTATATCGGGCCAATCTTGATTAAAGAATTTCACGGGCCTTGGCTTTGAGTTTACAAAGGCAGCTACATCCCACGCTTCTTCATCCGTAAGATCCGGTGATTTAAAGGAAGCTTTATCAAAAGGCATATTATATTTTACATATCCCGCAAAACGGGTGAGCCGGTAAAGACCCGCACCAATATTATAACTGCTATCGCCCCATAAAGGAGGATAGACGAACCCGGTTGAATCTGCTCTTAAAATTCCCTGGCCGTTTTTCCCGTGACATCGTTCGCATTTACCTACATAAACAACCTGTCCCTTGGCAGAATCAGCTGCACGGTTTAAAAAAGGCAATTCAGCTGTTCCGGCACCTTTTGGTTTTGTTTTTTTCGGCACATCCTTTCCAATCCACTTAAGGTAGGCGACCATGGCCCGCATTTCTTTACTCAGGCTATCTATCGTCTCCCCGTTAAGACTTCTTTGCAGGCAATCGTTGATCCGAAATTCTATAGATTCAAGAATGCCGCTGCGGTTTCTCATCTGCGGATAATTGGCGGCTACTGCCGAAAAGCAATTACCATAAGGTTTAGCACCCGCATCCGTATGACAGTTCTGGCAATTCATGCCATTGGTAATAGCAGCTACCGTTCCTTTGGGCCCCAGGTATTTTGAGGTGCTGGCGATCAAATCCCTTCCATATACTATCAATTCTTTTTCCGCAGGCTCTGTGATAGCATTAATATCCGGCGCCTGCCATTCTGCACTTGATGAGTCTTTTGTTGCTGCGCTGTTTGCTTGTTCCTTTCGTGATTTGAATAATGCTTTATCTAAAAAGATTGTGAGTGCAATCAATGCTATAATAAATGGAAGCCATAGTATACGCCGCCATTTCATTGTTTAGTGTTTAGTAGTTAGTTAATGAAATAATCAGTTTCTAAAAAACTCCCTTGTTTGCCGGCCGTTGGGAGCGATTATTAAAATTACAATAATCGGAGAAGCTTTTCTTTTGAATGGCTGAAAATAACGGAAAGGGGTGACATGGGCTGAATTTATCAAGGTATAACTCTTCCCAAAAAACATAGAAAAAATTGTGAAGTGACAGCCAGTATCGCAAAGAAAATGCAGATGTGGATTTTTTATTGCTCAGAAAAATGAAAGATATAGATCAGGAAACTATTTTTGACTTTCAATTGCTGATGTGCTGAAATCTTTTTACCAGGAAGAAAAAACCGAAGCCGGCTGTGATGAAGCAGGTCGTGGCTGTTTTGCAGGACCCGTATTCGCGGCTGCTGTTATTCTGTCAAGAGACTTTTCGCATCCTGTATTGAATGATTCCAAACAAGTGAAAGAAGAAGAACGGTATGAATTGAGAGAAGTGATCGAAAGAGAAGCGATCTGTTTTGCCGTTGCAAGTGTGGATCATGAAGAGATCGATTCGATAAATATTTTAAGAGCTTCTTTCAAAGCGATGCATCTTGCAATTCAGCAATTAAAACAAAAACCTGGTTTGCTTTTAATTGACGGCAATCGCTTCACCCGTTATAAACGAACACCACATCTCTGCATTATAAAAGGTGATGGAATGTATGCATCTATTGCTGCGGCCAGCATCCTGGCCAAAACTTACCGTGATGATTATATGAAAAAACTACATCACGAATTTCCTCATTACAACTGGGCGTCGAACAAAGGATATGGCACGGAAGAACACCGCAGGGCAATAGAAGCACATGGCTTGTGCCAATATCATCGTAAAAGTTTTAACATTACTGCTGCTCAACCCGAACTTTTTGATTAGCAAGGCTGTTAAAGTTTTCTTAGGGCTTAAACTTCAAAGGGCAATACACATCTATTTAGTTAAACAATCATTCTTAACTATTAAAAAAGTGTACTCATGAAAAAGTTATTGGTATTTGGAATCATCTTTACCCTTATTTCGGCAGCTGCATCTGCGCAGCAGGCTTCCGGTGAAAATTACCGACGTCACCGAATGGAAGAATCATATCGCAATGGTGAATTCAACCGGCATGACACGCGTCGTTTTGAAAGGGAAAAACGCAGAAGCTACCATGATGGAAGATTCAGCCGCAGAGAACGTCATCGTATGCACAGAATGTATCGCCACGAACGCCGGCACTTTCATCATTCCAGGCATCACCGTTATCATAATTTCCAATAATATACAGAAGGACTATTGTGTTTAATGGCTAAAGCATCGCTATATAGCGATGCTTTATTTTTTTCAAAAGTTGAAAATAAAAACCTGATACTATATAATTGTAGATGTCTTGTTCCGTATGCAGGGTTTAGTATCAACTCTCTTCCCATTTTCCAAGTCCCTGCCTTATTAAGACGGGTTCGTCGCCGGTGCAATCGATAATAGTAGAAGGTATCGCACCTCCTATACCACCGTTCACAACAATGTCAACTTCATTCATGAAGTTCTCGTACATAATTTCGGGATCCGTATAATCTTCCACGATTTCGCCGGGCAATGAAGCGCTTAATACCGGTCTGCCTAATTCTTTTATTATTGCCCTGGCAATAGCATTGTCCGGTATGCGCAGGCCAATCGTATCCTTTTTGCTCTGCAGCATTTTTGGAACCATTTTACTTGCAGGTAAAATAAATGTGTAAGGACCGGGCAGGTATTCTTTCAGCATCCGAAATACATAAGTGGGCAATTGTTTTGCAAAATCACTAAGATGACTGAGATCATAACAAACAAATGAAAGCTGGGCTTTTCGCGGGTCGACATTCTTTATCCGGCATATTTTTTCGATGGCTTTATGCTGGTAGATATCACAACCTAATCCATAAATCGTATCTGTTGGGTAAATAATTATTCCACCAGCGCTGAGCGTGTTTACGATTGATTTTATATGCCGCGGTTGCGGGTTATCCGGATGTACCTGTAAAAGCATAATGTGTCTGCAAATTTAGTTTAAGACGCATTTAAATGAGCCTGTCATATCAGTGATAATTTCTATTCTATATAGTCTCTTTATCTTTGCGCAAACTGCATGGAATGCAACTAAAGCCGGTTGTAACTGTAGATACTATTGATCCTGGAGAATTCAGAAAAGAATTCTATGAACCCGGCATTCCTATAATTATCAAAAACATTTCCAAGCAATGGCCCGCGTACACGAAATGGAACTGGGATTACTTTAAAGAGCTGGTCGGCGATAAACGGGTACCTCTTTATAACAATGTAAAAAGTGACGCATATACGCCAATAAACTCGGCCGATGATTATAAAACGTTTGGTGAATACGTTGATATGGTCCGCAATGGCCCTGCTGCCTGGCGGATTTTTTTATTTAACATTTTCGATCATGCACCGCAGTTAACGAATGATTTTTCATGGCCTGACGAGCTGATGAAAGGTTTTGTAAAAAAATATCCAATGCTTTTTGTGGGCGGCGAAACGTCCATCACCCATATGCACTTTGATATTGACCTGTCGCATATTTTGCATACACAATTTGCCGGCAGAAAACGGGTGTTACTTTTTCCTTTCGGGGAACAGCATAAGCTTTACCGTAAGCCATTTGAAGTATTGAGTCTTGCTGATTTTTCCCATTATCATCATTTCAACGGCACACCGGATTACAGTAAGTTTCCCGCATTGAGACTTGCGCAAGGTTATGATCTTATTTTAAACCATGGCGATACATTATTCATGCCGGCCGGTTACTGGCATCATATGGAATATTTGCAAAGTGGCTTCGCTATGAGTCTTCGGGCACTGCAACCATCTATCAGTGGCAAACTTCGCGGCGCCTGGAATTTGTTTGGCATGCGCAGTATCGATACTGTAATGAAGAAGACTGTACCAAAATGGTGGTATGAAAGAAAGAGGAAGCAGGTTTTTGAAAATGCAGAGAAAGAATTAAGCAGATTCTGATGATCGGCCGTTACAGGCTCACTTCGCTTTTCCGCCCGCCCGTTGTTTCTTCATCACGATTTTCTTTTCAGGATTTTCCGGGAGCCAATCCATTGGTGGTATAAGGGCCGGTGTTTTGTAATAATTATTTTGCAAACTGTCGTTCCAACCGTTTGGGTTTCGGTTAAAAGAGGTGCTGCTGAAATAAATCGCTCCCTGCACATTCTCGGTTTGTCTTGCGAGTTTTATTTGATTCGGTATTTCCTGCGGATTTTTCCAGGCGGCATTCGTTCCTGCTTTATAGGCCGCAATACCAATGTATAAATGTTTTCCGTAACTGTGTTTTGACCACCAGTCGATCAGCTTTTCATATGCAATTTTCGGATGACCAATTTCGAGGTACAACTGTGGCGTTACATAATCCACCCAACCCTGGCGAAGCCACAATAAAATATCAGCGTACAAATCATCATAGTTGGTTACTGAAGATTTGCTATCACTTCCATCCGGATCCTGGTCGTTGTTGCGCCATACGCTAAACGGTGAAATTCCAAATTTTACCCACGGCTTTTCCTTCTTAATAACCTGGCTTAGTTTTACAATAATGGAGTCAACATTGCTCCGGCGCCAGTCGTTCTTGGTAAGCTCCGTACCGGAACGTTCATACGCTTTTTCGTCCGGAAACTCTTTTCCGGCTATGCGATAAGGATAGAAATAGTCATCCATATGCACCGCATCAATATCATAACGGCGCACTATATCCGCAACTACATCGGTTACGAATTGCTGTGCTTCTTTATTGGATGGGTCAAAATATTTAGTTGTGCCATAGGTGAGAAACCATCCGGGATGTTTCTTTGTGATATGATTTTTTGCAATGGAAGCAGAACGTATATTAAAATTGGCCCTGTAAGGATTCAGCCATGCATGAAATTCCAATCCGCGCTTATGCGCTTCTTCAATCATGAACTTTAAAGGATCATACCAGGGTGACGGCGCTTTACCTTGTACACCCGTGAGCCATTGACTCCAGGGCTCATATTTGGAGGGATAAAAAGCATCGGCTGCCGGACGAACCTGTACGATCACTGCATTCATGCCATTCCGTTTATGCATGTCCAGCTGGCGGATAAATTCAGCTTTTTGCTCTGCAACATTCGTCATTCCTCTTGCAGGCCAGTCTATATTGTCTACGGTAGCTATCCAAACACCACGAAATTCATAAACAGGCTGGGAAAAAGCAGGGGAAAGAAAGAGTTGTAATGCGGCAATAAAGAGCAAGAGGCGGAAAAGCTTCATATTTTCAAATACAGAATTAAAACACGAAAGTACAAACAATGCATCAGTGATTATTCCATACTGCGTATTTTATCTAATATTTTGCTAAGGTTCGCTGCTTCTTCCTGTGAAATATTTTTGAGAATCCCATCCAGCTCATCTTGCCGGAGGTCCAGCTTTTTCAGCAGGTTCCTGCCTTTTACAGTGATAACAACGTCCACCAGGCGACGATCTTTTCCGCTTACTGCCTTTCTCACCAGCCCTTTTGCAATCAGCCTGTCTACAATGCGGCTCGTATCACTCATTTTGTCAATCATACGTTCACGGATTTGCAGCGTAGATAAGGGCTTTGGATGACTACCGCGAAGTATACGAAGAATATTAAATTGCTGCATGGTAATATCAACCGGCAACAGGAATGCCTTTACTTTTTCCATCAGCCAGCAATAGGTATAAGCAATATTGACCGAGGCCCGCTGATATTCGTTCCTGAACCTATGTTGACGGATGTCCTTATCTATGCTCATGCTGTTCTTTCACCTAAATTATATTCTTCGTTTCAAACATGATCATTTTGTAAAATTATTTTAACAAGACCCTTTCATATTTTAAAATGAAATAATTTGCATGCATATCCACCACTATGCGCCTGTTATCCGAATCGATCAGAAACTTTTGTGAAGGGTTTGTTTCTTTTTATAAATCACTTTACGAAGCATTGAAAACCTGGTAATGCCTGGCAAACGTAAATGTGAAACTATGCAATGCGAATCGTTTTGCGTTGCCTTTTTACGTTTTACTTTTCAGGATTCCGACGACAAACCCGTCGGTTACTTATCTCTGTTCCTTTCTGAGTTCCGCGGCCAGTTTAAAGATGGTGAAAAGGTGATGGGCTTCATGCAATAGAAAAAAATTCAGCCATTGCATCAGGTCCATTGGCCCAAATACAGGATGACTGCCGGTTTTCCGCAGGCTTTCTTCATCAAGGTTATTTATTTGCGCAGCTATATCTTTCCGCAGGCCAAGAAGGTCCTGCATTATTTCTCTTGTAGATTTACTGCAGTTGACAGGAAAATAAGGATCAGTCTCTGCAACGTAACGATCAAATGAAGGGTTACTGCCTGTAAGCATTTCCTTTACGCGAAAAATAAATACGTGCTGATACGTTTGCAAATGAACAATGTTTTCAAATACTGACCATTTGCCGGGAATTATATGCTGATGCACCTGGTCATCGGTTAAACCTTCAACAAGATCCAATAATGATTTATGCTGATATTGTAAGCGGGTGGTGATTGAAGAAGGCAATGGCATAGGTAAGGCTTTAATAACGATCAGGGTTTTTCCCGACGAAAGATAAAATAGAATTACCAATATTACTATCCACTGCGGAAAATTTGTGGTTTTCAGCTGCCTGCATCAGTATTTTCCCGTAGCCTCAAACACCGGGATTCACGCAAAATCTAACGCAAACGGATAGATGCGATTATCCATTGCTCCATACTTTCGTTCCTTCCGAACAATTTGAACAGATGTCTATATTTTTTCTGCCTTGCAAAATTTTTGTACGGAACTTTTTATACTCTCCGTTCGTCCACACTTCCTTAAACGATTTAGTTTTCAAATCGCCGAGTTTGTGTTGTGCGTCTTTATCAAAACAGCAGGGCGCAACAAGTCCATCCCAGGTAATTACCGGGTCGTGCCAAAGCCGCCAGCAATGATTGGTAAGATTGCCTTTGAATTCATAACTATCTCCCTTCTTTCTATAGCGGCTATATTGATCGATCGTCGGTATCAGTTTGTTTGGGTCGTTTTCATAATCATATACCTGTGCCGTTTTAAACCACACATCGTCCACACCAATTTCTTTTGCCAGTTTTTTTACATCTTCTACCTGGTGTTCATTCGGTTTTACAACAAGAAACTGGAATACAATAAAGGGAGTTTTGCTTTTTAATTCTTTCTTCCATTTTACAATGTTCTTTGTCCCTTCAATAACTTTATTAAGTTGCCCGCCGATACGATATTGCTGGTATACTTCCTGTGTGGTTCCATCTATAGAAATGATCAGCCGGTCGAGACCACTTTCTATGGTACGCTTTGCATTGTCATCGCTTAAATAATGTGCGTTGGTAGATGTGGCCGTATAAATCTTTTTTGCCGAAGCATACTTCACCATATCCAGGAAAGCCGGGTTCAGGTAAGGCTCGCCCTGGAAATAAAAAACCAGGTAGAATAAATCCTTTGCCAGCTGATCAATAGTCTCGGTGAAGAAATCTTTTTTAAGCATACCTGTCGGACGTGTAAATGCCCGCAGGCCGCTCGGGCATTCGGGACAACGCAGGTTACAGGATGTTGTCGGTTCAAACGAAATAGATACAGGCATACCCCATTGAACCGGTTTTTTTACGATCCTGCTTACGTAATAGCTGCTAAGAACCTTACCAGCATTCCACACCCGTCGCAGGGTAAGTTTGGATAAAAGATTGATACTATCGTTACGGTTAAACCGGGACATGTATTTGTAAAGTTAAGTGTGTATCTTGATATGCTTTTAGCAATGGCCCAACTGCCGCACTATACCATTTTTCCACTCGGCGACGCTGCCGCAACCATTGATTTTGGCAACGTGATTGACGAATCCATTAACCGCCACGTACTCTCCCTGTTTCACTCCTTTAACGAAAATCGCATCCCCGGTATTACAGAGCTGGTGCCTGCCTATAGTTCGCTGACTGTATATTATGATATTATGACGATACGCAGGCGATATCCCTTATATAAAAGTGCATTCGACTCTGTCAAAGAGATTATTACGGAGAAAATAGCAGAGCCCTTTAAAGAATCAGCATTTAAAGGAGAATTTGTAAAAATCCCTGTATGTTATGATGCAGAATTCGCATTGGATGCAAATGAGTTGTTCCGTACTAAAAAAATAAACAGGGATGACCTCATTCGTATACATAGTTCAAAGACCTACACGGTGTATATGCTCGGTTTTTTACCGGGCTTTAGTTACATGGGTATCGTGGATGATGAAATAGTTATGCCAAGAAAAGTAAATCCGAGAGCCAGGGTTGAAGCAGGCAGTGTGGGTATAGCAGGATATCAAACAGGCATTTATCCGTTGCCGTCACCGGGCGGTTGGCAGATTATCGGGCGCACCCCTTTGCGCTTATTCAATGCAGACAACAGCGATTTTACTTTATTAAAACCGGGCGACCAGGTACAGTTTTATTCAATCAGCAAAGATGAGTTTAACAGTTATTAAGCCAGGCATATTGGATTCGATACAGGACGGTGGCCGTTTCGGTTATCAATATCTCGGCGTCAACAGGGGCGGCGCTATGGATGCCTATTCGGCCGAAGTGGTAAACATGCTCGTTGGCAACAACAATGATGAAGCGGTGATTGAAATGCATTTTCCCGCCGCTGCTTATTTATTCCGGCAGGAGACAATCATTGCCGTGGGTGGCGCTGACTTTATACCAAGTATTAATGGAGAAGAAATTCCGCTATGGCATCCCGTTATCATCAGCAAGAATAGTATTCTTCAGTTTCAGAATATACGAAAAGGGGCACAATGCTATCTTGCAGTAAGAGGTGGGTTTGACATGACGAAATGGTTGGGCAGTTATAGTACAAATTTAAAAGCAGGTGTTGGTGGCTTTGGTGGAAGAAACCTGCAAAAAGACGATATCCTGCATTTTAAAAAGCCGGAATGCTGTTCCAAATTTTTATCTGAAAAAGAATTTATAGTCTTGCCCTGGCAGGCAGATATAAAATGGAACCCGTTTCCCTCAGAAATAATTTCCATTGTGCGGGGACATGAATGGGATTGGCTGAATAAAAATTCGCAAAAGGATTTTTTGAATAGCTCATTTACTGTTACCGTTTCTTCAGACAGGATGGGCTATCGATTGCATGGCACTGCTCTTGTTTCAGATAAAAAAACAGAATTGATTTCATCTGCTGTCAGTTTCGGCACGCTGCAACTGCTGCCCGATGGACAGTTGATCGTCCTTATGGCCGATCATCAAACCGCCGGCGGATACCCGCGAATAGGACATGTTATATCTGCACAGCTATCGCAATTCGCACAGGTGAGGCCGGGAGAAAAAATTCAGTTTTCATTCAAAGAAACAGGTGACGCCGAATATTTATTATCACAGCAAAAACATCATTTGCTGCAACTGCAAAACGCCTGTAAATTCAGGTTGGATGAATTTCTCAAATCCTGATCATGTTTTCAATTGACATCAACTGCGATATGGGAGAAGGCATTGGAAACGACGAACGGATAATGCCATTTATAAGTTCGGCGAGCATCGCCTGCGGTTACCATGCCGGTGATAAGCACACAATGGAACAAACTGTTGATCTCTGCATAAAACACAACGTCGCTATTGGTGCACATCCTTCTTTTAAGGATAAAGAAAATTTTGGCAGAAGTGAGATGAATCTTTCTGTAGAAGAAACTTATGCAATCGTGTCGAAGCAGGTCAACGATTTATTAACAATTGTAAAAGAAAAAAACACAACCCTGCATCATGTAAAACCGCATGGCGCCTTATATAATATGTCGGCAAAAGATAGTTTGCTTGCTGCAAGCATTGCAAAAGCGGTGAAAGACAGTGATGGCTCATTAATATTATATGGTCTTGCCGGCAGTTGCTCATTGTCAGAAGCAAAAAAAATCGGGTTAAAAACAGCAAGCGAAGTATTTGCCGACCGTACGTACCAGGACGATGGCTCTTTAACGCCGAGAAAACAGGCAAATGCATTAATTGAAGACACACACAAGTCGATCGGGCAGGTATTGCAAATGATAAAGGGAAAAAATGTAATAGCCCTATCGGGAAAAAACGTATTCATTAATGCAGAAACAATATGTATACACGGCGATGGCAAACATGCCGTTGAATTTGCAAAAACCATTTATGATAAATTAAAACAGGAACGTATTGTTATCAAAGCCATCTAAATTTCGCATACCCGGTGGCGTAGGTTTAGGCGCTGCTTTCCTGATGGCCAATTCATCTATAGGCCCGGGGTTTCTCACACAAACTTCTGTTTTTACACAACAACTACTAACCAGTTTCGGGTTTGTTATACTCGTCTCTGTTTTACTCGATATCGGTGCACAGTTAAATACATGGCGTGTACTCACCATCAGCGAAATGCGGGCACAGGATCTTTCCAATAAATTATTACCGGGGCTTGGCTATTTCTTGTCCGCTCTCGTCGTACTTGGAGGCTTTGCTTTTAACATCGGCAATATTGCCGGTTGCGGTCTGGGTGTAAATGTATTGACGGGGCTCAGCTTTCAGCAAGGCGCTGTTATCAGTTGCGTTGTTGCACTCATTTTATTTTGGGCGAAAGAAATCGGAAAAATGCTCGATGGGTTTACAAAAATTCTCGGCACGATTAAGATACTATTGACATTGTTTATTGCTTTCAAAGCCAACCCTCCTCTATTGAAGGCGGTTCAACACACGTTTGCCCCTGAAAAAATCAGTTTGGTCGCCATCGTCACTATTGTCGGCGGCACGGTCGGTGGTTATCTAACTTTCTCCGGCGCTCATCGTTTGCTTGATGCCGGTATAAAAGGAAAAGAAAATCTGCGGCAGGTAAACAAAAGCGCTTTGAGCGGAATTATTATTTCCACCATTATGCGTTTTATATTATTCCTGGCAATTGCGGGAATAGTGTCAAAAGGATTTACTCTCGATAAAAATAATCCCGCTTCAACTGTTTTTCACGTTGCAGCAGGCGACATCGGTCTTCGCATATTCGGAATTGTTTTATGGAGTGCCTCCATTTCATCCGTTGTCGGATCTTCTTATACATCTGTTTCTTTTTTTAAAACATTTCATCCTGCATTCGCGAAGCATGAAAGATTGTGCATCTCAGTCTTTATCATTTTAACGACGCTTATTTTCGTTTTAGTGGGTAAACCGACGGAATTACTCCTTTTAGTAGGTGCAATTAATGGGTTGATTCTGCCGGTAGCTCTCTCCATTATATTAATTGCAGCGACCAAAAAGAATTTAATGAAAGGTTATAAACATCCATTATGGATGCAGGCGGCCGGATGGATTGTTGTTATTGTAATGGGATGGATGGGCGCGGTGACGATTCAGGAGAGTTTAAGCGCATTGTTTTAATTGTTTAAAGCATACAAGAATAGAAGCGAATGTCTTATTTGCGAACCTGTATGCCTTTAATGCCTTGTATGGATCACCTTCGATCTGCCTCACTTACATTTCCTTATCTTTATTCTCTTCGTAAAAAAAATTTATGATGCTACGACTGCTGTTTGTCCTTATTGGCATTTATATCATTAATATCGGTTTTAGTCAAAAACAAAAGACCTACTGTAATCCTTTAAACCTGGATTATGGCTATACACCGATCCCCAATTTTTCGGAAGCAGGAAGACATAGAGCAACTGCCGATCCGGTAATCGTAAATTATAAGAACGATTATTATCTTTTTTCAACCAATCAATGGGGATATTGGTGGAGTAATGATCTGTTGAATTGGAAATTTATATCCCGAAAATTTTTACGGCCCTGGAATGGCGGCGTGTACGATGAACTCTGTGCACCGGCTGTTGGCATAATTGGCGATACAATGATCGTTTTTGGTTCTACTTACACAAGCACTTTCACCATCTGGATGAGTACTAATCCAAAAGAAAATGACTGGAAACCTTTGGTTGATTCATTTTCCATCGGCGGCTGGGACCCCGCATTTTTCACCGATGATGATGGCCGCCTGTATATGTACAATGGCAGCAGCAACCGCTATCCACTGTATGGTATAGAGCTTAACCGTAAAACATTTCAACCGATAGGCACGCGAAAGGAAATGTATATGCTCGAGGACTGGCGTTATGGCTGGCAACGTTTCGGTGAATATTATGATAATACTTTTCTCGATCCCTTCATCGAAGGCGCCTGGATGACTAAGCATAACGGTAAGTACTACCTGCAATATGGCGCACCGGGTACTGAATTCAGCGGTTATGCAGACGGAGTAGTTGTTGGCGATAACCCGTTGGGTTCGTTTACGTCGCAATCGCAACCTCTATCCTTCAAGGCTGGTGGCTTTGCAAGAGGTGCAGGTCATGGAGCTACTTTCCAGGATAACTGGAATAATTACTGGCACATATCCTCCATGGTTGTTGCTGTAAAAAATAATTTCGAAAGAAGGCTGGGAATCTGGCCGACCGGTTTCGATAAAGACAATGTGATGTACTGCAATACCGGCTTCGGAGATTATCCTACCTATCTGCCCGATGGAAAAGCAGATCATTTACAAAGCCGGTTCACTGGCTGGATGTTATTGAATTATAATAAACCTGTGCAGGTTTCGTCTACACTGGGCAGTTATGAATCTAATTTTGCCGTAGATGAAAATATAAAAACATACTGGAGCGCAGCTACAGCCAATAAAGGTGAATGGATACAAACTGATCTCGGAAAAATCAGCACGATAAACGCCCTACAAATCAACTATGCCGACCAGGATGTTGATTCTTCATTTCTTGGAAAAATAAACGGCATTTATCATCAGTATAAAATTTACCAGTCAGACGATGGAAAAAAATGGAAGTTGCTCGTAGATAAAAGCAATAATAAAACGGATGTTCCTCATGACTATATTGAATTAACACAACCGGCATCCGCCCGTTACCTGAAGTTGGAAAACATTCATATGCCGACGGGCAAATTTGCGATCAGCGGGTTCAGGGTTTTTGGCAATGGTAATGGCAGCAAACCTTCTTCGGTGAAAGACTTTATTGTGTTGCGCACCGAAAAAGATAAGCGCAGTGCATGGTTGAAATGGAGATTGGTAGACAACGCCTATGCGTATAATATTTACGCCGGGCTGGCACCTGACAAATTATATAACTGCACCATGGTTCATGGCGTTAATGAATACTATTATAAGGTGATGGATAGCCAGGTACCTTATTATTTTTGTATTGAAGCGGTAAATGAAAACGGCGTGTCGGAAAAAACCAAGGTTGTTAAAGTAAATTAATATGGCAAAAAGAAACCAGGATTGCAAAGTTGCTTCATCAATCTGATGCGTTGATCAATCGTGTAAATACCTGGCTGTTGATTTATCTTCCTGGTGCCGCCAGAGTTCATTGAAGATGGCGCTGTTCTTCTTTAAATCAAGAAATGTTCCGCTGGCAACGACGTGACCATTTTTCAATATATACACATAATCGAAATAGCTCAGCAGGTAAAGACGATGAAGGCTGGATATGATCGCCTTCCCCTTGCACTCATGAAATAACTTTTCATAAATCTGTATTTCAGTTTTCGGATCAACACTGCTCGTCGGTTCATCCAATAAAATAATATCACTGCTTTTAGCAGCAAGTATTCCCCTTGCCAGCGCAAGCCGTTGTTTTTGTCCTCCTGATAAATTCACTCCTTTCTCCTGTATGTTCGACTGAAGACCCTTCGGTAATTGACCCACCACTTCGGTAAAGTGTGCCGTTTCGCATACTTCCATTATTTCATTTTCAGTGAAAGGAAGGCCAAGCGTGATGTTGTGCTCAATTGTATTTTCAAATATTTCCGGTTCTTGCGGAAACAGGGTAACCGATCCCGTTATACTATTTATCGCAACACCATTTGATCCATCTACCGTGATCTCAGTTCCAGGCTGCGGATCATACAAGCCGCGAAGCAATGCCATCACTGTAGTTTTCCCACTTCCGCTTTCGCCGATCATGGCAATGCGCTTTCCTTTTTCCAACCTAATATTAATATTATGCAGGCTTTGTGCTTTTTCATCTGAAGAATATGTTTCCTTATGCGAAAAATTAAGCTTATTGATCTCAATAGTTTGCCACCCGGCGGGCAATCCTTTTCCTTCTTCCGGTAAATGTTGTTTTTTATAGGCTTCCGAAATAAATCTTGCCGTCTGCACATCCGTATTATATTGAACGACCTGCGTATACTGCCAGGCAATATCATGAAAGACACTGGTAAACTGGTTTACGAATCCGAGTAATGCAACAAGCCCGCCAAGCATGAATACGTGACCGGGTAAAGTATTTTGATAAACATAACCTACTGCCGTCACCACATATATCAACGCAACAAGCGTATCGGCAACAAACCATTTCCACTCGTTTATCTTCACTTTTCTAAAAAATGGGCCGAATACATCTTTCACTTTACCAATAAGACTATTCTCCATTCGTTTTTCAAGACGCAGTGTTATAACAGTAATGATATTGGAAAGGCTATCAAACAAAGTACTCGATACAATATGCTCTTTTTCGTTTGTTTCATCTACAGCTTTGATAAAAGGTTTATCAAATTTGAAAATGACCCACACCGTTAGTACGCCCAATGCTATACCAATACTTCCAAACAGTGGTGAAAAAATTACCATTGCGATAAAAGAAGAAAAGAATTTTGTCAATGCATACATGTACATAAACCCGTTCTGAAAAAAGTCTTTCAATGCTTCATAGGCTTTGCGTATACGATTAATCGTCGCCCCGCTGTGATGATCCTGGTGCCATTTTACCGGTAAATGCAATGTTTGGTGATACAGCTCCTGTAAAAAATTTCTGCTCAGGTTGAAGGCAAGCTTTCGCTCCAGTATTCTTGCAGGTCCGTGAAAGCCCCATTCTACCAGTTTCAAAAACATGTATGTTCCTGCATAGATCCATGCGTAGTGAAGATGTCTTATCCCTTCCTTTTGAAGCGAATTAATAAACCAGCCATACAATAAAGGATACATGGCGAAAACACCGCTGGCAAGTATGAAAAGTGAATACACAAGTACATACTGCCTCTTTTCATGCCGGGCATAGCGCCAGGCAGTTTTCATCAACGATATATAAGGGTTGGCCATGGAATACAGAATGCTAAATTAGAATTATTTGCTACCTTTTTTTGACGAGAGTTAGTATTTAAACTTTCCACGGTAAAAATGTAAAAATCCGACAGCGCCAGATTTTGTTCCCTCCATTCATCTTTTATTCAAACCTGCCGCTCACTATTATTTACGGCAAGGTTCGCTTTTCGGGTATTTTGGCGCAAAGATTAACCAGATGAGACTGATTTTGTTACTAATTGCTTTCGGTTGTTGTGTATACCTGTCTGCACAGGAATCAGATCGTGGAAAAATAAACGTAACGATATTGAATGAAAAAAATGAACCGCTGGAGAATGTCACGGTTGAATTGCTGAAGAGCACTGATTCATCATTAGTAAAAGTTGCGCTGACGGATAAGGCGGGGGTTGCTGAATTTGAAAAAATAAATTCAGGATCATACCTGCTGAAAATGAGCTTAACAAATTACTCAACAGAATATTCTAAACCATTTACTTCTTCAGCAGGGCAATCTGACCTGAAATTGGAACGCATCGTGCTTAAACCAATGCCGATACAAATGGGCGAAGTGGTTGTTACAGCGAGGAAACCTTTTATACAAAAACTCAACGACCGGATCGTTGTAAATGTTGACAACAGCATCGTTAGTGCAGGGAGCACTGCTATGGAAGTACTGGAACGTTCACCCGGCGTAGCAGTTGATCAGAATGATGTTATCGGGTTAAAAGGAAGACAAGGAGTGATTATAATGATAGATGGGAAACCGACACCAATGACAGGCGCCGATCTTGCCAATTATTTACGTGGCTTACCGTCTGCCGCTATTGAGCGAATTGATATCATCACCAACCCTTCGGCGAAATATGATGCATCGGGTAAAGCCGGTATCATTGATATACGAATGAAAAAAGATCAACGGCTTGGCGCAAACGGTACGCTTACCGCGGGATATGGCCAGGGTATTTATCCAAAAGCTAATGCAGGAACAACGTTTAACTATCGTAACAAAAAAGTAAACGTCTTTGGCAATTATAATTTCGCCTACCGGGAAAATCTTAATCATCTCATATTAGACAGGAGTTTTTATAACAATGGCGTTTACAATGGAGGTGATCTGAAAGACAATTATGCAAAACTTCCTTTTAAAGCACATACAGCGCGGCTGGGTATGGATTATTTTGTAGATAAAAAAACGATTATCGGTTTTGTTGCCAATGGAAGTTTCTATCATTTTGATCGCACCGCATCCAACAATTCCATCGTAATTGACGATCAGCATAAAGAAAGTTCAACGTTTCAAACTTCATCTTCCAATAATGATGGTTCTAACAACATAGTCGCTAATATAAATCTTAAACATACATTCGACTCAACAGGCAGAGAACTTACTGCAGACGTTGACTACGGTATTTATAATTCAAGTTCGCTTTCGACGTCGGCTACCAGATATTACAATCTTGATGGAAGTTCTTTACAACCGGATTATATTCTCGACGGCGACCAGGATGGCAAGCTGACATTTAAAACTGTTAAAGCCGACTATGTGCTTCCCTTATCAAAAGGAATAAAATTTGAAACCGGCTTTAAAACAAGTTTTGTTTCCAGTGATAATGACGCTAAGTTTTTTGATGTAAGCACGGGCACTCCGCAAAAAGATGCCAGCAAAACAAATCATTTCTTTTATAAGGAAAACAATAATGCAGCCTATTTTAACCTCAGCAAAGAATTTAAAAAGTTCAACATACAGGTCGGTTTGCGGGGCGAACAAACCAATGTAAAAACAACGCAGGCAATTGGCAACGTACAGTGGGATTCGAGTTATCTGCAATTGTTTCCAAGCGCTTTTTTCAATTATCATGTAAAAGAAGATCAAACGATCGGGGTATCGGTAAGCCGTCGCATAGACAGACCCGGCTACTCAAGCTTAAATCCATTTCTTTTCCTGATAGACGTAACTACCTATGCCACCGGCAATCCGGGATTATTACCCGAACTCACCTGGTCTTATGAATTAAGTTATACATTGAAAAACCTGAATTTTTCACTGAGCTATAGCCGCACAAAAAATAACCAGAATATAGCTATCGCAAAATTCAGGGATGTATTTCCCAACATTCCTTCCGAAGACAATGTAACGGTACAGATACCGATTAACCTTACCACATCTGACTATTATGGTTTGACAGTTGCCGCGCCGGTTCGAATCAATAAGTGGTGGAACATGATAAACAATGGTAATTTTTATTACAATCATTTCAATGGTAACCTGGGCGGAACAACATTGAACAATGGTAAGCCCGCATTTGATGCAAGCACAAATAATACGTTTACGTTTGGTAAAGGATGGACATCAGAATTAAATGGCAGCTATAGTTCCGGTGGCCAATATGGATTTATGGTATCGAAGCCGCAATGGGGTGTAGCAGCGGGTATTCAAAAGTTAATAATGAAAAACAAAGCGACAATCCGCTTCAACATCACCGATATTTTCTGGACAAATCTGCCGCGTGCCACGATCACCTATAACAACTATATTGAAAAATGGCATGCCTATCGAGAAACAAGAGTTGCAAACCTGACTTTCACCTATCGCTTTGGTAAGAACACGGTCGCGCAGGCAAGAAGAAGAACAACCGGATCGGAAGAGGAGAGAAACAGAGCGGGAAATTAGACGGAAGTCAGTCAGCTGTTTGATTGGGAAATACAACCCCCTCCAACAGTTTCACTTTTCTGCGTACAAAGTATACCCCTGTAAGCGATATAAGGCAACAGACAACCGGTACAACACTTAAGGAAGTAATTGGCAATAAAGGCAGGCATACAATAGCTACGAGAAGCATCAACAAAAATATGCGACGATTACTGCCTGTTCGCCCCATGCATTTTTGCCAGCATGCCTTTATCAGGAATGTGCCAAGAGATGCAAGCAATATTCCCATCAGCATCATCGAATAAAAATGATAATTATAGGCGAATGTACCCGCTATTGCATTGTCAACAGCGTGATAAGTATTTTCAAAAAGATGGAAAAACATAAGTGTAAGTATACCTGCAGGGCCAAATAATAAGCCATACACTGCTGCTGCACGGGTTTGTTTTTTTGTCTTCCGCTTGATGACTACTGTAAGAAGCAATGGCATTAAAAATATTATGACCAGGGCGGTGAGATCAACATACTCGCGAAAAAATTTATTCATACAAAATAACTTTGCATAAAAATAGTCAGCCGGCCGTCAGCCCCAACCGGATCATTGATGACCTGGATACCAGGCAGGATCAATTGATTTTTATTATTCCTGAATTGTTGCCGCATGTGTTACAGGCTTACTAATTTTATAAGAACAGATTAAAGTCGGGAAGACCGGGAGACCAGATCAATATGAAAAGAGTATTTCTGTATATTATCACATTGCTGATTGCCGGTTCATTGTGTGCACAAACAAAACCGGTACGCGAACTGGCTCCCGGTGTTTATTATTATTTCGGTGATGAATTACAGCATAAATCTGCAAATTGTTTGTGGGTTGTGTTTAAAGATTATGTTTTAGTAGCAGATGCAAACTATCCATGGGGCGCTAAAGAAATTTTGCAGGAGATACGCAGAGTAACAGTAAAGCCAGTACGATTTGTTTTCAATACACACTATCATCACGATCACAGTTTTGGTAATTGCGTTTTTGTAGATTCGGGAGCAACGATTGTTTCAACTACGGCGGCAGCAGCTGAAATGAAAACATGGGGAAAGAGGGAATGGGACCAGAATTACAGTGGTCAGCCTTTGCAGGGATACAGGCAGGAATTTCCATCTGTAACGTTTGATAACCGTCTCGTGTTTGATGATGGTGAACATCGCGTGGAGCTGATCAATATGGGACCGGCGCACACCACCGGCGATGCTGTTGCCCTTTTACCAAAGGAAAAAATTCTGGTTACCGGCGATTTATTTGTGAATGGCAATCCATGGGGCAACAATGTTGCCGATCCGGATGTGAACTACGACCGATGGCTAACAGTGCTGGACACACTCGCTTCATGGAATGTTCAAACAGTAATACCAGGTCATGGTGAACCCGGTACTGTAGAAAATCTGAAGCGTCAACGTGCATACCTGGCGGATATGCTACGGCAGGTAAGAGAGGGATTAAAAGCAGGTAAATCGAAAGATGCACTTGTAAGGGAAATTGATTTAAATAAGCACCCGGTATATGGACAGAATAAAATCTCCACAGAAAGATCTGTGCGGGCAATGTATGACAAGTTAAAGGCCTCTCCTGGATCTTCCCGCTAAAGTTTTAAGTATTTATGAAATGTTCTTTTCATAAACAGGATAGATACAAATACAAATCGGTGAAAATCCGTTTAATTCGTGGCTTCTGCGTTCTATTTCTCCCTACTCCTTTACATCTTCCATCGTTGGTGATTGTGTAGCCAGGTCAAAATCGAATTGCATATCATTCAGTTTGCGGTAAAGACCGTTATGCGCCATGAGTTGGGTATGTGTGCCGGCTTCGCTTACAACTCCTTTATCGATCAATACAATTTTATCTGCATTGCGGATAGTCGACAGCCGGTGTGCAATTACAAATGAAGTTCTTCCTTTCATCAGGTTTTCCAGTGCGTCCTGCACAAGCTGTTCGCTCTCGCTATCTAAAGAAGAAGTTGCTTCATCCAATATCAATATAGCAGGATCCTTTAAAATTGCGCGGGCAATAGCGATGCGTTGACGTTGGCCTCCGCTCAGTTTAATACCGCGTTCACCAACTATTGTATCATATTTTTCCGGAAAATTGGAAATAAACACATGCGCATTCGCATTTTTTGCAGCAGCAATGATCTCTTCATCAGTTGCATCTGGTTTTCCATATGCAATGTTTTCTTTGATACTGCCGCCAAACAAAATCACATCCTGCGGTACAAACGCCATTTGCCTTCTTAATTGCGATAAAGGAAATTCTTTACCGGGGCGTTCATCAAAGTATATTGTGCCACTACCCGGTTCATAGAATTGTAACAGTAATGATGCAATGGTCGACTTGCCCGCACCACTCGGACCTACAATAGCGATTTGTTCTCCATTATTTGCTGTAAGCGAAAGATCCTTTAATACAATGATGTCTTTACGGCTGGGATAGCTAAACGCGATATGTTCAAAACGAACATTGCCCTTTAATTCATATTGCCGCTCAACGGTAACGGGGGTCAACTCAACGGCTTCACCCTCATTTCGCAATATTTCCCGCACACTTTGCGTCGCCCCCAATGTTTTTTGTAATTGTGAAAACATATCCGCAAAGCCTGCGAATGTACCACCTACAAAACCAGAAAAGATAACAAAGGTGACAAGTGTACCAATTGTCAGTTCACCACTTTGAATCAATGTACCGCCATACCAGATGACAAAAGCCAGCGTACCAAACAAACTAAAGATCATAAAGGAAACAAAAGCACCACGGTACCGCGCATTACTGATAGCGGTTGCAACAACTGACTTCAGACTTTTTACATAACGTGTTACTTCGTGGTATTCGCTGGTAAATGCTTTTACAATGGAAATGCCATGAAATGTTTCCTGCACGATAGTGCCGCTTTCTGCCAGTTGATCCTGCGTTTTGCGCGACATTTTACGTATGTGTTTTCCGAATATAACCGCGACTATCGCAAGTAACGGAACTACGGCAAGCATCACCAACGCAAGCTTGGCGCTGATTAAAAAAATAAAAAACAAACCGATGATGAGCATAAACACGCCGCGTAAGAATTCTGCCAATGTAAATGACACTGCGTCCTGTATCTGCGAAAGATCGGAGGAAATGCGGTTGCTTAACTCGCCTACTCTTCTTTCCGTAAAAAAACTAATCGGCATGGTGAGCAGTTTGCTATACACATCTTTTCGCATATCCGCCACCGACCGTTCGCCAACTGCCGTGAGTAAATACACCCGCATAAATGAAAAAACAGTTTGCGCCGCAAGCTGGCAAAATATAAGTAAAAGTGTAGTGTTCAAGCTCCAGTGAATATCTTTCAAACTGAAACCCAATTTTGGGCCTTCATTGATTTTATCGGCGACGGAAGCTCCGGGTGACGCAGCGTCAATCATTTTTCCAAGAAACAAAGGAAACAGACTCGTGGACAATGCAGTGAGTGCAATAAAAATCATCGCCAGTACAAACTTACCGCGGTAAGGCTTCAGGTATTTAAACAATACCAATGCCTGGCGGAGATTCTCCCTGTTGATTTTTGCTTTCGGGGTTTTGCTTTCCGGTGAAAAAGCCCGTTGTCGGTTTGAAGTTGCCATTTGTTTTAAAGGAGACGGCAAAGTTCGACAATTACTTTGTCTGAAGCGGGATTTGGATGGATTTATCGGATTTGTAGGAATAACTAACCGCGGAAATATTGAGTAGCCAAAATCGTCAACCATATTATTAGTTTCGTTGTAGTAAAATTCTTTGCGTTCTTTTGGTGAAATTTTTTGAGCGCTGTGAAAACCTTTTTGCTCTTATCCTGAACTCATCTTACTTTGAAAGACATTTCACCACATCAAAATTTACCGCATGAAAAAAGCCTGCTTGTTTACATTGGCCTTTTTCTTTCTTGAGCAAACTCAGTCGCAGCCATATGCATCATGGACAGACAGTATTTTAAAATTAACCAACGGTCTTGTTGAACGAACGATTCAATTGCCCGTGGCGGCGCATGGCCGTTTCATCACAACCGTTTATAAACCTATACAAGGCGATTTCAATTATTTTCAACCCGTTAATACCGACTTTCAATTTGAAGTTGATCATACTTTGTACTCCGGTAGAGGAAAATGGGTTTTAAAAAATATAAAACCCATCACCGATACAAGACAAGGCGATGGTGCTGCTGTTACACTTTTAAGTAATGATAAAAAAATAGAACTGACTTTACAGTTCCTGTTGTACCCTAACTTACCGTTGATCCGTAAAAGTTTACTTATAAAAAATGTTTCTCCGCGCACCATTATAACAGAATCGATAGACATTGAAAAGTTTGATATAACTGATTACTCCGCTACTACCTATAGCTGGGTTTGCCACGATTATGGCAGAAGACGATCACTGGGGCCATATGATGGCAATATGCAGGATGCATTGATTACTGTGCATAACAGTGACTGGCAACAGGGTATAGTTATCGGCAATGAAGCAGCGGGTGTGGTAAAACATACTTCCGTTTTCTGGGATGAGCCTACCATTTGCGCGGGCTTAACACATAGGGATGCACGTTACCCCTTCCGCAAGTACATACAAAAAGGGGAAACATTTACAACGCCACCTGTATTTACAATGCTCTATAATAATCATAAAGACCCTGATGAAATATTAAATACCGCCGTACCGGAATTTGTTCGGGAGCATATGGGCATCCGCCTTTCTCAATTGGATAAAAAACCCACTTTCGTTTATAACACATGGGTACCATTTGATAAAAACATTAATGAAAAACTGGTGATGGAAGTTGCCAAAGCTGCTGCTGATGCAGGCATGAAAGAATTTATTATTGATGATGGCTGGCCGGAAAATTATGGAGACTGGATAATTGATAAAAAGAAATTTCCAAACGGGTTCAAACCGGTTTTCGATTATATCAAATCGTTAGGTATGAAACCCGGATTGTGGGTGAGTGTGGGCAGTGCATCCACCAACAGTAAGGTTTTCAAAACACATCCCGAATGGTTTGTGCTGGATGAAAAGCAAAAAGCTGCTAACCTGCACACCGAAGATTCAACGATGCGGACAGCCTGTTTCGGTACGGGCTGGTATAATTATATCAAAGAGATTTTAATGAAGCTATCGCTGGATTACGGGCTTGAATATATGAAACTCGATTTCACGGTGGTAACCAGTCCTTATCGCTTTGATAAAAAAACAACCGGATGTTACGCTGCAAACCACCCGGGACATAAAGATCACAACGAATCTTTATTCACCAATTATGAAGCTGTCTGGAAATTGTTTGATGAACTGCATGCAGCAAAACCGGATCTTTTTATCGATTGCACCTTTGAAACGATGGGCGGATTGCAACTGATTGATTATGCAATGCTGAAACATGCAGAAGGCGATTGGCTATCCAATTTCAGCGGACCCGAAGCAAAGGTTGATTTGCGTATACGAAACATGGCCTGGTGGCGATCGCCTGCAATTCCTGCCACTGCATTGGTGATCGGCAATCCTGAAATGCAGGATACGGCATGGGACCTGCACATTAAATCGGTTGCCGGCGCTTTACCGATTATGCTGGGTGATCCGCGCAAATTATCCGGGGCAGATTTTAATAGATACAAAAGTTTTGCAGACTGGTTAGCGCTGATGGAAGACCGTTACCAGGTCATGAATTACCGCCAGGATCTACCCGGCTTTGGGGAGCCTATGGAAGGAATGTGGGATGGGTTTCAACGCATCAATACCCGTACAAAAACCGGTGGAATCATCGGTGTGTTCAGGCAGGGTGCTGTTGCATCAAAACGATTGGTTACGATTCAGCATCTTGATGCTGATAAAATATATGCGGTGAAAAGAATGGATGGTACTGTAATCAGTACGCAAACGGGTAAAGACCTTTCAACAAAAGGTTTTGAGGTTGGTTTGGAAAAACTGTATGATGGAGAGTTGTTTGAGGTCAGCGTGAAGTAATGTACCGCATCCACAAAAAATCGCCGTATATCTTTTTTACCGATTTTAATTTAAACCAGGTGGCGGGCCGCTTTCCATAACCGGCTTCTGCTTCGAATATGGTCGGAGATCCGATAGTGCCATCGGCAATCGGCGCCAGTATAAAGCTGAACTCATCAATCAAACCTGCCTTAAGAAACGAACCATTTACATGGCCGCCACCATCGATGCGTAACCGCTTTATTGAAAATAACGAATAAAGCTTTTCCAGTACAAGTGCAAGATCCAGTTTTGTTTTACCTCCGAAAATATAAGATACGTTTTTCGATTGCAGATGATGCAGGTATTTGTCACTCACCTTCTCTGTGAGCACCTCAATAACATGCTCCGTGGTTACTTTATTTGTATCCCATTGACATTGGCCGGACGGATCAATTACAATCGCGTAGGTTTTAGAATTCTGCACAGCGACAAAATCTTTTCTTGGTATTTTAGATACAGTACCTCCCCTGAGATAATTTTTTTTACTTGAAAATTCCTGCATCGTCACACGACCCACAAGCCATCCATCCGTCTTTATTTTTTCAGCCGTTTCTTCAAAATAGTTCGGCCTTCCCTGCAGGTTCCAGATATTCTGTTTTATGCGTCCGTCAAGTGAACCCATCATATGACAAATAACGTAAGGCTTCATAATGAAAATATAGGTTAATTACCCAACGAAATTAAACCTGTAAACTGAATAAATAATATTTCGGCTATACTGATCAAGGATCATAGCCGGCCCTGCCAGGAAACTCCACCAACCGCGGATCATTTATAGACATAGCAGGAATCCAGGTACTGATCCGTTTGCGATCCCACCAAAGTTTTTGAGGATTGTTACCTTTTGTAAACGTATAACTATACAACGTAGCACGGATATAACGTGGAGGGGTATTTGGAAATGGATTATTTGCAAACAGGCTGATAACGGGCGGATCATTATGAAGAAGCTTCCATACAAGATTCATCGTCCACGGATATTCATCGGGAGTTGACATTGCAGCAAACCACATTTGCCAATCCAATCTCAATTGATAGGGTGCAATTTGCGGCGGACGTTGACCGGGAAGTGTAGGCAGCCCCTTATAAATGTAAGGTTGCCAGTGTGCATTATCGGTAGAGTCTTCATCCATCGTTCCTTCAAACACAACATTCAATCGTTCCTGGCCCACTGTACCAAATGCACCGTATGTATTTACAAGATCCAATGGATCGAATGATCGGTTCATGATTTGCCCGGGTGATACTAAATTAATAGCAGGCTGAATACTCAAAAAACCTATAATAGCCGTAACAACCCAGGCTGTGGTGATCATCGGCCTGGAGGGTTCAGCATTTTGAGCTGCAGTTTTTGCTTCGTGCACTATTTTTTTTGGAAGAAACTTTGCCCAAAAGCCATCATCAAAACAGGCGAGGGCGGGAACAATCGTCAACCAGTTCAGGAAAGAAAGATTGCCGCTGAGAATAATGCTGAATTGAAATAAAACAATTACTGCGCCGGCAATATGCCTTGCCAATCGCGGCCAGAATACAAACCAGGGTGCGGCGAGTTCAGCAAGAAAGTTAAACCATACACCGACTTTCAAGACCGATCGTGGCAGAAAGTGAAACCAGCGG
>Ga0207648_10000371_pt1 | contig 49303 bp, 46 predicted proteins | sample KBSMisM32_FD_184310 | JGI IMG/M metagenome (GOLD analysis project Ga0207648, IMG submission 184310) | Miscanthus rhizosphere microbial communities from Kellogg Biological Station, Michigan, USA - KBS Miscanthus M3-2 (SPAdes) (version 2) | ecosystem: Host-associated > Plants > Roots >... | reverse complement strand
GAAGCGCGTCGATCATAAGCCGCTGCGCGGCCGTTCAGTAACGCGCAGGCGCGCTGACAGCCTTCGATGAGCGCATGCGCTCACTTGGGCATTCAAGTCGCATGCGCGCGCTACCGAGCCTCCGCGAAGCGGACCGCGATCGGCGCGCTTCGTGCCTTTTCTACGTGGAAAGCGCGCGGCCGCCCGAAGCTTTCCACGCAAATATCATCGGGCGCAAATTGCACAGCCCGCCGCGAAGCGGCCGCAAACGCAATTTGCGCACGTCCGCGTCACGGGCTCGGTTCGGAGGCGGCAGCAGGCGGCGCTTGCTTCTCTGCGGGTTGGAACAACACCGCGAACAGCGACGCGATCACCAGCGCGAGCGCGATGAACTCCGACGGGCCCGGCCGCTCGCCGAGGAACAGCATCCCGGCGAACACGCCGACTACGGGAACCGGCAGTGCCGACAACGACGATACGGCGACGGGCAGCGTTCGCGCGAGCGTGAACCACGCCCAATGCGCGAGCGTCCCCGCGAGGAACACGTTGTAGAGGATCGCGAACCATGTCCCGCCCGACAGATGCGCAAGATACGACGGCGGATGCGGATCGAAGAACGGCGCGGCGATGGCCAGCGGCAGCCAGCCCAGCAACATCATCCAGCCGGACAACGCGTTCTGCGACATCGGCGGTTTCCATTTGCGCAGCAGCACGGTCCCGCAGGCCCACAGGATGGCGGCGCAGAGAATGAACAAGGCGCCGATGGGCGTCGATCCGATATGGCGGAGTTCGTCGCCCAGCAGCACCGCCATCCCGAGCGTGCCGAGCACGAGTCCGACGATCTTGCGGCGATTGAGCGGCTCATGCAGCGCGCCGATGGCAATGAGCGTCGCCCAGATCGGCATCGTGTACGCGATGATGGCGCTGCGGCCCGCGGGCAGCTGCTGCACGCCAAAGAGCACGAACGCGTTCCAGCCGGCGATGTTGAAGAACGCAAGGATTGCGATGCGCGCCCACCACCCGCGCGGTACGCGCAGGGAATCGCCGCTCAACAAAGCCACCAGCATCATGCCGACCGCGGCGAACGGCAACGTCACCGCGCGAAAGGTGAGCGGCGAGAGCTCGCTCACGCCGAGCTTGAGGACGGGCCAGTTGCAACCCCAGACGAGAGTCAGGATGGCGATCGGCACGAACGCGTGCGCCAACGGATGCCGCAAGGCTGGCGGCGACCCAGCCATCAGCGATCGCGCACGGGCAGGGCTTCGCCGAATTTGGCCTCGTGCAATGCGCGGGCCTGCGTAACCCACCCGTCGCGGCGGATGCGCCCCGGAAACTCGGGCAGCTTCGCATCGAACTCATCGATCTCGCGTTCGCTCCAGCGGGCGATCTGCCGATACGTCGTGATGCCGAGGCGGTGCAGCATGCGTTCGAGCACCGGGCCCACGCCGACGATGAGCTTCAGATCGTCGAACATGTTGGGACCGTCCAGCAAAGGTGGCATCGCATTGTTCTCGAGATCCACGACGATCTCGCGGTAACGCGCGGCCTCCGCGCGCGCCTGCTCGCATTCGGCGACGAGGCGGGCGTGCTCGTCCACCAACGTGCGCTGCGGCGTCTGCTCTCCGGCGCGGCGCAATGCAGCATTCTCGCTTTCGAGGCTGCGGATCAGCCGGGACTGCTCGGCTGCGATCGAATCGATGGCTGTGGGCGGAACGTCCATCGTGGCAGGCATGGGGGCGGGCGACGGCGCCACGATCGCGGCGGGGCGCAGCGGCGGGCTGCCCCCGGTTTCCGCTTCCCGTCTCCCGCGCATGACACCGGCGCGCCACGCGATCACGATACCGATCGCCAGCGCGAGCACCACGAACAGGGTCAGGCCATTCACGGGGATCCTGGAACAGCGAGGTCGGTGACGGAGGTGTCGATTGTAATGGACGACCGGTCGCAGGCGGGGGTTGGCCGCAAATCCGGCTGCTAGAATGGCAGACCGAACTACAACCATCCTGCAAACGCATCGGCAGCCATGGACGAACCCGCGCCCGCGAGCGGCCACGCCACACCCGCGAACGCCGCCGGCAAGCCGCCACAGAGCTCGTTCGCACAGCCGGCGTCGCGCGGCCTCGTCGGCGCGCTCGCGGTCGGGTTGGCGCTCGTAGTCGGTGCCGCCTGGTTCGAAGGGCGCGAGGCGCAGCGCGCGCTGCGCACGGAAGTCGCGAAGCGCCTCACCGACGCCGATGCGGCGGTGGCGCAGGCGAAAGCGCGCGAATCCGATCTTGCGAACGAGTTGCGCGAAGCGCAGGCCAAGCTCGCGCTGCTCGAGGCGCGCCTGGCCGAGTCGCAATCGCAGCAGGCGTCGCTCGAAGCCCTGTATCGCGAGCTCGCGCCCTCGCGCGACGAGCTGGCGCTCAACGAAGTGGAGCAGGTGCTGCTGCTCGCGAGCCAGCAACTCGCCATTGCCCGCAACGTGCAGGCGGCGCTGGCCGCCATGCAACTCGCCGATGCCAAGCTTGCCCGCATCGATCGGCCGCAACTCGTTCCGTTGCGCCGCGCGCTGGCGCGCGACATCGACAAGTTGAAGTCGGTGCCCTACGTCGACTTGTCCGGAATGTCGCTCAAGCTCGACCAGGCGCTGGCGACAATCGACACGCTGCCGTTGGCCAAGGACGAGCGCCTGCCGGCGCCCGCCGTCGTGCCGCCTCCCGGCGACGAGCCCGAATGGCGGAAGTTCCTGCGCGAGGCATGGACCGAGGTGAAGGGACTCGTGCGCGTCGAAGTCGCGGATCGTCCCGCGGCACCGCTGGTGCCGCCGCCACAGCAATATTTCCTGCGTGAGAACCTGCGGCTGCGTTTGCTGACGGCGCGAATCGCGCTGCTGTCGCACGACGACAACGGCTTCAAGGTCGATGTCACCGCCGCCAACGCGTGGCTCAAGCAGTATTTCGATACGCGGACGAAATCCGTGCAAGCGCTCTCGGCCACGTTGACCCAGCTGGCGGCGACGCCGATGGCCACTGAGCTGCCCGATTTGGCGCCCAGTCTCACCGCGGTGCGTTCCGTAAAGGCGACACGTGAGCGCGTAGGCGAGCGCGGCGCCACCGGCACCGCGGCGTCCCGCTAGTCCGCATGCGCCTTCTCTTCGCGTTCCTGCTGCTCGCCGGTTTGGCGGTGCTGGTGGCGCTGCTGTTCAAGCTCAACACGGGGTATGCGTTGTTCGTCGCGCCGCCGTACCGCGTCGAGGTCTCGCTCAATGCCTTCATCCTCCTCGTGATCGGCGGATTTGTCGCGCTGTACTTGCTGCTGCGGGTGGCCGGACGGATCGCGGGCTTGCCCGCGGAGGTGCGCGCGAGCCGCCGTCGCCGCAACGTCGAGCGCGCGCGCAGCAAGCAGGATGCCGCGGTCGTCGCGTTGCTCGAAGGACGTTATGGCAAGGCCCGCCAGTTCGCCGAAGAGGCGCTGGCGATTCCGCACTCGTCGGGATTGCCCGCGCTGCTCGCGGCGCGCGCCGCTGTCGACATGCGCGAATTCGACCAGGCGGAGGCGCTGCTGGCCCGTCCGGATGCCGGCGTGCCTAGTCTTACCGTGCCGCGGCTCATGCTCGAGGCGGATATGGCGCTGGAACAAGGACAGCCGGGCGCGGCGCTGGTCAAGCTGGCAGAGCTCAAGCGTGACGCCGGCCTGCACACGGCGGCGCTCAGGCTTGAAGTGCGGGCGCTCACGGCGGCCGGGCGCCACGCCGAAATTCCGCCGCTCGTCGACCAGCTCGTGAAACGCAAGGTCTACGACGCGGCGCAAGGCGATCTGCTGCGGGCGAGCGCCCATGCGGAAGCGCTCGCCGATTATCGGCACGATGCCGCGGGATTGCGCACGTACTGGAACCGCCTGCCCGACGCGGATCGCGTCAATCCAAAAGTCGCGCGCGCCGGCGCGGCGAGTTTCCTCGCGCTTGGCGGCGATCGCGAGGCCGCCGAAATCATCGTGCGCTGCCTCGAGCGCCACTGGGATTCCGAGCTCGTCGTTCTCTACGCGCAATGCAAGACCGCGGATTCGACGCGCCAGCTCGAAACGGCCGAGCGCTGGCTCACCGTCCATAATCAGGACGCGGTGCTGCTCTACGCGCTCGGCCGGCTCTGCGAGCGCGAGTCGCTATGGGGCAAGGCGCAGACTTATCTCGAGGCGAGCCTCGCGCTCGACGACAATTGGCGCACGCATCTCGCGCTCGGTGAGCTCCACGGCCGGCTCGATCGCAGCGATCTCGCGAACACGCATTTGGCCGCCGCGCTCAAGTTGTCGCTGGTCGAGCTCGAGCGGCCGGGGCGCTGATCCCTGACAGGCTGTTGAAAGTCGCGCTCTCACCCACTCTCAGCCTTATTTCGAGCGCAGCGAGAAATCCGCTTCTTCACGAAATCGGCGGGTTGCGAAAAAAATCGATTCCTCGTCGCATCGCTCGTCGGACTGAGGCTGGGGAATTTCAACGGCCTGCCAACGCTTACCCGGGTGACAGGGGAAGGCCGCGTCGCTTGAGATCGAACACGACCATCTGGTCGTCCCGGTACACAGGCGGGCCGAGCGCACTTTCGATCGCCGGCAGGCAGGCCGCGACATCCGGCCAGTCGAGCTTGATGTCGTTCTCCATTCGCCATGGCCGCACGTGCATCACGAGATAGTCGGCGCCGTAGGTATTTCCGCGCAGCAGCGCGCTCAAGTGCGCCATGTGTGCCAGCTTGATGCCCGTGTAGGTCTCCGGATACTCGCCGAACTTCCAGGTGCCGCATACCGGGGTCACGAGGCCGATCATCACGTTCTGACGGTGCACGCGCTGGTACCAGACATGCGGGTTGAAGTGCGATTCGAGCCGCCACGGCGCCTCGATCAGCGTAAGCGATCCGGGCGGCGCCTTCGCGAGCTCGCGATAGAACGCGGGCACGGGGTCGCGGGGGATATTTTGCACATACGGATTGCGCGCATCGTCGTAGTCGAACTGAAACCGCAGATGTCCTGTGAATTGATTGGGCACGTAGGATTGCGCGGGCAACGGCCCGGTCGCCCACAACGCGACCGCGAGGACGATGACGGCCCCGGCTTGCAGCAGCGCACGCTTCGCAGGGACCAGCGCGATGACGCCTTCGGCGGCGAGCAGAAGCAGCAGCGGCACCATCGGCGCGAGATAGCGCGCGAAGACCAGCGGATGCATGACCCAATTCGGACGCGCCGCCATGATCGCCAGCGTGCCGCCGCCCATCAACGCGAACAGGTAGCCGGCCAGTACACGGTCGCGCCGCCACAGGCGAACGCTTCCGACGATCGCGCAGGCGCCGAGCGCGACGACTGCCGCGACGTGGGCGCTGCCGGCGAGCATGAACAACGTTCGCACGCCGCTCGCCAGGGTGACCGAGTCGACGCCCGCCTTCGCCGTGAACATGAACCAGTCATTGACCAGCGGCGGCAACAGCACGACCGCAAGCGGAATTGCCGTCGCCAGCGCAAGCTTGAACAGGGGCGCCATGACCGCCGCACCCGCGCGCAACGACCGCACACCGAAATACAGGAACGGGATCAGCGTGAACGCGAGCGTGGTCATGTGCAGCCACGCAGCCATGACGGTGGCGACGACATAGGCGGCGGCCCAGCGGTCGCGATACCGGTCGCGCGCCATCCACCGCGGGAAAGCGACGAAGGCGACGATGCACAACAACGTCGTCAGCGCGTAAGGGCGCGCGATGCGGCTGAAATAAACCAGCAGCGGCGAGATCGCGAGGAGCAACGCCCAGGTCGCGCGAATCGGCAGGCTTGCCCAGGGCCGCGCCAGAAGGGGACCGACAACGACCAGCGCGCAGCCGGCGAGCACCAGCGGCAGGTGCATCCCCCATTCGCTGATCCCGCCCAGGTCGTGCAGTAAGCGATAGTAAACGGTGAGCGGGATGCTGAAGTCCGCGTAGTCGAGATGCGTGAGGATATCGAGCATGTCGGCGCGCATCAGCTTGTGCAATGCGTGCCATTCGTCGTCGATGAGAATCTGGCTGCGCAGGCCCGCGAACCGCAGCCAGGCCCCCGCCATCAGGGCGCATACGGACAGCCCGATCCAGATCGAGTCGCCGCGCGATACCCTGACGTTCGGGATCACGGTTCTTCCGGCGGTCGCGGCGAGCGCGCCCTCACGGAGTCCGCGGATATCCATGGTCATGGCGGGGACGGACTGCGTCGAGCCTGCGGCGCAACGAACTTCAGGAGCCGCACCGCGCCGATCCGCGAAGGCGGCCGCGACCGGGCGCTCCGGCGATCAAACGCGGTGCATTCGTGCGAAGGCGAGGCGCACTGCGCGATAGGATGACCTTGCCCATTCGACGAACGGATACACGATGGCTTCGTAAAACGTGTTGCCCGCCCCCTCGCCCGTCACGCCCGTGCGCTCCGGAAAGAAGTTCCTTTCCGGGTGATGATACGTCCCGAATACACGGTCCCAGATGGGAAAGAACGCCGCGTAATTACGATGCTCGAACTCGGGCGCGTGATGGTGACGATGAAACTGCGGTCCCGAAATCCATTTGCCCAGCCCGCGCAGATCGACGCGGACATTGAGGTGAATCCAGTAGCCCCAGAGCGTGAACGCGGTCCAGATCCAGCCGACGGTGACCGGCTTGAAATCGAACAGCACCGCGAGCGGCAGATAGACGACGAAGACGCGGAACATCTCTTCGCTGAAATGATAGCGATGCACGGTCGTCACGTTCACCCATTGTTCCTGGTGGTGGAACTTGTGCTGCGCCCACAGCAGCCCGTTGGAATGCTGCGCGCGGTGCCACCAGTAAAAGAAGAAGTCGAACAGGAAGAAGAAGGCGAGCGTCTGCAGCAGCGAACCGAGGAGCCCGTCAGGGAAGCGGATCGGGATGGCCAGCGAAAGATTGGCCCGTACAGGATCGAGCAACGCCGAAAGCGGTGGCACCAGCAGAGTCGTCAGATACAGGAAGATGAACGCCACGACGAGGTTGAAGGCGAGTGCCTTGTACGAGCGTTTTCCCGTACCGGGGAGCACCGTTTCGAGCACCAGCCCGCCGGCCATGGCGATGGCGGCGAACTTAAGCTGGCCGAGAAAGTAGGGAGACCACAAGTCCAGCGACATATTCATGCAGCCCGCGGGCAGTAGGAATGGTTCAATGGCGCACGTACCGGCGAGCGCGGGACCGCTCCGTTGACGCCACCGTGCCGACCCCCTCAATTATAGGCCATGCCCGGGGAATTGCGGTTTCGACCAACGCATTCATCGGAGACCTTCCGGAGGAAATGCGATGAGACTTTCAGTAGCGGCAGCCGCTTTCGCGGCAATGATCGTTCATGACGCGTTCGCACAGTCCGGTTATTTTTCGGGACTGACACCCAGGCCCAGCGACGTCTATCCGTTTGACGCAAGCTTGACCGTGACCCGATCGGCCCCGCCGGGCGGCGTGCCGACCGTCGCGCCTGCGTTGTACACGCACGTGACGACGGACCCATCGTCGCGCACGTACGAATGGGCAAGCCTGTCGATACTCAACAACCGTTCGGATTTTGGAGAAAACGTTGCGACCTACGGCCAGGCCAACAAGCGGGGCGCCGGGACGACCTGGGCGGGCGTCATGGAGCTGCAGGACTTCACCGGATCGGGAGGTTTCTTTGGGCTGGAAATCGACGCGCTGACGACCGGTGCGAGCCTGGTCCCGGGATCCCGGAACGGCGACCGCATCGGACTCGGGATCATTCTCGGACGTGCGGGGCATACCGGGCCGAAGGCGACGCTCGACTATGGGGTATTCGTGGCCCCGATCGGCTTGCGCGATTCCGAAGCCGATGTGAATTTCGGAATGATGGTGTTCGCGCAATGCCGGTACGCCTGCTACGCAATGCGCGCGGGCAACAAATTGGCGTGGGAGGAATCCGCGCAAATCGCGAGCAAGTTCGACCCGGATACGGGACGCTGGGGACTCTTTCATGGCGACAAGCCGGTGTTCGAAGTCGACGTCAACTCCGGCGAGCTGCGCGTGAATGGCCGGCCGGTGAGCGTCGTGTACAAGGACTGACCGCTACGGCCGCGCTTCGGTCTCGGCGGCGTAGGTGAAGCTGTCCGCGTAGAACTGCTCGGCGGGAAGGGCGCGGAGCTGCGTGAAATCGCGTCGGGCCGCGTCGATCATCGCCGGCGCGCCGCATGCGTAGACCTGGTGGCCGGAAAGATCCGGATAGTCATCCAGTACCGCCGCATGGACGAATCCCGTGCGGCCGGTCCACGCATCCTCGGGGCGCGGCTCGGACAGCACCGGGATGAACTTGAAATTGCCGTGCTCCGATTGCCATCGAATGGGCAGATCGGGAAGGTAGAGATCCGGCAGCGCACGCGCACCCCAATACAGCACCATCTCGCGGTCGAGCTTGTGGTAGAGCGCATGCTCGATGATGGCCTTGATCGGCGCGAACCCGGTGCCGCCCGCGACGAACACGATCGGCTTGTCCGATTCCTCGCGCAGGTAAAACGAGCCGAGCGGACCCTCGAAGCGCAGGATCTCGCGTCCCTTGTATTGCCTGAACAACGCATCGGTGAAGAATCCGCTGGGAATGTGCCGGATGTGCAGCTCCAGCAACTGGTCGTCGTGCGGCGGCGTGGCCAGCGAGAAGCTGCGGCGCTTGCCGTCCTTCAGCAGGAAGTCGACGTACTGGCCCGCGAGGTACTGCAGCCGCTCGTTGGCGGGCAGCTTGAAGCGGACGATCGCTACGTCGGGCGCGACCTTCTCGATCGCTTCGATACGGCACGGCAATCGCTTGATCTGGATGTCGCCGGCGCGCCGCACTTCGCGCACCTCGATCACGAGGTCGGTGCGCGGCGTGGCGCAGCAGAAGAGCGCGAGCCCCGCGTGCTTTTCATCATCGGAAAGCGTCGACTTCTGGTGCACGCCGTAATCGACGACGCCGTCCAGGAGCTTTCCCTTGCACGTGCCGCAGGCGCCATTGCGGCAACCGTACGGCAGCATCAGATCGGCGCGCATCGCCGACGCCAGCACGGTCTCGCCGTCGTCGCAAGTGAAGGAATGCTCGCTGGGCTTTATGGTAATCTGGAACGCCATTGCCTTGGTTCTTTCGCGCGATGGTATGTCGCGACTACTTCAGTCGGAAAGCGTGATCAGGGTTCTGTTGATCGGATGCGGTGACATTGCGCTGCGCGCCGCCTCGATGCTGCGCGGCCGGGCGCGTATTTACGGGCTCACCCGCCGCGCCGACGAGGTACTGAAGCTGCGCGCGCAAGGCATCGTGCCCCTGGTTGCCGATCTCGACGACTTCGCTACGCTGCGGCGGCTCGCGACCGCGCCATTTGCGGTGCTGCATTGCGCGCCGCCCCCATCGGACGGTCGCGACGATCCGCGCACGCAAAGGCTGCTGGCGGCACTGACGCGGGCGCGAATTATACCGCAGCGCTTCGTCTACATTTCCACGTCCGGCGTTTACGGCGATTGCGCCGGCGCGCGCATCGCCGAGACGCGCACGCGCCGCGCGCAGACGCCTCGGGCGAAACGGCGGATGGCCGCCGAGGACCGGTTGCGCAGTTGGGCGGCCCGTCACGGCGTGCAGCTCGCGCTGTTGCGCGCGCCAGGCATCTACGCGGAATCGCGGCTGCCGCTCGAGCGCATCAAGCAGGCAACCCCCGTGCTCGCTGCCGATGACGACGTGTTCATCAATCACGTCCATGCCGACGATCTGGCGCGCGCGGCGGTCGCCGCGATCTTCCACGGCCGGCCAAACCGTGCGTACAACGTTACCGACGACGCCGAGATGAAAATGGGCGGATGGTTCGATACGGTCGCGGACGCGTTTCAGCTGCCACGGCCGCCGCGCGTCACGTGGGAGGAGGCCGAGCAGCGCATCGCGCCGATGCTGCTGTCGTTCATGAGCGAGTCGCGCCGACTCGTGAACACGAGGATGAAGCGCGAGCTCCGCGTGCGGCTCGCCTATCCGACGCCGCAGGTCCTGCTTGCCGCCGTCGCCCCCCGGGAGTTGAAAAAGCAGCTTCCACTCGCGCTGTGAGCGAGACGATCGAGCCGCCGCAGGGCCGCACCAAGCCGGCGGGCCCCGTGGGGGGAGAACGCCGGAGGCGTCTTCCGGGGGAACCGTCGCCACCGCGCCTTCCGCTGGCGCAGCGGATCGACGCTTACGAACGGCTGGTTCGCCTCGACAAGCCAATTGGAATCCTGCTGTTGCTGTGGCCGACGCTGTCGGCGCTGTGGATCGCGGAGCGCGGCCGGCCGGACTTGACGTTGATTCTCGTGTTCACGCTCGGCACGATCGTCATGCGCTGCGCCGGTTGCGCGTTCAACGACTGGGCCGACCGGCGGTTCGATGCGCATGTGCAACGTACGGCGAACCGGCCGCTCGCCCGAGGCGAGATCGCGCCTTGGGAGGCGTTGGCGGTGGCGGCCGGATTCGCGCTTACCGGATTTCTCCTCGTCGTTCTGGCCACCAATCGAACGACGATCCTGCTGTCGTTCGCAGCGCTGGCGATTGCCATCGTTTATCCCTTCTTCAAACGCTTTTTCGCGCTGCCGCAGGCGTTCCTTGGCATCGCGTTCTCGTTCGGCATTCCGATGGCCTTCGCGGCCGCCAACGACAACGTGCCGCCACTCGGATGGTGGCTGCTCGCCATCAATCTCGTCTGGGTGATCGCCTACGACACCGAGTACGCGATGGTCGACCGCGACGACGACCTCCGGCTCGGCCTCCGCACGTCGGCGCTCACGTTCGGGCGCTTCGATGTGCTCGCCGTCGCAGTTTGCTACGCCGTCTATCTGGCGGGCATGGCGTGGATCGGCCAGGGGCAGAAGTTCGGCATCGGCTACTGGGCCGGACTCGCGGTCGCGTTGCTGATCGCCATCTATCACGTGTGGCTCATCCGGACCCGCGACCGCGATGCCTGCTTTCGCGCGTTCCTCGGCAATCATTGGCTCGGACTGGCCGTATACGCCGGCGTGGTGGCGGATCACGCGGTGCGGTTGCGCGCGTGGCCGAACGCGCTGTAGCAGGCGTTGCGCGCCGCCGCGGCCTGCCGCCGGTGCTTGCGCACGATACGCGGGTGCTCATCCTGGGCAGCTTTCCGGGCGAGGCCTCGCTCGCGGCGCGTCAGTATTATGCGCATCCGCGCAACCATTTCTGGCCCATGCTCGCGGCCATCGTCGGCGAGCCATTGCCGGAGATGCCCTACGCGGCGCGCCTCGCGCGCCTGCTGGCGCATCGCATCGGCGTCTGGGACACGATCGTCGCGTGCGAACGCGCGGGCAGCCTGGATGGCGCGATCCGCGCCGCGACGCGCGGCGAAACGCACCGGGTGCGCCGCGCCGCGCCGCATGTCGAGCTGGTCTGCTTCAACGGCCAGACGGCCGCCCGCGCTGCGCCTGCCTGGCGCGCCGCCGGATATCCGACGTTGGCGTTGCCATCGACGAGCCCCGCGTATACGCGCCCGTTCGCCGAGAAGCTCGCCGCATGGTGCGTGATCGCCGATCATCTAAAATAGCGTTACGCCCGATTCTCGCCCAAAGACCCGATGACGAACTCCGCTGCTTCAGCGAAATCGAGCCTGACCCTGCTGTTCGTGTCAGCGTTGGCGAACGCGGCGTTGCCGGCGCCGGAGCACGTGACGTTTCCATCGCTCGACCGCGATGCAGCGGGCGCGCCCATTGCGATTTCCGCGCTGTACTTCCGGCCGCCGCAGATCGAGCCGAATGCGAAAGTGCCGTTGATCATTGCCGCGCACGGTTGCGGCGGCATGTTCAGCGCGCGCGCCGATCGCAGCAATGACTTGTCGGAACGCTTCACGGCGTGGACGGAGCAGTTGTTGTCCGACGGTTACGCGGTGCTGCTGCCGGACAGCTTCAACTCGCGCGGCAGGCGCTCGGTGTGCCTCGTCAAGCGCGGCGAACCGTCGATCACGCCGGTGACGCGGCGGCTCGACATCCTGGGTGCGCTGACGTATGCCGCAGGGTTGCCTGCCGTCGATCGCGCGCGCATCGCGCTGGTGGGCTGGTCGCACGGCGGCAGCACGGCGCTGGCATCCGTCAACGGCAAGGATCCGCGGATCGCCGACTACTATGCGGCCACGGGGGCACCGCCGCCGTTTCGCGTCGCGGTGGCGTTCTATCCCGGGTGCGTGGTTTCGTTGCGCGCGGGGGCGCAATGGCGGCCCGACGTGCCCCTGGCCATTCATACCGGCGAGCTCGACGACTGGACGCCGGCCGCCTCGTGCGTGCGCCTGGGCGATGCGGCGCGCGCACGCGGTGCGCCGATGACGGTCACCGTCTATCCGGGCGCGTATCACGGGTTCGATGCGCCGCGCGGCAAGATCGTCGTGTGGAAGGAAGTAACGACCGGCGCCAATCCCGACAAAGGGGTCACGCTTGGTCCGAATCCGGCGGCGCGCGCCGCCGCCAACGATGCGGTGCGCGCATTGCTGCGCGAACGCTTGTCGATGCCGGCCGCGCCTGATCCGACCCATCAATCGAAGGTCGCCCAATGAGCAACGAATTCGCAGGTCGCGTGGTGGTCGTGACCGGTGCGTCGAAAGGCATCGGCTTCGCTTGTGCGGAGGCGTTCGTCCGCGCCGGCGCCAAGGTCGCGCTCGTCTCGCGCAGCCGGGAGAATCTCGACGCGGCGCTCGCCAAATTGCCACGCTCCGCGAGCCCGCCCGTCGCGATCGCCGCCGACTTGCGCAACGCCGACGACGCGGCGCGAATGGCCGATGATGCGCAGGCCAATCTCGGCCCGATCGACGTCCTGGTGAATTCCGCCGGCGCCGCCAAGCGGCATGCGCCGGCGGACCTGTCCGCGCAGGTATGGCGCGATTCGATGGATGCGAAGTTCTTCAGCTACATCCAGCCGACCGACATCATCATCAAGTGGATGGCCGCGCGCGGCCACGGCGTCATCATCAATATCATCGGCATGGGCGGCAAGGTCGCCAACCCGATCCATCTGTCGGGCGGCGCCGCGAATGCCGCGCTGATGCTGGCGACCGCCGGACTCGCGGCGGCCTATGGTCCGCAAGGCGTGCGGGTGAATGCCATCAGTCCGGGCGGGACGCTGACCGGCCGCGTGCAGGAGGGCCTCGCGGTGGAAGCGAAGATGACCGGAGCGTCGGCCGCCGATTTGCTGGCGCGCCAGCAGGCGAACGTCCCCTTGCGACGGTTCGGCACACCGGAGGAAATCGCGAGCGTCGTGCTGTTCCTCGCGTCGGATGCCGCGAGCTACGTGACCGGCGCGATCATTCCGATGGACGGAGGCAGCAGCGCAGTGATCTAAGGACGTCCCCGAGGCGCTATGCGCCTCCCCCACTGGGGGCAGGCCCGGCGCCGGGCTTTGAAGGATGCCCCGGAGGCGCGCTACGCCTCGTACGTACTAGCGTTCGCGCACCAGCCACGTCGCCGCTGCGCCGATCGCCGCGCTGCCGGCGAGCAACAACAGCGCGTGGTCCCACGCGTGCGCAGCGTCACCGAGCGTGCGCCCGCGATCGAGAATCCATCCCACGAGCGGCTGCAGGATACCGGCGCCGAGGAAGATGCCGAGATTGACGACCGAGGTCGCCATGCCGGAATGCTCGGGCCGGTTGACTTCCTTCGCGACCGTCCACGACAGCGTGAATCCGGGAATCACCAATCCCGTCAGCAACGCCCACGCCAGCGTGACGGGCAGCGGCCATTGCACGTGCAGCAGCCACGGCAGCCAGGACAGCGCATACAGCAGCGTGCACGCACGCATCAGGCCGCGGCGGCTGCCCAGCCGATCGGACAGCGCGCCGATCGCCAGCGAGCCGAAGGCGACACCCAGCAACAGCAAGCTTGCGTGCTCTGCGGCGATCACACGCGACATGCCGTAAACGTCGACGAGAAACGGCACCGCCCACAATCCGGCGAACGCGAGGTAGCTGCCGCCGATGCCGACGTTGACGAAGAAGCCGGGCCATGTTGCAGGGTTGGCGAGCACCTGGCGCAGCGCCTGCCTCCAGTGCACGGCGATCGTCGGCGTCGGCGCGTGCGCATGGACCGCAGGGAAGCCCAGATCCTGTGGCCGGTCGCGGACGCGCAGCCACGTGGCCACACCCAGCGCCAGCGACAACACGGCAAGCCCGATGAACACGCCGCGCCACGACGTCTGGGTCACGACCCAGGCGAGCGGCGCACCGGCGATCACCGCGCCCGCATTGCCCGCGAACATCGTCACACCGTTCAGCGTCGCGAAGCGATTCGCCGGAAACCACACGGCGCTGATCTTGAGAATCGCGATGAACGCGACCGAGACGCCAATGCCGACGAGCGTGCGGCCGGCCGCGGCGACTTCCCACGTTGGCGCCAAGGCAAACGCAAGCGAGCCTGCGCCCGCGATCAGTGAGCCGGCGCTCAAGATGCGGCGCGGACCGAGCGTGTCGGCCAGCACGCCGACCGGGATCTGCAACAGCATGTAAACGTAGAAGTAGGTCGCCGCGAGCGTGCCGAGCGTGGCGGCATTGATCGCGAAGGCGCGTGTCAATTCGGCGGCGATGGCGGCCGGCGCCGTGCGATGAATGAACGACAGCACGAAGCTTGCGAGCACAATGCCGAAGACGATGCGGCGCACGCGCTGAAACCGTGCTGTTCCCGTCGCTGATGTCATGCCCGATTCTAGCCTTCGCTACAATGCGGTGAGAAAGTAAGGAGGTTAGAAAGTAAGGAAGTCAGGATCCAGACGCCGATCGTTCCTTCGCGCGTTGGCCATCGCCTCAGACTTCCTCACCTTCTCACTTCCTCACTTCCTTGCCCAGATGTCGTACAGAGACCTGCGCGAATTCATCTCCCAGCTCGAGGTCCGCGGCGAATTGAAGCGCGTACGCGTGCCCGTGGACCCGAAGCTCGAAATGACGGAGCTCTGCGATCGTGTGCTGAAGGCGGGCGGACCCGCGCTGCTGTTCGAGCAACCGAAGGGGGACTATCGCGCGCCCAGCGGCGGCACCATCCCCGTGCTCGGCAACCTGTTCGGCACGCCGCAACGGGTCGCGCGCGCGATGGGCGTCGAAGGCGACGATTGGCGCGGGTCGCTGCGCGAAATCGGCAAGCTGCTCGCGTTCCTCAAGGAGCCGGATCCGCCGAAAGGTCTCAAGGACGCATGGCAGAACACGCGGCCCGTATTCATGAAGGTGCTCGACATGGCGCCGAAGGAGCGCAACTCGGGGCCGTGCCAGGACGTCGTCTGGGAGGGCGCCGATGTCGATCTCGCGCGACTGCCGGTGCAGACGTGCTGGCCTGGCGATGTGGGTCCGCTCATCACCTGGGGATTGACGGTCACCCGGGGCCCGCACAAGAAGCGGCAGAACCTCGGCATCTACCGCCAGCAGGTGATTGCGCGGAACAAGGTGATCGTGCGCTGGCTCGCCCACCGCGGCGGCGCGCTCGACTTTCGCGATCATGCGCTTGCGCATCCGGGAACGCCGTTTCCGATCGCGGTGGCGCTGGGCGCCGATCCCGCGACGATCCTCGGCGCGGTGACGCCGGTCCCGGATTCGCTATCGGAGTACCAGTTCGCGGGACTCTTGCGCGGCGGCCGCACGGAGATCGTCAAATGCATCTCGCACGGCTTGCAGGTGCCGGCGACGGCCGAAATCGTGCTCGAAGGGTTCATCCATCCGGACGCCGCGGATGCGTCCGGCCACGAGACGGCCGTCGAAGGACCGTTCGGCGATCACACCGGTTACTACAACGAAGCAGAACGCTTTCCGGTGCTGACGATCGCGCGCATCACGCTGCGCCGCGATCCGATCTATCACTCGACGTACACGGGGAAGCCGCCCGACGAGCCGGCGGTGCTCGGCGTCGCGCTCAACGAAGTGTTCGTGCCGCTCCTGCAAAAGCAGTTTCCCGAGATCGCGGATTTCTACCTGCCGCCGGAAGGCTGCTCGTACCGGCTCGCGATAGTGTCGATGCACAAGCAGTATGCGGGGCACGCGAAACGGGTGATGTTCGGCGTGTGGAGCTTCCTGCGCCAGTTCATGTACACGAAGCTCATCGTCGTCACCGATGCCGACGTCGACATTCGCGACTGGAAGGACGTGATCTGGGCGCTGACGACGCGCGTGGACCCGGCGCGCGATACGCTGCTCGTCGAATCGACGCCGATCGATTACCTCGACTTCGCATCGCCGGTCGCGGGCCTGGGCAGCAAGATGGGCATCGATGCGACGAACAAATGGCCGGGCGAAACGCAGCGGACGTGGGGACGGCCGATCGCGATGGACGCGGCCGTCAAGGCGCGCGTCGATGCGTTATATCGCGAGCTAGGGCTCTAGCGGGCGCGCCACGCGACGAAAACGCGCAGCAGCGTGGCGGCGGTGGACAACACGCGCACGACGCGGCCCAGGCGTGCGCCGCCGAACAAGGGTAGCGCGAGGCCGATCAGCGTGGCGGCGATGGAGCGCGACGCCTTGCTTCTTTCGGGCGGCGGCGGCGGAGAAATAATCCGCCGGACGGAATGCCAGGCGAGCAGCGCCTGCATGCGCTGCAGGTCCGATTGCGCAATCAGGCGCGCCTTCCGTTCAGCAAGGTCCTGGACGCGGGTCATAGCTGCGGCGGCAGATTCATCGTGCGCGCCAGCGCCGCGCGATCCTTGTCGAGCTCGGCGACCGTGGCCGCGAACGGCATCGGCGCGGTCTGCGCAATTTCCGCGCGGCGCCAGAGCAGCAGCGCGCCCACGATGGCGAAGAACGCGACAACGCCCAGGATCGCGATGAAGCGATTGGTGTCCCAGAAGTAGACGACCACGGCCGCCGCGGCAAAGAACAGCGCGAACAACACGCAGCCGACCCCGGCCAGCAGAAGCGCCAGCTGCTGGCCGATGCGGGAGCGCTCCTCGGTGTATTCGACAGTGGCGAGCTCGAGCCGTGTTCGGGCGAGCCCGACGAGCGCATCCGCGAGCCGGGCGAGCGACCCGCGCAAGGTCACCCCTCCCGCATCACGTGCCGGGGCGTCGCTCATCGGCGGTCGACTTCCGACGCGATCAACGGCGATTCATCAACAGGCCGACCGCGAACCCGATCCCGGCGGCGAGGCCGATCGCCTGCCATGGGTGATCGTGGACATAATCGTCGGTGGCACGGGCCGCCGCCTTGGCGCGATCGACCGCTTCGCCTTCCAGTTCCTGCAGCTTCAACTTGGCCGACAGCAGCCGGGCTTCGACCTGCGAGCGCAGGTCACGGGCCTTGTCGCCGGTTTCCTTCGCGGCCTTGTCGAGCAGCGATTCGGCTTCGGACAACACGGACGAGAATTCATCGACGAGCTTGTCGCGGGAGCTTTCGATACTCATGATAGGGGTCCCTTGGCTGGTGATCGGGTGGGTGCGTTGCTGACAACGCGTCAGCCATTATAGCGAGGGCCGACCGGCATCGCCGCTACGAGTAAAAGCGGCCGCGGGGCAATGCGCCGAAGGGCCCGGCAACCGAATCTTAACCCCGGGCCCCGCCTTGTGGCGTTGCATTCGAGCCGTGTGCGGTTCATCGGGGCATTCTCCGCAGCCATCGGCCCCTGGCGCAGATCGCGACCCGGACTATTGACGTGACCGCGCATCGGCCGCATCTTGCGCGACACGGGCGCCGACGCGCGGCGCGCATTCGAGGAGAAACGCCGTGGCCGATTTCCCGGCTCCGCAACCCGCATCCGGCAGCTCCACCGCTCCGGTCAGCGCGGGTGTTCTCGCATACGCACTGTTCGGGATCGGCGCCGTGATGGCGCTGGTTTCATCCGGCTTGCCGCTGATCGCCCCGCTCACGGGCATCCTGGGCATCGTCGGTGTCATCGTCTGTTATGTGAAGAAGGACGAAGCGGCCGGCACCTGGGTGGCTTCGCATCTGACGTGGCTCATTCGCACGTTCTGGTGGTCGCTGCTGTGGGCCGTCATCGGCTGGCTGGTGCTGCTGACCCTTGGCTTGATCCTCATCGGCATCCCGATCGCGATTGCGATCTGGTTCGTCGCCGGATTGTGGGTCATCTACCGCGTCGTTCGCGGCTACCTGCTGTTCAAGGACAGCCAGCCGATCCCCGGCGTATGAGTTAGTGGGCGCCCTCGAGCGCTGCACGCCTCCCCACTGGGGGCGCGGCGCCCGGTTTGGGACGGCCCCGCGCCGGGCTTGACTCACTTCGCGCGATCGAGGCGCGCGACCAGCTTGGCGTAATAATCGGAGGCGCGTGGCACGCCGGTGCCGCGCGCCTCCAGGCGCGTCTCGAGCAGCGCAAGCTTGGCGAGCGCGCGCCGTTTTTCCGGCTGGTCGACCGTCGCGGCAATCAGCGCGCGCAAATCGGCAACTTCCTTCCGCGCCTCGACTTCGGCGGGCACGAAGCCGGCATTCTTGAGTATGCGGTACGCCGTGCGCACGTCCTCGGGCACGAGACGATCGTCGTCGAGATCGAGCGGCTTGCCTGCGCCGCGCAGGTCATCGAACGCTCCGGCGCGTTGCGCTTCGGCGATCTTCGCTTCGATGATGGCGTCGAAACCGTTCAACGCTGTGTCTCCGTGGTCACCGCTGCCACCGTCATCGGTGCAGCGCCGGATCCCAGTGGCCAGCCTCACGATAAACCCACTGCACGAGATAGTCGAGCGCTGCCGCGCCGCGGGCCGCGTTGGCGTGATTGATGATGGCCACGACGATGAAGCGCCGCGCATCCGCATCGATGACGTACCCCGCCAGCGCGCGCACGCCCTCGAGCGACCCCGTCTTGAGCAGCGCCTGACCGGCCACCGAGCCATTCTGGAAGCGACGCTGCACGGTGCCGTCCATCGCGGCGACGGCCAGCGAGCTCGCGAACTCTTCGCGCACGGGACTCCTGTCGGCCGACGCGAGCAATTGGGCGAGGCCGCCGGCGGTCAGCCGCTCGCTCCGTGAAAGGCCGGAGCCGTTCTCCAGCACGAGGCCGGGGATCACCAGCTTCTTCTCCTTCAGCCAGTTCCTGACGACGTCGCCGGCAAGCGCAGGCGTGGCCGGCGGCGGATGCCGGGTCGTTGCCAGCGTGAGGAAGATCTGGCGCGCCATCACGTTGTTGGAGAGCTTGTTCACGTCGCGGATGATGTCGTACAGCGGCGAGGACTCCATGATGGCGAACGGCGCCGCGGCGCGCGGCGGCCGCCCCTCGGCGAGGCCGCCGTCGAAGCGCCCGCCTGCTTCGCGGAAATAGGCGGTGAACATGCCATGGACGTAGTGCGGGTGATCGAGCAGTGCGACGTACCAATCGCGTTCGCCGCACGCCTGTGGATAGCGGCCGGGAAACGCGGCCGACGCGCTCGCCCCAAGATTGGTATAACTCGCCGCGATGCTTTCGCGCCATTCGCCGCAATCGCCATTCGTCAATTCCGGCAGCGCGGCCACGGCCACGTCGGGCAGCCGCGGATCGACGCGCACGGCGACCTGGTTACGCGCGGCATCGGGCGCGAAGGCGAACCGCACTGCCTTGAAATTCACGAGCAGCGCATCGGGTCCGACATTGTAGGGACGAAGCGGCTCCTGATCGAACGCGGCGGGGTCGTGCTCGGGCAGCTTGAAGAACGACCGGTCGAGGACGAGGTCGCCGGTAACGCGATTCAAGCCGCGCGCACGCAGGTCGGCCATGAAGGCCTGCCATTGCTCGACCGTGATCTTGGGATCGCCGTAGCCTTTGAGGATCAGGTTGCCGGTCAGCGTACCCGCTTTGTTGAGCTTGCCGCCGAGATACGCTTCCGTTTTCCAACGGTAATCGCGGCCGAGCAAATCGAGCGCTGCATAGGTCGTGACCAGCTTCATCACCGACGCCGGATTCATCGGCCGATTTGCGTCGTGGGCAAACAGCGGACTCGGTTGCCCGGCCTCGCGCACGACGACCGCGACGTTCGCCAGCGGCACGCCGGCTTCGTGAAAGGCGCGCGCGACGCCGCCCGGCAGCGCCGCGTACGACGAAACCGCAAAAGCGCCCGCGAACGCGAACGCGATCGAAATCCTCATGCGCGGTCGACGATCGCCAGCGTACGCGTCGCAAGGAGCGCCATATCGTCGTCGGTCAGGATGTAAGGGGGCATCAGGTAGAGCGTACGACCGATCGGGCGCAGCAGCAGTTCGGCGACAAGCCCTTCGGCGAAACACCACGGCGGGAAGTCAGTGCGCATCGTATCGATGTCGAAAGCGAAAATCATGCCGCATTGCCGGAAATGGCGGACCTTGGGGTGGGCGGCAAGGGGAGCGAGCAGCGCGGCCCAGCGGCGCGCCCGCGCGCGGTTGGCCGCGATCACGTCGTCGTCGCGGAAGATATCGAGCACGGCGAGCGCGGCGCGGCACGCGAGTGGATTACCGGTGTACGAATGCGAGTGCAGGAAGCCGCGGCCGATGTCGTCGGCATAAAACGCGTCGTAGACCGCGTCCGTCGTCAGCACGCACGACAGCGGCAGGTAGCCGCCGGTGATGCCCTTCGACAAGCACAGGAAATCCGGCGCCGGTGCGCGCGCCTGTTCCCACGCGAACAGCGTGCCCGTGCGGCCAAATCCCGTCATGATCTCGTCGGCGATCAGGTGAACGCCGTGACGGGCCGTGATTTCGCGTGCGCGGGCAAGATAGGCCGCGTCGTACATCACCATGCCCGATGCGCCTTGCACCAGCGGCTCGAGGATGAGCGCTGCCGTGGTGGCGTGATGCTGCGCGAGAAACGCGTCGAGCGCCGCGGCCGCCGCGTCGACGGTGACGCTGGCACGCGGGTCCGGGCACGGCACGACTGCGTTGGCGTTGAGCAGCGGCGAATACGTAGCGCGGAAGAGCGCGACGTCGGTGACCGCGAGCGCGCCGAGCGTTTCGCCGTGGTAGCCGCCGGCGAGGCTCACGAATCCGCACTTGTCGGGCGAGCCACGATTGCGCCAATAATGGAAGCTCATCTTGAGCGCGATCTCGGTCGCCGAGGCGCCATCGGAGCCGTAGAACGCATGGCCGAGACCTCCGGGCGCCAGCTCCGCGAGCCGCTCCGACAACTCGACCACCGGCCGGTGGGTGAATCCCGCGAGCAGCACGTGGTCGAGCTCGTCGAGCTGCGCGTGCAACGCCGCGTTGATGCGCGGATTCGCATGGCCGAAGAGATTGACCCACCACGAGCTCACCGCGTCGAGATACCGGCGTCCATCGAAATCGAAGAGCCATGCGCCGTCGCCGCGCGCGATCGGGACGAGCGGCAGCGTCTCGTGGACCTTCATCTGCGTGCACGGATGCCACACGGCCTTCCGGCTCCGCGCGAGCCACTCGGCGTTGCGGCTGCCTGCTGCGCTAGAGTCGGCCAAGGAAAATGTAGAAGCTCGATTGGCCGCCGCTCGCGCGGCCCCACGCGAAGTAGAACGGGCCCAGCCACGTGTCCGCGGCGACGAACACGCTGCCCGCGGTATAGAGTCCCGTGGCGGAAACGTCACCGCGCTGGGCCCATACGTTGCCGGCTTCGAGCGACCCGCCGACGTAAATGCCGCGTCCCAGGAGCGGCATGTTGCCGATCTGGTGGTAATAGACGGCACGGGCGAAACCGAGGTAGTCGCCGGACAACTGGTCGGTCCGCAGCCCCGATAATTGGAGGAACCCGCCGAGGTTGAAATCGCTAATCGGATCCTCTCGTCGGGCCTTGGTAATACCGCCTGCCTGCACGGCCACGTTCACGAAGCCGTCCCGCGACAGCGGGAACGCCGCATTCGCATACAGGCCTGCGCGCGACGATGCTTCGGCGTCGAACGTGCATTGGCCACTCGGACACAAGGGCGGTCCCAGTGCAAGTGTCGTGGTCCGGTTGCCGAAGAACCCTTCCGCGTTGACCCGCAGCCCGTTGCGCGGGAAGTACGGGTTGTCGAGGGTGTCCCAGCGGAACAGCACGCGGGCGCCGGTTTCGTCCGTCCTGATCAGGAAGTTCGGAATGAGGTTCTCAATGTCCCTGATCTCCACGAAGGGGGGCGCGATTACGGGATCGCCGCGCCGGTGGACCCATTTGAAGCCGACGCGCAGCTCGCCCGTGGTGCCGAACGGGATTCCGACGTCGGCGCCTGCGGTCTCGGTGAGCACGCTGTACTCGGCTGCTCGAGTGTTCCCGTCGAAGATGAATTCGGGCGCGCGCTGGACGGCGCCATAGGCGGAAGCGAACACGAGATTGCGCAGCGTAAGCGGCTGGTAGAACTCGGTGGCGTAGCGGCGCGTGCTGCCAAGGATGACCTCGTTCGTCCACTGGGCGCCGAGGCTGTTCAACCAGACCCGCTTGTGGCCGGCCATCAGGTTGAAGAGCGTCTCGCCCTGCAGGTCGGCCGACAGCGACAGCCCGAAGCGCAGGAAGTTGGGCCCCCAGGCCTTCTCGGTCACGTTGACCAAGAGCCCCTGCTGCTGGCCGACGTTGACGAACTCGTAGTTGACCTGCGAAAAATCGCCGCGCCCGTACAGCTTCGAGAGGTCACGCTCCAGCCCCTGCATGGTGAACGGCTTGTCGGGCTGGGTCTGCATCTGGCTTTCGAGCACTTCCGGATTCGCGAAGTGCGTTCCTTCGACCGATACGAAATCGAGCTTCGCCGGCAGCGGCTGCGGCGCGACGATGAAGCGCTTCTCGTATCGCGCGAACTCCGGCGAAGTATCGGCCAGCGCCGTGAGCTGCGGCCGCATCGCCTCCGCCGCCTGGATGCCGAGCTCCACGAACTTGGGCGCCGCGGCGAAATCGATGAACGAGAGATTGCCGAGATCCGGCGAGATCAGGATGTCGCCCGGCTTGAGTTGCGCCAGCTGCGCGCGCACGTTCTGCTCGGTCAGGATGTTGATCATCTGCGACGCGAAGCCGACCAGCGACTGCAATTCGTCGCGCGACATGAGCGGCGTGCCGATGTTGACGGCGATGACGATGTCGGCGCCCATGGCGCGCACGACGTCGACGGGCAGGTTGTTGACGAGGCCGCCGTCGCCCAGGATCCGGCCGTCGAGCTCCATCGGTGCAAACATTCCCGGCACCGACATGCTGGCGCGCATCGCCTGGTAGAGCTTGCCGTGATCGAATATGACTTCCTTGCCCGTCACCATGTTGGTCGCCACGGCGCGATAGGGAATGGGCAGCTTGTCGAAGTCCTCGATGTTGTCGGCGTTGCGCGTCAGTTCGTGCAGGAAGAGCTCGAGATTGCTGCCGGACAGCGCGCCCTTGAACCACTGGAATTCGCCGTCGCGGTAACCCATCTCGAACCCCAGCGGAAACGCGGCGAGCTCCTCCTTGCGGCGAAAGCCGACGTCGCGGCGCGGCGGGCTGTCGGCGAGCAATGTCGGCCAACTGACGGCGCCAAGATGCTTTTGCATTTCGCCGGGAGTCATGCCGTTGGCGTAGAGGCCGCCGACGATCGCGCCCATCGACGTCGCGGCGATGTAGTCGATCGGGATCTTCATCTCGTGCAGGACCTTCAGCACGCCGATGTGCGTCATGCCGCGGGCGCCGCCGCCCGATAGCACGAGACCGATCTTGGGCCGCGGCTTGACCGGGGTTGCGGCGATGGCGGGCGTTGCCTCAGGTGCGGTGGTCGGGGTTTGCGCGCGGATGGGTAGCGCGGTCAGGAAGGTCGCGGCGCACAACAGGACGACGGCGGCGCTCGGAACAAATCGCGGTGTCATGCGGTTGGCCGGCCAGGGACGGCAGCCGGCGGAACGTCGCGCAACGGATGATGCGAAGAGCCGGGCAAGGGCGGTCGATTCGAATGGCGGGGACTTCGGGGATTATAGCGGCGGGAAGTGAGCCGATCCTGCCGATTTCGTGCCGCCAGGCAGCCGCGACCGGTTCCGCGCAGCGTTCATCGGCGACGCAGGATCGCCGGGCCCCTGCATACGCGTTACCGGACGCTGAACTTCAGGCTGGCGATCGCGGTCCTAGCAGATGTCGCGGTTGCGCTCTGGCATCAAGGGGTCGACGCGACGGCGTGCTTGTCCGCATGTTGCCCAGCTGCCGGACTCCCTTTCCTTCTGGATATCGTTCAATGCGAATGCTGCGTCCCTTTGTGCCTTCGCTCGCCATGCTGCTGCTCGCCACGTCCGGCGCCGCCGCGCAGGGCGTGCTGATCGACAGGAGCGAGATCCGCTTCGTGTCGAAGCAGATGGGCGCGAACGTCGAAGGCCGTTTCCGCAAATGGAAGGCGCGCGTGGACTGGAAGCCCGACGACCTCGGCCGCTCGCGGGCGGACCTCGAGATCGATCTCGCGAGCATCGACCTCGCCAGCGAAGAATCCGAAACCGAAGTCAGGCGCCCGCGCTGGTTCGATACGGCGAAATTCCCGGTCGCGTCGTTCCAGTCGTCGAAGGTTACGAACCTGGGCGGCGAGCGCTACGAAATCGCCGGCAAGCTGACGATGAAGGGAACCACGCGCGACGTGGCGATCCCCGTACAGATCCGCAAGGATGCGGCCGGCAATACCGTGAGCGAGGGCCAGTTCACGATCCGGCGGCTGGATTTCAACGTGGGCGATGGGCGGTGGTCCGATCCGACGGTGGTCGCCGACGATGTGCTGGTGCGTGTGCGGATGGTGCTGCCGCGCACGGCGTGAACGTGCGCGAATTGCGTAGGCGGGCTTCGCGTGCCCGTGGTGACAAAACACTCCGCGCTGCGCGCTCCCGTGTTTTTGTCCCGAAGGCAGTCAGAGGGGAAAGCTCCGGGCGGCCGCACGCTTTCCCCCGGAAACGGCAGGAAGCGCGTCGATCACAAGCCGCTGCGCGGCGGTTCAGTAACGCGCATGCACGCTGACGGCCTGCGATGGGCGCATACGTTCATCGGGGCTTTCAGTGCGCATACGCGCGCTACCGAGCCTCGGCGAAGCCGACCGCGATCGGCGCGCTTCGTGCAGTTTCCGGGGAAAGCGCGCGGCCGCCCGAAGCTTTCCCGCTAACTTCACCGGGCTCAAATCTCCTGTTGGACGTCTTCAGGAGATTTGAGCACGAGGTTTGGCCGCCCGAAGCTTTTCGTGCTGACATCATTCGGGCGCAAATTGCAAAAGTCGGCTGCGAAGCAGCTACGCCTGCAATTTGCGCACGTGGGTTTCCCCCACGAGCGGCACACCGAACATCGCGTGGGATTCGCGGCCCGACAGCGTGAAGCCTGCTTCCTGGTAGATATGCCGCGCGGCCAGCAGATTCTCCTGCGTCCACAGCGTGACCTGGCGATAGCCGCACGCCTGCGCGAAGCGCAGGCATTCGGCGACCAGATGCTTGCCGAGACCCAATCCGCGCGCCTTCGGCTCGACGATCAGTAGCCGCAGCTTGGCGATGGTCGCCGATTTGCGGACGAGGAACACCGAGCCGACTCTTTCGCCGTCGCGCTCCGCGATCCAGCATCGTTCAGCTTGCGGATCGAACTTTTCGATGAACTCGGCGGCGATGTGCGCGACCAGCGCTTCGAAGCGCTCGTCCCAGCCGTATTCCCGCCAGTAGAGCTCGCCGTGGGCGCGGATCACCCACCCCATGTCTCCGGGTCGGTGCGGCCTCAGCACGAACGGCGTGCCGGAGACGCGGGGTTCCAGCAACTGCTCGATCGCCTGCATGGCGCCGGCCAGGCGGACTTGATCGCTGTCGTCGAGCGGCCGCAGCAGTGCGGCGACTTCCTTTTGCGATCGCCGGTCGAGCGGAGCAAAGGCGCGCCGCCCTTCGGCCGTCAGCGTCAGCGGACGCTGCCGCGCGTCCGCCGCCGAAGTGCCGCGACTGACGAGCTTGCGCCGGCCGAAGCCCTGCAGGATGCGGCTCAGATAGCCAGTGTCGAGTCCGAGGTCGCCGGCGAGCTCGCGCGCGGTGATGCCGGGCCGGTGCGCAAGCTCGTAGAGCACGCGGACCTCGGCCAGCGAGAAGGGGCTCGCCAGCAGGCCTTCGTGCAGGACGCCGATCCGGCGCGTATAGAACCGGTTGAAATGCCGGACCGCGGCGATCCGTTCCGTGCTTGCGTCCGTCATTGCCGCCTCCTTCTCACTTGACATCGTCAGCAAAATAGTTGACTTTGTCAAGTATATCGGCGGCGCTCACCGCGCGGCGGCATGCGGTTATCTAGCGGCCGTTGAAATTCCCCAGCCTCATTCCGAGGAGCGAAGCAACGAAGAATCTGTTGTTCGCAACCGACTGATTTCGTGAGGAAGCAGATTTCTCGCTGCCCTCGAAATGAGGCTGAGAGTGAGGGGAGAGCGCGTTTTCAACAGCCTGCTAGCCTACCCGCTGCTGCATCCGGCGCGTCGCGTTGATGAGCTCGCGCGTGATGCCGGGTTCGCGCACCGAATGGCCGGCGTCGGGGACGACGATGTACTCGGCTTCGGGCCATGCCCGGGCGAGCGCATCGGCGGTGACCGGCGGGCACACGACGTCGTAGCGCCCCTGCACGATCGTGCAGGGAAGATGGCGGATCCGGGACACGCCCTTCAACAGCTCGTCGGGACCGAGAAAGGCCTTGTGGACGAAGTAATGCGCCTCGATGCGCGCGATCGCCAGTGCGGCGGCGTCGCCGTCGAACTTGGCCATGGCGTCGGGCTGCGGCAGCAGCGTCGAGCATGTAGCTTCGTAGCGATCCCATGCGTGCGCCGCCGGCAGGTGGACGCCGGGATCGGCGTTGGACAATCGCCGGTGGTAGCTGCCGAGGAGGTCGCCGCGCTCGGCCGGCGGAAGGAATTCGGCGAACGCACGCCACGCCTCGGGGAAGATCGTGCGGATACCGTGCATGAACCAATCGAGCTCGGGCGCGGTGGCGAGAAAGACGCCGCGCAGCATCAACCCGAGCACGCGGTCCGGATGCGCCTGCGCGTACGCCAGCGCCAACGTCGAGCCCCACGAGCCGCCGAACAACAGCCAGCGGTCGATCTTGAGCGCCTCGCGCAGGCGCTCGAGGTCGGCGACGAGATGGGGCGTCGTATTGTCGACTAGCGAAGCGATCGGCGTGGAGCGGCCCGCGCCCCGCTGGTCGTAGAGGACGATGTTCCAGAACGCGGGATCGTAGTAGCGCCGATGATGCGGCAGGCAGCCGCCGCCGGGTCCCCCATGCAGGAACACGAGCGGCACGCCGGCCGCATTGCCGCACATTTCCCAATGCATCGTGTGCACGGCGTCGAGCGGCAGTCGTCCCGACACGGAGGGCTCAATCTCCGGATAGAGCGCCGCGTCGGAAGTTCCGCGGCGCGCGGCGTCGGTCATGGACATCGGCATAGGTCAGCGCGCGAGCGGATCCCGCAGCCGCTCGTCGACGTCGATCCGGTAGCCGTTGGAAATCGTATTCGTCTCGTTGGCGAGCGCCACCACCGCCATGAGCTCGTTGAACATTGCCGTTGTCATGCCTTTGCTGCGCGCGCCTGCCGTGTGCGAGTGGATGCAATACTCGCAGTTGTTCGTGACGGAAACGGCAACATACACGAGCTCCTTGACCAGCGGATCGAGCTCCCCCGGTCCCATCACCTGCTTGACCGACGCCCAGATGCGCCGGAGATTCGGCGGGTCGTTGGCGAGGACTTTCCAGAAGTTGTTGACCGACTCGACCTTGCGGGTGGCCATGATGTCGTCGTAGACCGCGCGTGCTTCCGGCGGCGCATCGGCATATTCGATCAGCGGCACGAGGGCCATGGTGGACTCCTGCGGAAATGGATCGCTGCGCTAGCCCGCGCTCCACGGGGTCTTGAGGCGCGTGAACTCGAGTCGGTAGATGGCGCGCTCCGGTGCCTGCGCCGCATGCGCCATGAGCGTCGGCACCAGATCGTCGGCGGCGGCATCGACATCGGGCACGGCATTTCCTTCGATGAGAATGATCCACGACGGGACGAGCGTCGCGTCGGCGCGCACTCTCTTCTCCGCCGTTTCCACGCTGCTCGCGGCGTCGTCGGCGAGGCACAGATGCACGCCGGCGATGCCCTTGCGATAGACGAGCGGCGGCAGGAGCCGGCGGCGCAGTGCGTCGATCGTGCTGTCGCGGTGCGCGCCGTCGATCGCGAAGCGCAGCGTCAGCATGACGCCGCCGCTGCCCACGCCGTTGGTAAATGCCACGCGGCAGAGGGAGCGGGAGACATTGCGAAAGGACGGAATGACGCGCTGCGTCCATGCCGTCGGCGCGTTCAGGCGATTCAGGTAATCCTGCCCGGCGAGTATCTCCGGACTGTCCGCCTCGTACAGGTTGAAGAATTCCGGCGCGCCGCTGATCGCGACATAACGGCGGCCACGGCGAAAGCCCGGAATACCGACGCGCTCGGGCATGTGCTCGCGATTGTGCCAGTCGTAGAAATCGTCCTTCGCGGCCGGCAACAGGTCATGCCAGATCGCCACGGCGCCGAGTCCTGCCAGGCTCATCTTCTACGCCGCGCGGGTCAGCGTGACGGCGAGCGACCCCAGGTCGCCGTACACGATGGTGAGTGGAACATCGAGCGGCGCGTCGATCACGCCGCAATAGGAGCCCGTGGTCACGATCATCCCCGCGCGCAGATGGTCGCCGCGCCGCGCAAGGTAGTTGGCGAGCCAGTACAGCGGTCGCAACGGATGCCCGTCCGGGTGCTTGCCCTCCTTCGCCATCAGCGTCTCGTCGTTGCGTCGTACGGTGATCGGAAATGCTTCGAGCGGCCGGGACAACGCATCGTTAACGATGGGACCGACGAACAGGCCCTGATTCGAGACGCTGTCCGCGAGCAACTCGGGAAAGCTGATGCCGGTCGATTCGGCGTAACGCGAGCCCATGAGCTCGAGCACGAAGCGTGCTTCGCGCAACGCGCCGCGCACTTCGTCCTCGCTGTAGGGGGTGGCGCGCGGAGGAAGGTCGCGTCCCAGCACGAACGCGATTTCCGGCTCGATTTTCGTGGTGCCGCCCCCGGTGATCACCGGGCACGGCGATGTCCGGAAGATGGTGGGCGCGAAAATCGGTGCGCACGAAATCGGCCGTGGCTCGGACGGCGCCGAGCATTTCCAGCCGCCGACGGGCAGGTCCACGAGCTCGCGCACGCGATTCTGGATCGCGAGGGCCGCAGCGATGTCCGCGGGGCGAGCGCCGGCGGGAATCCGCGCGCCGGGGCGTCCGCTGTTGCGTGCGGCAAACAGGAACTGGGCGGCGGTTTCTTGTGCGGGGGTCGTCATGGCGAGGCGGCTTTCCGGAACGGTTGGCGTGGAGGTCGCCGCCACATTCTGGCATAGCTTCGCAACACCTCGGTCGGTTATCCTTGCGATTTACCGTCGCGAGCCGATCGTCATGCGAGAGCGCCTTTCTGTGGCGGCAAGCCTGCCCGCCGACCGCGAGCACGCGACCCTGGTCGGGCGTGTCTTCCTGCCCGCCGTCGATGGTCCCGTGCTGGTCGGCGTGCGTGGCGACGAGCTGGTCGACCTGTCGCCGGTCGCGCCGACGTCGAGCGCGCTGCTGAATCTCGCCGATCCTGTTGCGGCAATTCGCGCCGCGGGCGTATTGCCGCGGGTTGCCGCGCTCGCCGATGTGCTCGCGAATTCCGCCGAGGACGCGCGTGCGTCGGCGGTGCCGTGGCTGCTCGCGCCGTGCGACCTCCAGGCGATCAAGGCGGCAGGGGTCACGTTCGTCGCAAGCATGCTCGAACGCGTGATCGAAGAGCAGGCGCGCGGGGATCCAGGCAAGGCGGAAGGTGTGCGGCGTGCGATTGTCGCCATCATCGGTGACGACCTGGCAAGCGTCCGCCCCGGATCGCCCGAAGCCGCGCGCCTCAAGGACGCGCTGATCGCGCAGGGCGCATGGTCGCAGTATCTCGAAGTCGGCATAGGGCCCGATGCGGAGATCTTCACGAAGTCACAGCCGATGTCGGCGGTGGGTACCGGTGCCGAGATCGGCATTCATCCCAAATCGGAATGGAACAATCCGGAACCGGAGATCGTGCTCGCGATCGGCAGCCACGGGCGTACGCTGGGCGCCACGCTCGGTAACGACGTGAACCTGCGCGATTTCGAGGGGCGCAGCGCGCTGCTGCTCGGCAAGGCCAAGGACAATAACGCGTCGTGCGCGATCGGGCCGTTCATCCGCCTGTTCGACGAGCGCTTCGGCATCGACGACGTGCGGCGTTGCGAGCTCGCGATGCGGGTCGACGGGCCGGACGGATTCGCGCTCGACGGCGCGAGCTCGATCGCGATGATCAGCCGCGACCCGCTCGACCTCGCCGCCCAGGCGATCGGCTCCAATCATCAATATCCCGACGGACTCGTGCTGTTCCTCGGCACGATGTTCGCGCCGACCAAGGACCGGCACGGACCCGGGCAGGGTTTCACGCACGTCATCGGCGATATCGTGACCGTCGCGACGCCGAAGCTGGGCGCGCTCGTCAATCGCGTCAATCATTCGGATCGGATTGCGCCATGGACGATAGGTGCGGGGGCGTTGATGATGAGCCTCGCGCGGCGCGGAGTGCTATAACGGGGCTGTCGCGGATTTCTCACATGCGTGACGACGCCTGCAATACCACCGTCATTCCCGCGAAGGCGGGAATCCAGTGTCTTTCGACGAACGACACTGGGGCGCGCGCGAAAGCGCGCGCGCCTTCGCGGGGACGACGACATCAGGATATCCTGCTGCAAGAATCTTCACACGCACAATAGACCGATGGAGCCGAACACCGTTAGCGAGTCCTTGGCGTTCTCCCGCGCCGACAAGCTCGTCATCGCAGCGTGCGCGATTTCGATGCTCATCGTGCAGATGGACTGGTTTGCGCTCAACCTGGCGCTGCCCGCGATCGGGCGGCGCTTCAACGTGCCCACGACCGATTTGCAGTGGGTGGTCAGCGGTTACATGCTGTCGATCGGCGCGCTGATGGTCACCGCCGGCCGGCTGGCCGACATCTACGGACGCCGCAAGGTCATCGTGATCGGGCTCGCCATCTTCGGCATTGTCTCCGCGATTTGCGGGTCCGCGCCGGACGAGATCTGGCTCATCGTGGCGCGTGTGGTGCACGGCATCGGCGCGGCGCTGATCTTCCCCGTGTCGATCGCGGTGGTCTCGAGCACGTTCTCCGGAGCGCGGCAGGCGCGGGCGATCGGCATTGTGCTGGGGTTCGCCGCGGTCGGCTCGGCGCTCGGCCCGTTCGTCGGCGGTGCGTTCTCCGAATATCTGAGCTGGCGCGGCGTATTCTTCATCAACATTCCATTCTGCATCGCCGCGATCGTGCTGATGCTTCGCTATGTCGCGGAAACGCGGGACGAATCCGCGGATCGCCACATCGACATTCCGGGCATGCTGACGATCACCGGCGGACTCGTGTGCATCAGTCTCGCCTTCGATCGCGGCGAAGCGTGGGGCTGGACGTCGATCCATACCATCGGGACGCTGATCGGCGGCGTCGTGCTGCTGATTTCGTTCGTCGCAATCGAGGCGCGCGTCCGCTCGCCGCTGATCGATCTTGCGCTCTTCCGCAATCGTGCATTCGACGCGGTGGTCCTCGCCGGCTCGCTGTCCAACGTCGTGTTCTGTTTCGTTGCCGTCTTCTCGGCGATGTACCTGCAGCAGGCGCGCGGAATGTCGCCGTTCGACGCGGGAATCGTGTTTCTCGCGCTTTCCGCCGGCGCGGGCTCGGCGAGTTACTTTTCCGGACGGCTCTCGGAACGCTTTCCCGCCGATCGTCTGATGGCGATCGGAATGTTGATCAGCGCGGGCGGAATCGTCGGTCTGACCAGCGTCCAGTCGTTGTGGTTGTACACGCCGTTATTCCTGGTAACGGGCATCGGCCTCGGCCTCGGCTGGGCGCTGGCGAATGTGGCCACCCAGGCGGTCGTGCCGCCGTCCTTCATCGGCGCCGCGTCGGGCATTACGCTGACGTCGCTGGTGATGCTCGGGGCTGTCGGCGTCGCGATTGCCGCTGCGGTGCTCGAGTTGCTTGCCGGATCGCCGAGCGCGGCGGGGTCGGATGCTGCGGCGATCAACGCGGTGCTGCGCACCGGCGCCGCGCTCGCGTTCGTCGGCGCGGTGTGCCTGCTGGCGTTCGGGCGGCATCCCACGCCCGATGTGGTGCCGGCAACCTGACACGCTTCACGCGGGATGCCCGGGGTGCTTTGCTGCGCCCACGGCGCGCAAGCATCCCGCGCCCGATCGGCGCGATCACCGTCACGGCGACGAATCGTGGGCGCACGCACGATCATGCGATCGCCGTGAGCGGTGCATCGAGGTGAGCGGTCGCGCCACCGGCCACGATGACTTCCGGGATGCTGGCGACTAGCGCTTTCCCTTGAATTCGACCACCTTCTGCCGCTGCTCCCCCAATCCCTGAATTCCCAAAGTCACTACGTCGCCGGCCTTGAGATATTGCGGAGGCTTCATCCCGAGCCCGACTCCAGGCGGCGTCCCGGTCGTAATGACATCGCCCGGCAACAGCGTCATGTAGCGGGAAGTGTCGGCCACCAGTTCCGCCACACCGAAGATCATTGTCCTGGTGTTCCCCCGCTGCCGTTTCTCGCCGTTGACGTCGAGCCACATGTCGAGGTTTTGCACATCCTTGATCTCGTCCGGCGTTACCATCCATGGCCCGATCGGACCGAAGGTGTCGCAGCCCTTGCCTTTGCCCCACTGCGATGCGCCGTGCTTCAACTGGAAGTCGCGCTCCGAGACGTCGTTGATCAGGCAATAGCCGGCGACGTACTTCAGCGCATCCTTCTTCTCGACGTTGCTGGCCTTGCGCCCGATGACGATGCCGAGCTCGACTTCCCAATCGGTCGCCTTCGAATCCCTCGGCATCATGATGTTGTCGTTCGGACCGACGATGCACGTTTCGGCCTTGAAGAACAGGATCGGGTGCTCGGGGATCGGCGAATTCGTTTCCTTCGCGTGATCGATGTAGTTGAGACCGATCGCGACGAACTTGGGCGGCGTCGCCACGCACGATCCGAGCCGCGGCTTGCCCTTGACCAGCGGCAGCTTCTTCGGATCGAGCTTCTTCAATTTCGCGAGCTCGGCCGGGGCAAGCGACGCGCCATCGATGTCCTTCACTTTCTTCGACAAGTCGCGCAGCTTGCCGTCGGCATCGATGAGTCCGGGTTTTTCGCGGCCGGCGGGGCCGTAGCGTACGAGCTTCATGCACATCTCCCTGTAGGCAAAAAAACGTTCAAAGACGTCCGGCTGCGCCGGCCCGTTTCCATCAGAAGTTTTAAATCGTCATGCCGCCGTCGACCGAAAATACCTGTCCCGTCGCGAACGCGGATTCATCGGAGGCCAGGAAAATCACGATCGGCGCGATCTCCTCGGCCCTGGCGAGCCGTCCCATCGGTTGGCGCGCGATGAACAGCTTGCGCGCCTCGACGGGATCGGCAAAGGCATTGATGCGCTCGCCGAGCGACGGCGTGTCCACCGTGCCGGGCGCGATCGCGTTGCAGCGGATGCCCTTCTGCACGAAGTCGGCGGCGACGGCCTTGGTGAGCCCGACGACCGCCGCCTTGCTCGCGCCGTATACGAAGCGGTTCGGAATGCCCTTGATCGATCCTGCCACCGAGGCCATGTTGATGATGGACGCCCAGTTGCCGGTCTTCTGGTGCTTGTCGAGCATCTTCGGCAGTGCCGCCTGGATCGCGACGTACATCGCGCGCACGTTGAGGTTGAAGCTGAAATCCCAGTCCTCCGGCGTGCAATCGAGCACCGTGCCGTGGTGGACGAACCCGGCGCAATTGAACAGCACATCGAGCACCGGCAGCTCGTCGATCGTCGTGCGCAACGCCGCGTCGTCCAGCACGTCGAGGGGTCGCGCCGTCACGTTCGCCACGCCCTGGAACTTGTCGAGCAGCTTGGCGTTGACATCCGTCGCGTAGACGGTTGCGCCTTCCGCCGCCATCTGCATCGCGCTGGCGAAGCCGATCCCCTGGCCGGCGGCCGTAATCAGCGCCGTCTTGCCGGCTAGTCGTCCTGCCATGGTGGTTCCTCCGTGATTGCTATTTTAGCGCTGGCCGCAGCGAGACCTTGGGGTCCGCCCACGTGCTGTTCGGCACATGCGCAAACCAGCCCGGCCGACCCGGATCGCGGTCGTACGGATAGCCGCCCAGCTCGAGGAACAGCTCGTGGTAGCGGCGCAGTTTCTCGCGATCGAGCCGCACGCCGAGCCCCGGCGTGTCCGGCACGCGAATCGCGCCGTTCTCGTAGCGCATGAGGCCGCCCTCGATCACGTCGTCGGTCAGATGATGATAGTGGGCATCGGCCGCATAGCCGAGATTCGGCACCACGGCACCCAGGTGCAGCATCGTCGCGAGCTGTATGCCGAGTTCGCCCGAGCTGTGCACCGCGACGCCAAGCCCCATCGTCTCGCAGACGCCGGCGGCCTTGATGCAGGGACGAATGCCGCCCCAGAACGTCGTGTCGAGAAGGATGACGTCGACGGCACCGGATTGCACGTTGGCGGCGAGCTGCTCGAAATTGACGACCACCGTGTTGGTCGCGATCGGCAGCGGCACGAATTCCTTCAGCCGCGCAAGCTGCGGCATTCCCCACACGGGGTCCTCGAAGTAATCGTTGCGGATGTCGAGAATGTTGCGGCCGAATTCGATGGCGTCGGCAAGCGACAGCGCCGAATTGGGATCGTAGCGGAAGCGCTCGCCCGGCAGCGATGCGGCCAGAGTGCGATAGCAGGCAAGCTCGTGCGCGGGCGGATACACGCCGCCCTTCAGCTTGTGTGTCGTGAAGCCGTGCGCGGCTTTGAGCACCGCGGCGTGGGCGACCAGCTGTTCCGGCGTGCGCACTTCCCCCTTTCCGGTGACGGGATCCGCGTAGCGAAAGAAGAGATAGCTCGCGAACTCGACCGCGTCGCGCAGCTTGCCGCCCAGCAGCGCATGCACCGGCACGCCGAGCTTCTGCCCCATGATGTCGAGGCAGGCGAACTCGACCGCCGCGTGCAGCTGCGTGCGGTTGTTGTAAAGGCTCGCGGTCGGATTGCAGATCGCGAAACGCATCGCCTCGAGCGCGAACACGTCATGTCCGGCAAGATAGGTCGCAAGGCCGGCGAACGCGCGGGTGGCGTCCTCGCCCCCGCCGCCCATCTCGCCCAGCCCCACGTAACCGTCGTCGGTCTCGACCTCGACGATCGTGCGCACGAACCGGCCCCAGTGCGCGCCGTTGCTGTGCAGCAGCGGCGCATGGAGCGCAACGGTGACGGGGGTGGCCCGGATGGCGGCGATCGTGGTCATCAGGGATCGGAGTTCAGCAATCAGGATCAGAGGATCTGCGCGACTCGCCGCGTTAGCGGCGACGCGAACCTTGAATTCTACCCTGCGTGGCGGGCAAATTGGTAATACCACTTGACCAGTTCTTCGCTGGGCGTTAGCCTTTGCGGCCCCACTCTCAATTGAGGCAGCCGCGGCCGTTTCCGCCGTGTGCGCCGCTCCATGCCGTTCCAGAGCATCGAACCCCGCAGGCTCTACCGCCAGATCGCCGATCAGATTCGCACGCTGATCAAGAGCGGCGAGTTTCCGGCCGGCGCCCGGTTGCCGCCGGAACGCGATCTCGCGAAGCAGCTGGGCGTGTCGCGGCCGTCGGTGCGTGAAGCGCTGATCGCGCTCGAAGTCGAAGGCCTGGTCGAAGTGCGCATCGGCTCGGGCATTTACGTGCAGCCCGGGGGTTTGGCGAAGGCGGCGCATGGTCCGCATGACGCGGAGGCGGGACCATTCGAGCTGTTGCGCGCGCGTTACGTGATCGAGGCGGAGTGCGCGGCGCTCGCGGCCAAGTCCGCGAAAAAATCGCAGGTGCAGGCGATCGCGGATGCGCTCGAGGTCATGCAACACGAGATGATCGCCGGCGAGCATCAGCCGTTGAGCGGCGATCGATTGTTTCACCTTCGGATCGTCGAGGCAACCGGCAACGGCGCGCTGGTCGCCGTCGTGAAAATGCTGTGGGAGGAGCGCACGGGTCCGCTCTATCAGCAGCTCGAGCACCACTACGACTCGCCTTCGTTGTGGGAAAGTGCGATGAGCGAGCACCGAGCGGTCCTGAAAGCGATTGCCGCGAAAGATCCCAACGGCGCCCGCGCCGCGATGCAGAGGCATCTCAACCAGGCGTATAAACGCTTTTCCACCGGCTGGGATACGCTCCAATAGTAGATGAGTTAGATGGGGTCGCAAGGCCAACACCGCGACCCCATGGAAAAATCACGATACTGAATGGTTCATGAGAAGCTGATCAGGGGCGAATCGCCGGCGGAGCAGGACGATTCGCTGGATGTAAGTAGGAATTGAGAGGAGACACCATGCTTGCCTGCCGCATTCACGCCAAGGAAGACCTGCGGATCGAACCGGTCGACGTTCCCGAGGCCGGTCCGGGTGAGGTGCTGTTGCGGCTGGGGGCCGCCGGCATCTGCGGGTCGGATCTGCATTACTACTACGAAGGCCGCAACGGCAGCTTCGTCGTGCGCGAGCCGCTCGTTCCCGGCCACGAGGCGTCCGGCGTCGTCGCCGCGGTCGGCGAAGGCGTCACGCGCGTCAAGGTTGGCGACAACGTGGCCGTGTCGCCGTCGCATGCGTGCGGCCGCTGCGACTACTGCCGCGAAGGGCGCGAGCAACTGTGCACGAACATGCGTTTTCTCGGCAGTGCCAGCAAGTTCCCGCACGTGCAGGGGATGTTCCAGGAATATTTCGTCATGGGCGAGCGGCAGTGCTATCCGGTTGCCGGCGACATCTCGCTGGGCGAGCTCGCGTTCGCCGAACCGCTGGCCGTCGGTTTGCATGGCGTCAACCGTGGCGGCGACCTGCTCGGCAAGTCGGTGCTCGTCACCGGTGCCGGCACGATCGGTTGCGTCACCGTCATGGCCGCACGGCTGGCCGGCGCCCGCAAGATCACGGTGACCGACGTTCTCGACCGTCCGCTCAGCCAGGCGCAGCTCGTCGGCGCCGATGTCACGCTGCGCGCGGATCGCATGGGCGACGCGTTGAAAGATCCCCAGTTCGACGTCGCGTACGAAGTCTCCGGCAACTTCAACGCGCTCAAGACCTGCGTGGCGGCCACCAGGCGCGGCGGCGTGATCGTGCAGGTCGGCACGCTGCCGCACGAGCCGCTGCCCTTCGTGGTCAACGACCTGATGGCGAAGGAGCTCGACCTGCGCGGCGCGTTCCGCTGGGGCGTCGAATTCGACTGGGCCGTCGACTACCTGTCGACGCGGCGCGTCGACGTGCGTCCGCTGCTGTCGGGCCAATATCCGCTGCAGGATGCCGTGGCGGCGTTCGCTGCCGCGGCCGATAAAAATAAAAGCACCAAGATCCAGGTCGTGGCGTGAGCGGCGAAACCCGAAGGGCGAGAGCAAACGCGAATCGCCGCGCGAATCCGACACGAGACCGATCATGTCAGTAAGGTAGTGCGAAGAGGATGAGAGTCACTGACGTAATCCGATTACTTTTCCAAGGAGGAATCATGCGTTTGCTTGCAAAGCTTGTATTGATCGCGGTGACGGGTGCCGCGGTGATCGCCGGCGGGCCCGCGCTCGCGCAGCAGAAGCTCAAATGGGCGCACGTATATGAAACCAGCGAGCCGTACCACACCGAGTCGGTGTGGGCGGCGGCCGAGATCAAGAAGCGCACCAACGGCAAGTTCGACATCGAGGTCTTCCCAGCGAGCACGCTCGGCAAGGAGACCGACATCAATCAGGGCCTGACGCTCGGCACCGTCGACATGATCATCAGCGGGCCATCGTTCGCGGCGCGCAATTACCCCCGTCTGGGCATCGCGTATTACCCGTTCATCTTCCGCGATGGCGATCACCTGATCGCGTACTCGAAGAGCCCGGTGTTCGCCGAAATGGTCGAGGAATTCCGCAAGAAGACCGGCATCCAGATCACCGCCTACACGTATTACGGCGCGCGGCAGACCACGGCGCAGAAGCCGTTCACGGATTGCGCAGGGATGAAGGGTCTGAAGATTCGCGTGCCGGACGTGCCTGCGTACATGGCGACGCCGAAAGCCTGCGGTGCAAATCCGACGCCGATCGCGTTCGCCGAGGTCTATCTCGCGTTGCAGAACGGCACCGTCGACGCGCAGGAAAATCCGCTGACGACGATCGAGGCGAAGAAGTTCTACGAAGTGCAGAAGGCGATCATGATGACCTCGCACATCGTCGACGGGCTGACGACGCAGATCGCGCCGCACGTGTGGAACAAGCTGAACGACCAGGAGAAGCAGATCTTCATCGAGGTCACGCGCGAGGCGGCCGCGCGCGCGACGGACAAGATCAAGAAGCGCGAAGCCGAGCTGACCGACGAGTTCAAGAAGAAGGGCCTGCAGATCGTCCAGGTCGACAAGAAGAGCTTCATTGACGCAGTCCTCAAATCGGCAACGCCTGAATCGATGGGCTTTACGCGGAGTGACTACGACAAGATCGTCGCGATCAAGTGACGTATTTGTCCAGGAGCAGGTCGCGCAAGCGGCCCGCGACTGGAACCAAATACATCATCCCTGCGAAGGCGGGGACCCAGTGACTTTGGATTGATCCGAACGACACTGGGCTCCCGCTTTCGCGCGAGCGACGTGGAAGAATCGAACGACGCTGGGTCCCCGCCTCCGCGGGGACGAAAAGTGACTGGATTCGGGGACGCACGATGAACGACACCATCGACAAGCCGCACGCCGCGGAGCACGTTCTCGACGAGGAAGGCCATTTCCACGTCGAGGATGCGCCGATCGATCTGTCGCATTATCTGTTCGAGGACTGGCTGTCGCTCGGCTTTTTCTGGTTGCTCGGGCTGTGCGTGTTCTACCAATTCTTCACCCGCTACGTGATGAACGACTCGGCGGCGTGGACCGAGGAGATCGCGCGTTACCTCTTGATCTGCACGGTCTTTGTCGCAATTGCCGCGTCGGTCCGCCGGACGCGCCATATCCATGTCGACTTCATGTACCGGCTGATCCCGCCCAAGGCGGGGCGCGCGTTGTCCACGCTGGTCGACGTGATGCGCATCGTGTTCTTCGCGCTGGCGGTGGGACTCACGATCCAGATGATGATGCGCATGGGCAACCTGCAGATGACCATCATCGACCTGCCGATGAACATCATCTACGGCATCTGCGCGTTCGGATTCGCCGCGGCGGCCGTGCGCTCGGTCCAGGTCGCGATCGAGAACTGGCGGCGCGGCTTCAGCTTGCTCGAACGTCCGGAGCACGCAATCGAGGAGACTATCGAATGAGAGAGGCGCGCGAGGCGAAGCCGAGCAAGGCCCGAAGGGCGCGTCGTCGAGCGATTGAGGGCGGCCGACGCGCGGCTGGGGGCAATGCACGCGATCCAAGGAGGTCGCGAATGAGCTGTCTACGGCGTGGGAGTCGGCGATGACCGGCTGGCTCCTTTCGGGATTCCTCGTGCTGATGGTGACCGGCATCCCGGTCGCCATCGCGATGGCGGGCGCTTCGCTGATCTACTTCTACGTGTCGGGATCTTCGCCGCCGATGGTGGTCGTCCACCGGATGATCAGCGGCATCGACAGCTTTCCGTTGCTGGCGGTCCCGTTCTTCATCCTGGCCGGCAACCTGATGAACAACGCCGGGATCACCAACCGCATCTACAACTTCGCGCTGGCGCTCGTCGGCTGGATGAAGGGCGGGCTCGGCCATGTCAACATCATCGGGTCCGTGATCTTCGCCGGCATGTCCGGCACGGCCATCGCCGACGCCGCGGGGCTCGGGACGATCGAGATCAAGGCGATGCGCGATCACGGCTACAGCAAGGAGTTCTCGGTCGGCGTCACCGCAGCCTCCGCGACGCTGGGGCCGATCATCCCGCCGTCGCTCCCTTTCGTGATCTACGGGATGGTCGCCAACGTCTCGATCGGCCAGCTGTTTCTCGCCGGCATCGTCCCCGGTCTGGTGATGACGGTGCTGATGATGCTGACGGTCGCTTACTACGCGCACAAGAACAACTGGGGCGCCGACATCAAGTTCCTGTGGAGCCGGGTTGGCAAGGCGACGGTGGAGCTCGGCGTCGTGATCGCGTTTCCGCTGGTGATCTGGCTTGCCATCACGGTTGGCGTCAATCCGGTGGTCGCGACGTTCGTCGTGCTGGTGGCGCTCTTTGCCGCGGACTGGAAATTCAAGTTCGAGGCGGTGCTGCCCATCCTGACGCCCGTGCTGCTGATCGGCGGCATGACCACCGGCATTTTCACGCCGACCGAAGGCGCGGTGGCGGCCTCGATCTGGGCGCTCTTTCTGGGCCTCGTCTGGTATCGCACGCTGAACTTCAAGATGCTGATCAAGGTCTCGATGGAGACCATCGAGACGACGGCCACGGTGCTGTTCATCGTCGCGGCGGCCTCGATCTTCGGCTGGCTGCTCACGGCGACGCGCGTGACGGACATGGTGACGGCATGGGTGCTGGGCTTCACGAGTTCGCCCTGGGTGTTCCTGCTGCTGGTCAACCTGCTGCTGCTCTTCGTCGGCTGCTTCCTCGAGCCCACGGCAGCGATCCTGATCGCGGTGCCCGTGCTGATGCCGGCGGTCGTGCAGCTTGGCATCGACCCCGTTCACTTCGGCCTGGTCGTGGTGCTCAACCTGATGATCGGTCTCCTCCATCCGCCGATGGGCATGGTGCTGTTCGTCCTCGCTCGCGTCGCGCGAATGTCGCTCGAACGCACGACCATGGCGATCCTGCCGTGGCTGGTTCCGCTGCTCGGCAGCCTGATCCTGATCACGTACATTCCCTCGATCTCGCTGTGGCTGCCCAAGCTGATGTACCACTAGACATGAGCGTGGCTTTGATCGAACGCGTCGAGATCCTGCAGGTCAACCTGCCGCCGAAGGTGGTGCGCACCGACGCGATCCAGTCGTTCGTCACGCAGGAGACGCCGATCGTGCGGATCACGTGCGCCGACGGCGCGCAGGGCGTCGGTTACACGTACACGATCGGCACCGGCGGCTCGTCGGTGATCGCGCTGCTGCGCGACCACCTCGCGCCGCGCCTCATCGGCTGCGACGCGACGCAGATCGAGGCGATCTGGAAGGACCTGTTCTTCGCGACCCATGCGACTGCGGTCGGCGCCATCACGAGCCTCGCACTGGCGGCGATCGACACGGCGTTGTGGGACCTCAAATGCCGGCGCGGCGCACTGCCGCTGTGGCGGATGGCCGGCGGCGCGCAACAGAAGGTGCCGGTGTACACGACGGAAGGCGGGTGGCTGCACCATTCGGCGCACCAGCTGGTCGAAGAAGCGGCAGCGGCGAAGGCGCAAGGATTCAAGGGTGCCAAGATCAAGGTCGGCAAGCCCTCGATCGCCGAGGACGTCGCGCGGTTGGCGGCCGTGCGCACGGCGGTCGGCAACGTGTTCGAGGTGATGGTGGACGCGAACCAGGCATTCACGGTCGCCGAGGCGTGCCGGCGCGCCCATGCCTACCAGGATCTGATGCTCGGCTGGTTCGAGGAGCCGCTGCCCGCCGAGGACTTGTCGGGCCACGTCGAATTGGCCGCCAAGGCGACGATGCCCATCGCGGTGGGCGAATCGCTCTATCACCCGGCGCATTTCCGCGAATACCTCGAACGCCGCGCGTGCACGGTGGTCCAAGTGGATTGCGCGCGGATCGGCGGCATCACGCCCTGGCTCAAGGTCGCGCACCTGGCGGAGACGTTCAACGTGCCCGTCTGTCCGCACTTCCTGATGGAGCTCCACGTGTCGTTGACCGCGGCGGTGCCGAACGGCGCGTGGGTGGAGTACATTCCTCAACTTGACGACATCACGACGTCGCGGATGGCGATCCGCGACGGCTACGCCATTCCGCCCAGCACGCCCGGTCTCGGGATCGACTGGGATTTCGCCGCCATCGACCGCCTCGCCGTCGCGCGCGCGGCGGTGGGCCGGTAGAAGGAGTCCACGATGCTTACCCGCAGCTCGCTCACCATTCGCCTGCACCCCAACGACGACGTCGTGATCGCTCGTGCGCAACTCGTCGGCGGCACCAACCTGCTCGACGAGAAGATCACGGTGTCGGGGCTGGTCCCGCCGGGCCACAAGGTGGCGACGCGCGCGATCAAGGCCGGCCAGCCGGTTCGCCGCTACAACCAGATCATCGGCTTCGCGAGCCGCGACATCGCGCCGGGCGAGCACGTGCATCTCAACAACCTCGCGATGGGCGCGTTCGATCGCGACTACGCGTTCGGCGCCGACGCCAAGCCGACGCAGTATGTGTCGCCACCGGCAATGTTCAACGGCATCGTGCGAGGAGGTGGTCCCAACGAGGGCCGCGTGGCGACGCGCAACTACATCGGCATCCTGTCGACGGTGAACTGCTCGGCCACCGTGGCGCGCGGGATCGCCGGTCATTTCACGCCGGAGCGACTGGCGGCCTTTCCCAACGTCGACGGCGTTGTCGCGCTGACGCACGGCTCCGGCTGCGGCATGGACACGCACGGCGAGGGCATGCTGCTGCTGCGGCGCACGCTGGGCGGTTACGCGCGCCACCCGAACATGGCCGGCGTATTGATGATCGGCCTGGGTTGCGAGGCGAACCAGATCAGCTCGCTGATGGGTGCGCAAAATCTGCAGGAAGGTCCGCTGCTGCAGACGTTCAGCATCCAGGATACGGGCGGGACGGCCAAGACCATTGCGCACGGCATCAAGATCATCGAGGAGATGCTGCCGCACGCCAACGAGGTGACGCGGCAGCCGGTACCGGCGTCGCATATCACCGTCGGCTTGCAATGCGGCGGGTCCGACGGTTATTCGGGGATTACCGCCAATCCGGCGCTGGGTGCCGCGGTCGACCTGCTCGTGCGCAATGGCGGCACGGCGATCCTGTCGGAGACTCCCGAAATCTACGGCGCCGAGCACCTGTTGACGCGGCGCGCCGTTTCGCTCGAAGTCGGCGAGAAGCTCATCTCGCGCATCAAATGGTGGGAGGACTACACCACGCGGGAAAAAGGCGAGATGAACAACAATCCGTCGCCGGGCAACAAGGCGGGCGGCCTGACGACGATCCTCGAAAAATCGCTGGGCGCCGTCGCCAAGGGCGGCACCACCAATCTAGTCGCCGTTTACGAATATGCGGAGCCGGTGACGGCCAAGGGTTTCGTGTACATGGACACGCCCGGCTACGATCCGGTGTCGGCCACGGGTCAGGTGGCGGGCGGCGCGAACATGATCGTGTTCACCACCGGGCGCGGCTCGGCCTACGGCTGTGCACCCGCGCCGTCGCTCAAGCTGTCGACCAACACGCAGCTCTGGATCAAGCAGGAAGAGGACATCGACCTCAATTGCGGCGAGATCGTCGACGGCACCGCGTCGGTCGACGAGCTCGGGCAACGACTGTTTCAACAAATGCTCGATACGGCCTCGGGCACGAAATCGAAGAGCGAAAAACATGGCTACGGCCAAAGCGAGTTCGTGCCGTGGTACCTGGGCGCGGTCATGTAGCGGACGTTGCTCCCGGGCGCATCAAAACAGTGCAGGGATGAAGCGTCACCAAGTTGACACGTTTACCAGCCGCCCGTAGGCTCATTGCGGGCTGCAAAGAGAGGTCGCCAGAAAGCCTCAACTGCAGCACCACCATCAACGGAGGAGTCGCATGAAGCTGTTCACCAAGATCGCCGCCGCGGTGGTTGCGGCAGCAATGCTCGCCGCAGCGCCCGCTTACGCGCAGGAAAAGCTCACCGTCTGGTGGGTCAAGGGGTTCTACAAGTCCGAGGACGATGCGCTGTTCGAGGCCATCAAGAAGTTCGAGGCCAAGACTGGCGTCAAAGTCGAGCTCTCGCAGTACCCGGTGCAGGACATGATCCCGAAGACGGTGGCGGCGCTCGACGCCGGCACGCCGCCGGACGTGGCCTACGCGGACGTCTATGACTTCCAGGTCACCGGCAAGTGGGCCTACGACGGCAAGCTCGAGGACATCTCGGACATCATCACGCCGATCAAGGACAAATTCCTCAAGAACACGATCGAGACGACCTATCTTTACAACGACAAGACCAAGAAGAAGGCGTACTACGCATTTCCGATGAAGCAGCAGACGATGCACATCCAGTACTGGAAGGACATGCTGGCCGAGGCGGGCTTCAAAGAATCGGACATTCCGACCGGCTGGAAGGCGTACTGGGATTTCTGGTGCGACAAGGTGCAACCGGCGCACCGTTCGAAGACCGGCAAGCGCACCTACGCGGTTGGCCAGCCGATGGGTGTCGATTCCAGTGACTCGTTCTATTCTTTCCTGACGTTCATGGACGGGTACAACGTGAAGCTCGTCGACGACAACGGCAAGCTGCTGGTCGACGATCCGAAAGTCAAGGCCGGGCTGACCAACGCGCTGCGCGACTACACGAACATCCGCACCCGCGGCTGCACGCCGCCGTCGTCGACCAGCTGGAAGGACCCGGACAACAACGTGTCGTTCCACAACAAAACCATCTTGCTGACCCACAACGCGACGATCTCGATTGCCGCGAAGTGGCTCGACGATGCGAACAACGCCTCGCTGACCGCGGAACAGCGGGCGACGGCCAAGAAAAACTATGACGAGCTGATCGCGACCGCGGGCTTTCCCAACAAGCCGGACGGATCGAAGTTCGTCTATCGCGCCGCGGTGAAGACCGGCGTCATCTTCGAGGGGTCGAAGAACAAGAAGCGCGCGAAGGAATTCGTGGCGTTCTTCCTCGAGGACCAGAACCTGCAGCCGTATGTCGAGGGGTCGCTTGGCCGCTGGTTCCCGGTGACCAAGGCCGGCACCCAAAGCGCGTTCTGGCAGGCGGATCCGCATCGCAAGGCCGTGTTCAACCAGTTCGGCGCGGGCACGGTGACGTTCGAATTCGTGAAGAACTACAAGTTCACGATCCTCAACAACGAAAACGTCTGGGCCAAGGCGATGAGCCGCGTCGTGAACGACGGCTGGACGCCGGAAAAGGCGACCGACGAGATGATCGCCCGCATCAAGCAGGTCGCGGGCTGATACGGTAGTGCCTCCCTCTCCCCGCGCGCGGGGAGAGGGTTGGGATGCAGGGGTCGCGAGCTCTACGAGATTATCGGCAGTGTCTACGATCGTTCTACCCGACGCGCAACCGCTGCCGGCAGGCCCGGTGAAGAAGGCGTGGTCCCCATGGCAGAAATGGGGGTTGATCCTCCTCACGCCGTACATTCTCGTCTTCGTCGTCTTCGTCGTGTATCCGGTGGGCTACGGGCTGTGGCTCGCCCGGCATCCGGCCAGCTACGAGCACCTGCTCGAGGACCCGATCTTCCTGCGATCGGTGCTCAACACGCTCGCGTTCCTCATCATCGGCATCAACGTCAAGATGGTGATCGCGCTGGTGCTGTCGGGGTTTTTCGTCCAGGCCCGCACGTGGATCAAGTGGCTGTCGCTGCTCTTCATCCTGCCCTGGGCAGTGCCGTCGATCCCGACCATCCTGTCGTTCCGCTTCATGCTGAATCCGGAGTGGGGAATCATCAATTCGCTGATCTTCCGCTACACCGGGATGGATGGTCCCAACTGGCTCAACGATCCGATCCTGGCGCTGGCCATTGCGATGCTGGTCCACATCTGGAAATCGCTGCCGTTCTGGACGCTGATCCTCATCGCGGGCCGGCTGGCGATTCCGGCCGAGCACTACGAAGCCGCATCGGTGGATGGCGCCACGAGCTGGCAGAAATTCCGCTTCATCACGTGGCCGTCGATGCGCACGCTGTATCTCACGTGCACGATCCTGTCGATGATCTGGACGCTCGGCGACTTCAACAGCGTTTACCTGCTCACCGGCGGCGGCCCCGCCGACCTGACGCATGTGCTGGCCACGCTCGGCATCCGGTACCTGCGGCTCGACCAGGTCGACCTGTCGATGGCGGCGATCGTCGTCGCGTTGCCGGCGGTGCTGCCGCTCGTGTATTTCATGATGAAGCGGCTTTCGCGGTGAGGCCATCGTGGCGATGAACTGGCGCACAGTCTCGACCGAAGCCAAGCTGCTGCTGATCGGCATCCCGGTGCTGATCTGGACGATGCTGCCGATCTATCACCTCGTCCTGTTCGCGATCTCGCCCAAGGAGTCGGCGCTGGGCGGACAGCTGTGGCCGGACCATCCGACGCTGCAGAACTTCCGCATCGTATTCAGCGAGCAGCATCACTACCTCGATCACTTCTGGCTGCAGATGTGGAACTCGCTGATCATCGCGGTGGCCGTCGGCGTGCTGACCCTGGTCGTCGCCACTGGCGCCGCGTTTGCGATCAGCCGCCTCAAGGTGCGCGGCGGCCGCACGATGATGAACCTCGCGTTGTTCACGTACTTCATCCCGGCCGCGTTCCTCGCGGTGCCGATGTACAAGACGATGGGCGTCTATGGCCTTCTCAACAACCAGTGGTCGCTGATCCTTGCGATGGTGACGATCGCCGCGCCGTACTCGATCTGGGTGCTGAAGCAGGCGTCCGACAAGCTGCCTTTGGAGCTCGATGAAGCCGCGAAGATGGACGGCGCGTCGCCGCTGCAGCTGTTCCGCCTGGTGTACCTGCCGCTGATGACGCCGTCGCTGGTTGCGGTGGGCACGTACGCACTGCTGCTCGCCTGGAACGAGTACCTCTACGCCTTCCTGCTGCTGTCACGCGACACGCAGATTACGCTGGGCGTTGCGCTCGGGAACTTCCTCGCCGCCGACGATTCGCCGTGGGAGCTGCTGATGACGACGGGTCTCATCTACGCGCTGCCGCCGGCGGCGATCTACTACGCATTCAAACGCTACATGGTCGGCGGGCTCACCGCCGGCGCGGTGAAAAGCTAGAGGGCAATCATGGCAACCGTATCGTTCAACACAGTCGAGAAGTCGTTCGGCGCAACCAAGGTGCTGCATGGGGTGAGCTTCGACATCAAGGACGGCGAGTTCGTCGTTCTCGTCGGACCGTCCGGATGCGGCAAGTCCACGCTGCTGCGGATGCTTGCCGGGCTCGAGGAGATCACCGCGGGCACCATCGCCATCGACGGCAAGGTCGTCAACGACGTCGAGTCCAAGGACCGCGATATCGCGATGGTCTTCCAGAGCTATGCGCTCTATCCGCACATGACGGTCGGCGACAACATGGCGTTCAGCCTGAAGCTGCGCAAGGCCGACCCGAAGGTGATGGCGGAGCGCGTCGACCGCGCGTCCAAGATCCTGAACCTGGACCCGTACCTCAAGCGTTTTCCCCGCGAGCTGTCCGGCGGCCAGCGGCAGCGCGTGGCCATGGGCCGCGCCATCGTCCGCGACCCGAAGGTGTTCCTGTTCGACGAGCCCTTGTCCAACCTCGACGCCAAGCTGCGCGTCGCGATGCGCGCCGAGATCAAGGCGCTGCATCAGCGGCTCAAGACGACGACGGTGTACGTGACGCACGACCAGGTCGAGGCCATGACGATGGCGGACCGCATCGTCGTCATGCACGACGGACGGATCGAGCAGATCGGCGAGCCGCTCGACTTGTACGATCGTCCCGACAACCTCTTCGTCGCGCAGTTCATCGGCTCGCCTGCGATGAACGTCGTGAACGGCAAGGTCAAGCGCGCGAATGGCTCGGCGGTCGTGGAGATGAGCGACGGATTGCAGTGGCCGCTCTTCCAGGGCCCCGGTGCGCACGGCCAGGCGGTCTCCTACGGCATCCGTCCCGGCGATCTTTCGGTCACGAGTGCGACTGCGCCCAATGCGGTCCCCGGCGAAATCGTGGTCGTCGAGCCGACGGGATCGGAAACGGAGTTGCTGATCCAGGCCGGCGACGCCCAGTTCATCCTGGTTACGCACGGCCGTCCGCACGTGAACCCCGGCGACCGCATCGGCCTTGCCGTCGATCCCGCCAAGGTCCACGTGTTCGACCAGACAACCGGCGCGCGCCTGTCGGCATGAACATTCCGGTGCGGCTCGCGTCGTGCCGCACGAGAAGGCCAGCATGAGCGACATTTCCCCCGACCGGTTCATCGACAACGTCTTTGCCTATCAGAAGACTTCTGCAGTCAAGGCAGCCATCGAGCTCGATCTGTTCTCCGCCATCGGCGGCGGCGCGGACAACGCCGAAACGCTCGCCGCGAAAGTCAATGCCTCGCCTCGCGGAGTCCGCATCCTGTGCGACTATCTCACGGTGCAGGAGCTTCTCATCAAGGACGGCAACAGCTACCGTCTCACGCCGTCCTCGTCGGTGTTCCTCGACAAACGCTCGCCCGCGTGCATGACCAGCATCGTCGACTTTCTCGCCGCGCCCGAGATGATGCGGCTCTATCTCGATGATCCGGCGGCATTCGTTCGCAACGGCGGATCGGTCGGTCTCGCCAACCTTGCGCCCGATCACCCGCTGTGGGTGAAGTTTGCGCGGGCGATGGTGCCATTCATTGCGCCCCGCGCGCAAAGCGTCGCCGAGGAGGTCGCGCGCTGGCCCTCGCCGCCGCGCAAGGTGCTCGATGTCGCGGCGGGACACGGCGCGTTCGGAATCGCGATCGGGAAGGCATTACCGGACGCCGGGATCGTCGCACTCGATTGGCGGCCGGTGCTGGAAGTCGCGCTCGAGAATGCGCGGCGCGAAGGTCTCGGGGCGCGGTACACCACGATCGCCGGCAACGCATTCGACGTCGAGTGGGGCACCGGTTACGACCTCGTCCTCATTCCCAACTTCCTGCATCACTTCGATCGCGACGGCTGCGTGAGCCTGCTCGAGCGCGCGCGGCGCGCGCTGGCGCCGGGCGGTGCCGTCGTCGTGGTCGAGATGGTGCCCAACGACGATCGCGTAAGCCCACCCTTTCCCGCGATGTTTGCGTTTGTGATGCTTGGCAGCACGCCCAAGGGCGATGCCCATACGGCTCCCGAGCTGCAGGAGATGGGACGCGCAGCCGGGTTTGCCGACAGCACGGTTGCGCCGCTGCCGCCTTCGCCGCAAACGATGATCGTCTTCCGCTAGCGCTGAGTTCCGCAGCGTCCCCGCTGCGATCCACCCCATCTCCCACGACAGGCAACACAATGAGCAAGAAATCCGCCAAGAAAAAGCGCGTCCTGCGCTCCACCGAATGGTTCGGCCGCGAGGACCGCGACGCGATCACCCACCGGTCCTGGATGAAGAACCAGGGCATTCCGCACGACCAGTTCGACGGCCGGCCCGTGATCGGCATTTGCAACACATGGTCTGAAGCCACGCCCTGCAACGCGCACTTCCGCGACCTGGCCGAGCATGTGAAGCGCGGCGTATGGGACGAAGGCGGCTTTCCGATCGAATTCCCGGTCATGAGCCTCGGCGAGACGCTGATGCGCCCGACCACGATGCTCTTCCGCAACCAGACATCGATGGACGTCGAGGAATCGATCCGCGCCAATCCTTTCGACGGCGTGGTGCTGCTCATGGGTTGCGACAAGACCACGCCGGCGTTGCTGATGGGCGCCGCGTCGTGCGACCTGCCGACCATCGGCGTCTCCGGCGGTCCGATGCTCAACGGCAAGTACCGCGGCGAGGACATCGGTTCGGGCACG
>Ga0207648_10000368_pt1 | contig 49491 bp, 44 predicted proteins | sample KBSMisM32_FD_184310 | JGI IMG/M metagenome (GOLD analysis project Ga0207648, IMG submission 184310) | Miscanthus rhizosphere microbial communities from Kellogg Biological Station, Michigan, USA - KBS Miscanthus M3-2 (SPAdes) (version 2) | ecosystem: Host-associated > Plants > Roots >... | reverse complement strand
CGAAGAGCTCAAGGAAAAGGACGAGGCCGTCAAGGGCACCGTCATCGAGGTCGTCAAGGGCGGCCTGATCCTCGACATCGGCCTGCGCGGCTTCCTGCCTGCGTCGCTGGTCGAGATGCGTCGCGTCCGCGATCTGCAGCCGTACATCGGCAAGGAGATCGAGGCCAAGATCATCGAACTCGACAAGAACCGCAACAACGTGGTGCTCTCGCGTCGTGCCTGGCTGGAGCAGACCCAGTCCGAGGTGCGCAGTGAGTTCCTCAACCAGCTGCAGAAGGGCGCGATCCGCAAGGGTGTGGTGTCCTCGATCGTCAACTTCGGCGCCTTCGTCGATCTCGGCGGTGTCGACGGCCTGGTCCACGTGTCCGAGCTGTCCTGGAAGCACATCGACCATCCGTCCGAGGTCGTTCAGGTCGGCGACGAGGTCACCGTCGAGGTGCTCGACGTCGACATGGATCGCGAGCGGGTTTCGCTGTCGCTCAAAGCGACTCAGGAAGACCCGTGGCGCCACTTCGCCCGTACCCACGCCATCGGCCAGATCGTGCCCGGCAAGGTCACCAAGCTGGTGCCGTTCGGCGCGTTCGTCCGCGTCGAGGAGGGCATCGAGGGCCTGGTGCACATCTCCGAGCTGTCCGAGCGCCACGTCGAGGTCCCGGACCAGGTGGTGCAGGTCGGCGACGACGCGATGGTCAAGGTCATCGACATCGACCTGGAGCGCCGCCGCATCTCGCTGAGCCTGAAGCAGGCCAACGAGGACTACACCGAGGAGTTCGACCCCTCGAAGTACGGCATGGCCGACAGCTACGACGAGCAGGGCAACTACATCTTCCCCGAGGGCTTCGACTCCGAGACCAACGAATGGCTCGATGGCTTCGAGAAGCAGCGCGAGGAGTGGGAGTCCCGCTACGCCGAGGCGGAGCGCAGGCACAAGATGCACACCGCGCAGATGGAGAAGTTCGCTGCGGCCGAAGCCGAAGAAGCAGCGCGGCCGTCGTCTTCAGCCAACGGCGCGTCGCGCTCCGAGGAGCCAGCGGCCGGAGGCTCGCTGGCCAGCGATGCCCAGCTGGCCGCGCTGCGGGAGAAGCTCGCCGGCAGCGCCTAGACGGCGGGATGCTTCGCATCGGTCTGACCGGCGGTATCGGCGCCGGTAAGTCGACGGTGTCCGCCGCGTTCGCCGAATGTGGCGGCATCATCGTCGATGGTGACGTGATCGCACGCGAGGTCGTCGAACCCGGCACCGAGGGGCTCTCGCAGCTTGTCGAGGCGTTCGGTGAGGACATCCTGCTGCCGGACGGCGCGCTGAACCGGCCCGCGTTGGCGGCCAGGGCGTTCGTCGACGACGAGAAGCGGGCCGCGCTTAACGGCATCGTGCACCCGTTGGTCGCCCGCCGCCGTGAGGAGATCCTCAACGCGGTGCACGAAGACGCCGTTGTCGTCGAGGACATCCCGCTGCTCGTGGAAACCGGCTTGGGGCCGCTGTTCCCACTCGTGGTCGTGGTCACGGCCGATATAGAAACCCGAGTGACGCGGGTCGTCGCGCGGGGGATGGACGAGGCGGACGCCCGCGCACGCATCAAGGCGCAGGCGCCCGAAGACCAGCGGCGCGCGATAGCCGATGTGCTGCTGGACAATTCGGGTTCTCAGGGCGAGCTCGTCGAGAAGGCCCGAGACGTCTGGTACGACCGCGTGCTGCCGCTGGCGCACAACATCCGTATGCGGCAGTGCGCGCCGGCCGCTTACGAGCTCGTGCCGTACCAGCCGACCTGGCCCGACGACGCGCGCCGAATCATCAAGCGCATCGAAATGGCATGTGGCGCAAAGGCCTCGCGGGTGGACCACATCGGATCGACAGCGGTGCCAGGGATGGACGCCAAGGATGTCATCGACGTCCAGGTGACTGTCGCGTCCCTGGACGCGGCCGATGAGATCAGCGACGCGTTGGCCAATGTCGGCTACCCGCGCAGGGAACACATCACCCCGGACTGGTCGCACACAAGCGATTCAGCGCTGTGGCGCAAGCGGTTTCACTGCGCCGCCGATCCGGGGCGACCAGTCAACATCCACGTCAGAGTCGACGGTTGGCCGGGTCAGCAATTCGCGTTGCTGTTCCGGGACTGGTTGGCCGCGAACTCCGGCGTACGGGTGGATTATCTTGCCGCCAAGCGTCGGGCGCTGTCGGCGGCCGACTACGCCGAAGCCAAAGAGCCATGGTTCGCCGACGCATACGAGCGCGCCTGGGCATGGGCCAAGAGCACGGGATGGCGGCCCTAGGCCCTGGTCATCAGGCGGCGGCAGGCGGGGGCGCCTCGGCAGGAGGAGTGGCCGGAGCGGCAGTCGTGGGGATCTGACCGGCGATCGGAGTATCAAGCGGGGCGCCGCACTGCAGCACGCCGTACAGCGGGTCGTCCTTGACGTGGAAGAGCCTCGGCGCGATGAACTGATCGGCCTGGGCGACGATCTGGTCGTCAACCAGGATTTCGCAGTGCAGATTCGATCCGTACGGCCACTGGATCGAGATTTCCATGCCTGCTTTTTTGGGGTCGTCCAGGACGGTGTTGACCTCGAACGTAATGCCCGGCAGCAACGTCGGCTGCTCGCTGTTGACGTTCACGTCGTCGATCTTGTACGCGACCACCGCTCCCCGGGACGTCCCGTCGGCGCGTGCGCGGTAGGTGATGTTGTGCTTCAACTGATCGCCAGGGGCAGGCTGTATTTCCTGGGGTCCGGTGGGTCCGGTATCCGGGTCGGCCAGCGCGGTTGCCGGAATTAACAGTGCGCCGGCCCCGACCACCGCTGCGGCCGCGATCGCCAGGCATCCGCGCTTGGTGGAGCTCATGGCAGCCGACATTACAGCGCCCGGCTGACCGGCAGGCACGCCGTTGCCGGCCAGCAGCTGGTGGCCGACCCGGTCAGGACGCTTGGACCTGCGGTTATCTACCATCACAAGATCATCGGCGCGCGGCGGTCAGCTGTTACCGCTCACCGCCAGGTCAAGGTCATTCCTTGGGCGGCGAGCCAGCGGTTGAGGTCGTAGTCGTACCTGGACAGCCCGTCGATGGCGGAAACGGCCGTCTGCACGGCCCGCTCGCCGGTCTCCGGGCTCAAAAGGCCATGGCGGACGGCGGTCAGCAACTCGTCGACGTCGGACAGCTCGACGCCGATACCGGTACGCACGACGAGATCGAGGTAATGGTCCTCGGCACGCCACGCTTTGGCGCCGGACCGGTACCGGCCGACGTCGAGGTAGTAGTCCTGATCGAGTTCGTAACCGGGGTTGAAATGGAACACCGTGGCCCGCAGGCCCAGAGACGGCAGCAGCCACGACTCCATGTAATGGAACTGCGCGCGGCCGGGCGTGGGTCGCGCCATGTACAGGCCCCAGGGTTCGACGGTGTAGACGTCAACGGCCCGCACGATGCCCTTCGGATCGGTGTTGGTGCGGGCGACCAGGTCGAACGTTTCGTGCTTGGGAGCGTGGATGTTGTCAGCATAGGCGGCCGTGCGGTTGTGGGCCGTGCTATGAGATCGCGGTGCGCAGGGCCGCCTCGAGGGCGCGATGGACATCGCGCAGTGGGCGGATATCGCGGCGGGCCCGGCACAGCAGGATCGCGCCTTCGATCGCCGCAATCACCAGCGTGGCTAATCGCCGCGCATCCGTGCGACCGATGCCGGCATCGAGCATTGTGCGTGCGATCAGATCCTGCCAGCGCGCGAACGCGTCGGCAGCCGCCGCGGTAGCGGCCGACCCCGCGTCGGCCTCGGCTGCCACCGCGACGATCGGACAACCGGCGCGAAAATTGCTGTCCTCGAGCACCTCTCGCCAGGCGTCCACAAAGACGCCGAGGGCGGCGATCGGGTCGCCTTGCTGCGCTGCCCGCGCTAGCCGTCGTTCGATCACGGCGCCGGCCCACTCCACTGTGTCGGCCGCAAGCTGTTCCTTGCCGTCCGGGAAATGGTGGTAGATCGAACCGCGCGGCGCGCCGCTGTGCGCGATGACGTCGCGAAAACCCGTGCCGCTGTAGCCGTTCTCCCTGAACAGCAAAGCGGCGCTTCGGATCATCTGGTTTCGGCTATTGCTGGTTATGACACTCAACATAGTCGATATTTGGTACTATGCCAACTGTCATAGTCGAAAAGCGCGGCCACGTTCTGCACATGGGGCTCAACCGGCCGGAAAAGCGAAATGCCTTCAACACGGAGATGCTGGACGAACTCGGCCGCGCCTACGAACGCCTTGAACGCGACGACGAGCTACGCGCGGGCGTCCTCTATGCGCAGGGCGACAACTTCACCGCCGGGCTCGATCTCGCCGAAGTGGGACCGCGCCTCATGGCTGGGTCGCTTGACTGGCCCGAGGACGCCCGCAATCCCTGGCGCAATGACGGACGACCGTGGACGAAGCCAATCGTCGCTGCCGCGCAAGGGTGGTGCCTGACGCTTGGCATCGAACTCCTGCTGGCCGCCGACATCCGGATCGCGAGTGGCGATGTGCGCTTCGCCCAACTCGAGGTCCAGCGGGGCATCTATCCGTTCGGCGGGGCGACCACGCGGCTACCGCGCGAGGCGGGTTGGGGCAATGCGATGCGCTGGCTGCTGACCGGCGACGAATTCGATGCCGCCGAGGCTCTGCGGATCGGCCTCGTCCAGGAGGTTGTCGAACCCGGCGCTCAGCTCGACCGGGCCGTGGAGCTCGCGGAACGGATCGCAACGCGGTCGGCGCCGCTGGGGGTGCGAACCGCGCTTGCCGCTGCCCAGCGCGCGAATCGCGAGGGTGAGCGGGCAGCCGAGGACCGCTTCGTCGACGATGTCGTCGCCTTGTTCAAGACACAGGACGGGGCGGAGGGTATCCAGTCCTTCATCGAACGACGTCAAGGACGGTTCGTCGGGGCGTGAGCATCGCGGGAACAGCCGATGTCGGTGGCGGGTTCTACCCTGGTGAACATGGCTTTCGCTACCGAACACCCCGTGCTTGCGCACTCGGAGTATCGCGCTGTCGAGGAGATCGTCCGGGCGGGCGGTCGCTTCGAGGTGGTCAGCCAGTATGCGCCCGCGGGTGACCAGCCGGCAGCCATCGACGAGCTGGAGCGCCGGATCATCGCGGGGGAGCGCGACGTGGTGCTGTTGGGCGCCACCGGTACGGGTAAATCGGCGACGACCGCGTGGCTGATCGAGCGGCTGCAGCGGCCGACCCTGGTGATGGCGCCGAACAAGACGCTGGCCGCGCAGCTGGCCAATGAGCTACGAGAGATGTTGCCGCACAACGCTGTTGAGTATTTCGTCTCGTACTACGACTACTACCAGCCCGAGGCGTACATCGCGCAGACCGACACCTATATCGAGAAGGACAGCTCGATCAACGACGACGTCGAGCGGCTACGGCATTCGGCGACATCGAGCCTGCTGTCCCGTCGTGACGTGGTGGTGGTCGCGTCGGTGTCGTGCATCTACGGCCTGGGCACGCCTCAGTCGTACCTGGACCGCTCGGTCGAGCTGCAGGTGGGCGAGGAGGTCCCGCGCGACGCCCTGCTGCGGCTACTCGTCGACGTCCAGTACACCCGCAACGACATGGCCTTCACCCGTGGCTCCTTCCGCGTTCGCGGCGACACCGTTGAGATCATCCCGTCGTATGAGGAGCTGGCGGTGCGTATCGAGTTCTTCGGCGACGAGATCGAGTCGCTCTATTACATGCATCCATTGACGGGTGACGTGGTTCGCAAGGTGGACTCGCTGCGGGTATTCCCGGCTACGCACTACGTGGCAGGCCCCGAGCGGATGGCGCACGCGATTTCGACCATCGAACAGGAACTCGAGGAGCGGCTGGCGGAGCTCGAAGGCCAGGGAAAGCTGCTCGAGGCGCAGCGGCTCCGGATGCGCACCAATTACGACGTCGAGATGATGCGTCAGGTCGGGTTCTGCTCGGGCATCGAGAACTACTCGCGGCACATCGACGCCAGGCCCGCCGGGTCGGCACCGGCGACGCTGCTCGACTACTTCCCCGAGGACTTCCTGCTCGTCATCGACGAGTCACACGTCACCGTGCCCCAGATCGGCGGCATGTACGAGGGCGACATCTCGCGCAAACGCAACCTCGTCGACTTCGGTTTCCGGTTACCGTCGGCGATCGACAATCGGCCGCTGACGTGGGAGGAGTTCGCGGACCGGATCGGGCAGACGGTGTATCTGTCCGCCACGCCGGGGCCCTATGAGCTCAGCCAGTCCAGTGGCGAGTTCGTCGAGCAGGTGATCCGCCCGACGGGCCTGGTTGACCCGAAGGTGGTCGTCAAGCCGACGAAGGGTCAGATCGACGACCTGATCGGCGAGATCCGCAAACGCGCCGAGGCCGACGAGCGGGTGCTGGTCACGACGTTGACCAAGAAGATGGCCGAGGACCTGACGGACTACCTCTTGGAACTGGGCATCCGGGTGCGCTACCTGCACTCCGAGGTCGACACGCTGCGTCGTGTCGAGCTGCTGCGGCAACTGCGGCTCGGCGACTACGACGTGCTGGTGGGGATCAACCTGCTGCGCGAGGGCCTTGACCTGCCCGAGGTGTCGCTGGTGGCGATCCTCGACGCCGACAAGGAAGGGTTTCTGCGGTCTGCGCGCAGCCTGATTCAGACGATCGGGCGCGCGGCGCGCAATGTGTCGGGTGAGGTGCACATGTACGCCGACAAGATCACCGATTCGATGCGGGAGGCCATCGACGAGACTGACCGTCGGCGGGCCAAGCAGATCGCGTACAACCAGGAGCACGGCATCGACCCGAAGCCGTTGCGCAAGAAGATCGCAGACATCCTCGACCAGGTGTACCGCGAGGCCGACGACGTCGAGGTCGGCGGCTCGGGCCGCAACGCTTCGCGTGGTCGCCGCGCTCAGGGTGAGCCGGGCCGGGCCGTCAGCGCAGGCATCATCGAGGGCCGCGACACCTCGAACATGCCGCGCGCTGAACTCGCCGACCTGATCAAGGATCTGACCGAGCAGATGATGGCTGCCGCGCGGGATCTGCAATTCGAGTTGGCGGCCCGCATCCGCGACGAAATCGCCGACCTGAAGAAGGAACTGCGCGGCATGGACGCCGCCGGGCTCAAATAACTTGACCTCAACACCGGTTGAGCTCCTAACGTGAGCCGGGTGACCACCGCGACGATCACCACGGGCAGCTGGCGTGAGCTGCTGGGCCCGAAGAACCTCGGGGCCTCGACCGTGCTCGCCGGCGGTGTGGCGCTCTACGCGACCAACGAATTCCTGACCATCAGCCTGATGCCGAGCGCCGTCGCCGACATCGGCGGTCACCGTTACTACGCGTGGGTGACCACCGTGTACCTGGTGGCTTCGGTGGTGGCGGCGACCACCGTGCACTCGCTGCTACTGAGGTTGGGTCCGCGTTTGGCATATCTGTTGGGTCTGACTGTGTTCGGCACAGGCAGCCTGGCGTGTGCGGCCGCACCGACCATGGAGGTTCTGCTGCTGGGCCGTGCGGTCCAGGGAGCGGCGGGCGGCCTGCTGGCCGGCCTCGGCTACGCGGTCATCAACACCGCACTGCCCAGTACGTTGTGGACCAAGGCCTCCGCGTTGGTGTCCGCGATGTGGGGTGTCGGCACGCTGGTGGGGCCCGCGGCGGGCGGACTGTTCGCGCAATTCGGTTCGTGGCGTTGGGCGTTCGGTGTGCTGGTGATCCTGACGGTGGTGATGGCCGGTCTTGTGCCCGTCGCGTTGCCGGCGCGGCGCGAGGCCGAGGTCGATGACGCGCGCATTCCGATTCCCGTTTGGTCACTGCTGCTGCTGGGCGCGGCCGCGCTCGCCGTGAGCGTGGCGGGGATCCCGCACGATTGGCGCGCAACCGTGGCGCTGCTGGCCCTCGGCGCCGCACTGGTCGCGGTGTTCATCTACGTCGACCGCCGCCTGCCCGCGGCAGTGCTTCCGCCGAGCACCTTCGGCTCCGGCCCGCTCAAGTGGATCTACCTCACTCTCGGGATGTTGATGGCCGCCACGATGGCCGACATGTATGTGCCGCTGTTCGGTCAGCGGCTGGCGCACCTCACACCCGTCGCCGCCGGTTTCCTCGGCGCGGGGCTGGCCATCGGGTGGACGGTCGGCGAGATCAGCAGCGCGTCTCTGCGCAACAACCGCGTGATAGTACGCACGGTGTCCGTCGCGCCGCTGGTGATGGCGATCGGGCTGGCGCTGGCCGCGCTGACGCAGTACGAGGAGGCTTCGATCGGGCTTGTCGTGATGTGGGCGCTGGCGCTGCTGATCACCGGCGTCGGGGTCGGTATCGCGTGGCCGCACCTGTCCGCGTGGGCCATGAGCTGCGTCGACGACCCCGCTGAGGGGCCGGCGGCGGCAGCGGCCATCAACACCGTGCAGTTGATCTGTGGCGCGTTCGGCGCCGGGCTGGCCGGCGTGGTGGTCAACCTTACGGAGACCGGCGACGCGACTCCGGCGCGCTGGCTATTCGCCACCTTCGCCGCGCTCGCCGCCCTCGTGGTGGTCGCGTCTATAAGAAGTGGACGTCGGACAGGTCAATCGACACCATGAGGTCGGAAGGGATGGGCCTGCCTGCCTCGTCACACCGATAGGCCCGCCTCTTGGTGGGCACCCGAATGCCGTTGGCCTCCACCAACTCCGAAACGTACTGGATCGCCGAGAAGCCGCCTGCTACGTCGACGCGGTAGTCGTGCCGCGCAAGCAGCAGATCCGGCCCGAAGTAGAACTCCTGCATCGTGCTGTGGCCTGCGAAACCCGGGCCGAACTCGACCTGGAAGCCGGTGAGTTCCTCGCCGTTGTCCACGACCGGTTCGAGTTCGCGGACGGACATGCCCGGCAGGGCCAACAGAAACGGGCTCGTGAGGTAGGTCCACAGCGCGTAGCCGTTGAAATACGCGCGCTGCAACGGATCCCACGGCGTCGTCAGGGTATGGCCATCGAACGAGTCGCGCGGGCGAAGCCGTTCGGCCACGAGGGTGCCGTCGAGTTTCTCGATGGCGACCCGGTCCGGCGTGAAGTCCGTCCGTTGATCGTCGGCCCCGAACGGTCGGACCGATGACCATTCGTGCTGCAGCGCGGCCGCCATGTGTCGCGACGTCGGATCCTGTGGCATGCCCTTCATTTCGAACAGCAGGCCGCCGCTGACGATGGTCGCCTCGACGCGGGTGAACTGCTGCCAACGCTCGAAGCCGCCGTGCGCGTCCAGCACCCTGGTCAACGGGTCGGTCGTCATGGTTTGTCCTCAGAGCACGGGCAGCAGGCGCCGCAGAATCGTAGCCGAAGACGCGGCGGCCTGGTCGACGAATGCCGTGAAGTCGAACAGGGCGTTGCCTCCCGCGAGGTCGGACAGCGCCCGGATGATGAGCCAGGGGATGCCGAAGGCCTCACAGACCTGGGCGACGGCGCCCCCTTCCATCTCGACCGCCTGTCCGCCCAGCTCGTTCAACAAGCGGTTGCGGGTGGTCTCGCAATTCAGATATTGGTCGCCGGACAGCACTGTGCCATAGACGATTTGGCCCGGAACCGAGACGCCCTCCAGCCGTTGCTTGACGCGACCGAGCAGTGCGGGGTCGGCGGGGTAGCCGAGTCGATCAGTGGGGTTGATGACGGGTGCATAGCCGGGCTGGTACGTCTGCACACGCTCGTTCTCCAGCACGCCCGCGTCGTGTTGAATGACGAGATCGGCCACGACGATGTCGCCGATGGAGAGTCGCGGATCCAGGCCGCCGGCCACACCGGAGAAAACGACTGTGCGGCAGCCGAATCGGTCGGCCAGAAGCGTGGTGACCAGCGCGGCGTTGACCTTGCCCATACCCGAGCCCGCCAGCACCACGTCATGGCCGTCGATCGTGCCGGTGACGAAGACCGTGTGCGCCGCCTCCTCGGTGTCCGAGTCGATGAGAATGGCGCGAAGGTGCGCGAGCTCCTGCGGGATCGCGCAGATCAGACCTATGGGCACGCTATCAATCTAGAGGTCATGGTCGGCCTTGAGGATCTCGCCGGCGCGCTCACCGATCACCATGCACGGCGCCATGGTGTCTCCGGTGGCGATCCGCGGCATGATCGAGCCGTCGGCGATCCGAAGCCGCTCGATTCCATAGACCCTGAGATCTCCGTCGACGACGGCGCGGTCGTCCTGGCCCATCTTCGCGGTACATGTCTGGTGCCAATACGACTGCGCAGTCGCGCGCACGTAATCCTCGAGATCACCTCCGCACAGGGGTGCCGCAACCCGCTTGATATACGGCCGCAGTGGAGCCGAATCGGCGATCTCCTGGCACAGCTGGACGCCGGCGATGACCGCGTTCACATCCCGGGAGTCGGCGAGCATATTCGCTTCAATGTCAACTGGATCGAGCGCGTTCGGTCCGGTGAGACGGACTCGGCCCCGGCTCTCGGGGCGTACGACGCCCGGGCATATCGTGCAACCGTATTCCGGGATGTCGACGCGGGCTGCGAGGTCCGGAAGCGGCAACGGAAATCCCAAGAGGCACGCCTGGATATCCGGGGTGCCCAGCGCCTCATCGCTTTTCCAGAAGAGCGTCGCATACGATTCGGGGCTGAGCGCCGTCACCTGGTGTCGGTACTCCCAGATGCAGGGGACCAGCACGTGGTCCTGAAAGTTCTGGCCGACGCCGGGCAGGTGCTGTGTGACGGGGATGCCGAATCGCCGCAATTCGTCCGCATCGCCGATGCCGGACTGCATCAGCAGTTTCGGGGTATGGATCGCACCCAGCGAGACGATCACTTCGGATCCCGCTCTGACCCGGCGAGTCTTGCCGCGATGGTGAAACTCCACACCGGTGACCCGGTTGCCCCGCAGGGTCAGCCGGGTGATCAGCGCATGGGGGAGAACCGTGAGATTCGGCCGCTCGAGGTAGGGCGCGACGTACGAGCGAAAAGCGGACTGCCGCAGCCCGTTGCGCACGCGAACATCGCAAATCGACGCGCCGCCGTCGCCCTCCATCATCCGGCCGTTGTTGCTGTCAAAGGACGGAATCCCCACGGATTCGGCGCCCTTGACGACCGCCGTGGCGATGCCGTGGGGATCGGGTGAGGGCTCGACGAACGCCAGACCACCGGAGCCGCGGTAGTGAGGATCCGGTCGGCCGTGCCAGTCCTCCATGCGGCGGTAGATGTTGAGTACCGACTGATAGTTCCACGATTTGTCGCCCGCCTCGGCGGCGAAGTAGTCCCAGTCGTTCTGATGACCGCGGACCCAGGCCATCACGTTGATACCGGATCCGCCGCCAAGAACCTTGCCCATCGAGAGCGCGAGGGAGCGGCCATTGACGTGGGGGCTCGGTTGGGCGAAGAAGCGCCAATCGCGATCGCTGCCCAGATTGGCGGGCCACTGCGAGGCGTCCAGCACCTGCGGCACGTCGCCGCTGCCGCCTGCCTCCAACAACAGCACACCCACTTCGGGGTTCTCCGCGAGGCGACGGGCGACCACGGAACCCGACGAGCCGGCGCCACAGACGATGAAGTCGTACTGCGCCGCAATCTGTTTCGATGTCATGGCGCTCAGACTCGCTGTCACGGGCGCGTACTGTCTCTCCCGCTGCCGCTACTCTGCCGTTGCAGCTAGCGGTAATCCGGTGCGAGTTCCGGCTAGTCGGGTTCGTCGTCGAACTGGCGGATCGCCGTTACGCCGTCGATGCCGGCCAACACCGTCGGCGCAGTGAGGATCCCCCTGCCCGACAGGGTCAGCATCACGCCCGCGGTCCCCGCGCCTACGTGCTCGCCCGCGGAGTCGGCCGCGAGGTCGGTGAGCTGCCACTGGCGCCGGTCGCAGACCTGGAGGAGGTGGCTCATCACGCCGCGGCCCTCTTCATAGGTGACGTGCATGGTGACCGACCCCGCCAACCGGGCGGACAGTCGTTTCGCCAGCGGCATGAAGCCCACGATGATGAGAAAGTGCATCACCGTCACCGTGACGGCCAGCAACAGCAGGCCTGCTCCGGCCGCCATGCCGATGGCCGCAGACTCCCACACCGCGGCCGCGGTGGTCAGCCCGTGCACCGAACCGCGGCGGAAGATGATGATGCCCGCACCGAGAAAGCCGATGCCCGAGACGATTTGGGCCGCGACACGGGATGGATCGACAACGACGAGACCGTCCTGCAGCACGTCGGAGAAGCCGTACTTGCTGATGAGCAGGATCAGCGCCGCTGCGGTGCCGACGATGGTCTGCGTGCGCAGGCCCGCGCTCTTTCCCTGGATCTCGCGTTCGAGGCCGATCAACGACGTGAGTCCGAACGCGACGAACAGCTCGACGATCTGTCGCGTCCCCTGTCCGGGGCCGCCGAAGAACGGCGGATCGGCCAGCCAGACCTGCATGTCAACAAATTAACCCGGCGACCTTGCACCGATGACTTTCGGCGCGCCGCGGAGTCCGTATTTCCGAGGCCGATTGGTTAGGAGATGCACAATGCCCACAACCCCCACCGCTTATCCGGACGTCGCTACCCGCGAGGAATGGCTTGCCGCCCGCAAGAAGCTGCTGGCGCGCGAACGCGAGGTCACCCATCTGCGTGACGCCGTCAATGCCGAGCGACGCCGGCTCCCGATGGTGAAGGTAGAAAAGGACTACGTGTTCGAGGGTCCGGACGGCGAACTGCGCCTGATCGACATGTTCGAGGGTCACCCACAGCTGTACATACATCACTTCATGTGGATCGACGCGGTCGACAAGGGTTGCCCGAGTTGCACGATGGCCGCGGATCTCACCTTCACGGAGAAGGATCGCGCATTGCTGGACGCCAAGGGCGTGACGTTCGCCGCGGTGTCGCGTGCGCCGTATGCCAGCATCGCGGGGTACAAGGCCGAGCATGCCTGGACGTTCCCGTGGTACTCGTCGCGTGACAACGACTTCACCTACGACTTCCACGTCACGTTGGACCCGAAGCGGGCGGCGATCGAATACAACTACATGTCCATCGACGAGTTGCACGTCGCAGGCTTCGATGACGAGGTCCTGCGCGGCGACTGGCCGGGCGCCAGCGTGTTTCTGCGGCGCGGTGACGAGGTGTTCCACACCTATTCGGCGTTCGCGCGGGGGCTGGACCACTCCGCGCCGGGCTATCCGTACCTCGATCTCACCCCCTACGGCAGGCAAGAGACGTGGGAGGACTCGCCCGCGGGCTGGCCGCAGGGCGTTGACGCAGTCGGCGTGCCGCAGTAGCGATCAGCGCGATCCAAAGGCTGGGCCGGTGCCGGCCACGATGGCAGGGTCATGTCCCGTTGCGGGTGTGGCTGAGTGGCTAGGCACCGGCCTGCAAAGCCGTTTACGCGGGTTCGAATCCCGCCACTCGCTCCAGCGTCGTCATGCCTTATTCAAACGTCTGGCGCGCCCAATCGGCGAAGGACGTCCACGCGATGTCGGGGTTGCTGTCGCGCAGGGCCTCGACGTCCACGCGGTAGCCCGGACCGTTAAGGAACTGCCACATCGCAAACATGTCGGGATTGCGAATCGACTCGAGCGGTGTCTGGTCGTGCCGCACCGAACGGCCCAGCAGATCGCCGAGCAGGTCGGCCATCCGCCGCGGCGTGACAGCGTCACTTGCCAGCTCGATGCGCTGTCCGACATAAGCGTTCGGATCGCGGAGTACCTTCGCCACAAAGGCTCCCAGGTCTGAGCGGGCCAACTGTTGCAAGAGACGATCGGGTGGAAGCGGTAGATCGAGTATTCCCGCGCGGATCCTTTGCTCACCGCCTAACGCATTGTCGAAGAAGTACGTCGGCCCGACGATCGTGTACGGCAATCCGGTTGAAACTAGCTCATTTTCGATGATCGCCTTGCTTTCGAAATGAGGTACTCCCGTGTGCTGGTCGGCGCTGGCGACTGAGCTGAAGACCAGGTGCGGAACCTGTGCTTGGACAGCCGCGGCCAGGATGGCATGGCCTTGCGCCACCTCGGCGTCAACACCGGTCTCGAACGGAGTGGTGAGCGCAAACACCGCGTCGACGCCGCGCATGGCTGCACCCAGCGTAGCCGTGTCGTCAAGCGAGCCCGCGACCACGTCGACGCCGCGGTCGGCAAGCCCTCGGGCCGACGGCGCGTCAGGCCGTCGAACCATTGCCCGCAGCGGCCTCCCGCGGTCGAGCAGCGCCGCGGCGACCGCGCCGCCCTGGCCGCCGGTCGCGCCCAGCACCAGAATGGGCCGGTCGGTCATATGTCGCCTCTGAGGCGATGCGGGTCGACCTCGAGTGCGCCGCGGTCCCAGCCGCCAGTGTCGGCCGCCGCAGCGTAGGCGCTGTGGAGAAAGGTCGAGAGGGTCCGGTCGGGATTGACGGCGGTCCGCACAGACTCATAGGGCAGCAGAAATTGCTTGTACTCGTCGCTGTAGTAGGCGGCATCCGGTTCCACGCGATACCCCGCGAAACCCTCCGGTTCGGGGTACGCATACGAATAGAACGCGCCCTCCTCGCCGCCGCCGGGCCAGAAGCCGCAGCTACTCAGTTCCCGCGAGTAGCCTTCGGCCATTACCCAGTCGGGACAGTTGGGGGCTCCGCCGGCATGCTGCGGTGCGGGACGACCCGAAAAGCGTGTGCAAGCCAAATCCAAAGCACCCCAGAAGAAATGAACTGGGCTCACTTTGCCTGCAAACGATGCTCGGAATTGGAGGATCACACGGTGGGCCTGCACCAGTTGCTGCCAGAACATGCGTGCAGCGTCGGCGTCGTACGCGGCATGCTCGTAGTCTTCGGCGAACGGAATCGAGGGGTCGACCTCGTTGGGGTGCGCTACGATCCGCGTCTCAATGCCCAAACTGTCCAGCGCAGAGAGAGTTTCAGCGTAGAACTCGGCCACCGGCCTGGCGACGAGTGGCACCGAACGCTCGCTCCCGTCGCTGTGCCGGATGGCCAGCACATTGGCTACGAAGTCGAATTCCATATCGAATACCGCGGTGCCGTATGGGATCGCGCCGGTTGTCAATCCGCGGGGACTGACGTAGGACGTCACCTGCCACCAATGGTTGATCAGCGGCATGTGCGCCAAGCGAATTTTGCCGACGATCTGAGCCCACATGTGCAAGGTGTCGCGGGTCGGGGTCCAGTCGGCGACACGCAACGACGGCCATCCGTACGTCCTGGCGGGCTCCTCCATATCGGCTCCTCTCGACAATGAAATCGAACATACGAGGGTCTACGCGCGGGGTCTAGCGATCAGGGCCGTATCGCTTCGAGGCCGAACTGACCGCAACACGTTGCGCGATAGTCGTGCGCGACTGCTGCGCCTTCCTTAACGTTTCCAGCAATGGACGATCCACCCCCTCGCTCGGTCAATCCGACCCTGCGCGACGCGATGACCCGGCGGTTGCATCGACGGTCAGTCGTCAACGGAACGATCACGTTGCCCGCCGCGCCGAGCATGATCGACCAGTACTTGTCCATGTGTGAGTCGCTGTTCACGACCGTGGGCAGACCTTTCACGCCCGAGCAACTCAACCAGGTCAGGGCGGTACTCGAGGGCCAGCTTGCGGAGGCATACAAGAACTCGCCGCGGTCGAACATCGTCATCTCGTTTGACGCCCCCGTCGGCACGGTCCTCAACTATCACGTCAAGGCCGAATGGTCGACGGTCGAGGGCGCATACGAGAACTGGATCAACACTCGCAAGCCACCGCTGTTCGGAACCGAACCGGATGCCCGCGTGTGGACCCTGGCGAACCAGGCAAGCGATCCGACGGCGTATCCGGTGCTCGATATCGGCGGAGGAACCGGGCGCAACGCCCTGGCCATGACGCGGCGCGGCCACCCGGTCGATGTGGTGGAGATGACCCCGAAGTTCGCCGACATGATTCGCGCGGACGCCGAGCGCGAGTCGCTCGATGTGCGCGTGATCGAGCGTGACGTCTTCTCCACCGACGATGATCTGCGGCGTGACTACCGGCTGATCCTGCTCTCTGAGGTGGTATCCGACTTCCGCACGGCGCAGCAGCTGCGCGCCGTATTCGAACTCGCCACACAGTGCTTGGTCGGCAGTGGACAGCTGGTGTTCAACGCGTTTCTCGCAAGGCCCGGATATACGCCCGACGAGGCCGCGCGCGAGCTCGGACAGCAGTGCTACACAACCATTTTCACGGCACAAGAGTTGTCGGCCGCGGCGTCCGGGTTACCTCTGCAGCTGGTCTCCGATGAGTCCGTGTACGAGTACGAACAGGCGCACCTGCCCGAGGGAGCCTGGCCACCCACGAGCTGGTATGCCGACTGGGTCAGCGGTCGCGACGTGTTCGACCTCCCGCGCGAGGAATGTCCCATCGACATGCGCTGGCTGGTGTATCAGAAACCGAACTGGTAGGCGGCACCGTGGCCAAACTCGAGCTGTCCCGCGAACTGTCGCTGACCCCCGAGGATGCGTGGGCGCATGTCTCCAATCTGGCCGCCCTCGGCGACTGGCTGGTGATGCATCAAGGGTGGCGTGGTGAGGTTCCTGCGGAACTCACTACCGGGGCGACCCTTGTGGGTGTTGCGGGCGCCAAGGGGCTGCGCAATCGGGTCACGTGGACGGTGCGGGAGGTCGAGCCGCCACGGCTGCTCGAGATGACTGGCGACGGTGTTGGCGGCACCAAGTACGCGATGCGGATGACGGTCTCGCCGACCGCATCCGGTTGTGCGTTGACGTTCAAGCTGGATCTGGCTGGCAGACCTCTGTTCGGGCCGATCGGGGTGGCCGCCGCGCGGGCGGTGAAGGGCGATATCGAACGATCGATCGAGCGGTTCGAAGCGCTGTACAGCCGACCCCTGTAAGGGAAGTTGCTCGTAAACACATTGTGCTGCACAGTGTTTCGCCTCGTAGTCATCGATGAGGCACCGCTTCGCAACGTTTCGAAAAACGCGACAATTCTCTCTTGAGTAACTCCAGTAACAGCGGGAACGATCAGTCGGTGGCGGTACCGTCGGCGAAATCAGGAAGGGCCACATCTCGTCCCGTACTCTTCCACCATGGTGAGGATCGCGTGCTGCCAGATCGATCCCTCGATCGGCGATCTGGCCGCCAACGCCGAGGTGATCGAGGCGCAGATTAATGAGGCGGTCGGGGTCGGCGCCGATGTGGTCGTGCTGCCGGAGCTCGCCACGTCCGGCTACATGTTCGCCGACGCCGAAGAAGCACGGGCTGCGGCGCTCACGTCTGCAGACTCCGCGTTCACGAAATGGTCTGCGGCCGCTGGTGATTCGATTGTCATCGGCGGCTTCTGCGAACTGGGCGACGACGCACGACTTTACAACAGCGCGGTGATGGTCGATACCGACGGCGTAATCGCCATCTATCGCAAGACCCACCTGTGGGACCGGGAGAAGCTGATCTTCACTCCGGGCGATGCGCTTCCGCCGGTCGTCAAGACGAAGCATGGTGCTATCGCGGTGATGGTCTGCTACGACCTGGAGTTCGGTGAGCTCACCCGCCGGGTCGCGCTGGACCGGGCGGAGCTGATCACCGCCCCGGTGAACTGGCCGCTGTTTCCCCGGCCCGAGGGTGAGCGGCCAGGAGAGGTGATCACCGCCATGTCGACCGCCAGAACCAACAAGGTCGCGATCGCGTGTTGTGACCGGGCAGGCGTGGAGCGTGGCCAGCCGTGGACGGAGGGCAGCGCGATCATCGATCCCGACGGGTGGGTCCTCGCCTCGGCGGGCCCTGGCGCCGCGATGGCGGTCGCCGACGTCGACCTCGCCGCCACGCATGACAAGAAGCTCACCGAGCACGTCGATCTGCTTGCTGACCGCCGCGTCGACCTCTACTAGCGCATCAGCGCCTCGAGGATCTCGCGGCCGTTCGCCTCAGCCGCTCCGCGGCGAACCGCAGATCCGACACCACGACGAGCGGGCCCGACGAACGGCGTCCCGGCCTTGTCCTCCTGATCGCCGGGTTGTTCGCCGACCAGCATCATGTCGGCGGCTGGCGCGCCCGCCCCGAACACCGTCTGGTTCGAATTCCGCGGCTGTCACCACACGTCGGTTACCCCTATCGGGTCGACTTCACCACCTGCGCGAAGCTGAACTGCCAGCGTTCGACGATGTGGAACCCCATGCCGTGGGGCACCTGATATGCCGGTGCCCGCTTCAGCCGGGGTCCGGGATCCAACGCCAGGCCGGTCTCACGGTCCGGCACGGTGCGGTCGCGGTCCGACACCGTCCACAACACGGTGCAGTGACGGACCCTGTCGGCGACGCCCCAGATGCCGAGGTGCGCATCCCACAACCGGTTACGTTGCCGGGCGGTCGAACCGCGGCCGGGGTCGACGAGTTCCTCGTAGGCGGCAGGCCGCGCCGCGGTCAACGACCTGATCGGGCCGGGCTGCCACGTCGCCGTGTTGTCCAGGATGAGGCAATCGCCCGGGGACGCGTGCGTGGCGATGACGTCGGCGACCTGGCTGTAGTCCATACCGTCCTTGGCATACGGGCCGCGCTGGCCCAGCACGTAGTTCGGGGTGGCCGCGAGTGCGAACGCGGCCAACACGGCCGTGACGCCGTCGCGCGTTCGGAAAACGGCCACTATGCAGACCGCTATCAGCACGGCCATCGCGGGCGATGTGTAGCAGAGGTAGCGCGCGTGGTAGATCGGTCGCTGCACTATCGAGTAGACAAGCAGCACCGCGGTGGGAAGTGCGATCCACGTGAGCGCGATGACTGCGAGTTGCCCCTTCATGGGCCCCCACGAGCGCCGCATGACCATCGGAGCCGCCAGGACCACGGCCGCCAGCAGCGCGAACGGGACACTGTGGTCGAAGTACTGCTCTTGCGCGATCTCCACGACTGTGCCCGGCCTAATCGGCGATATCCATCTGACCTGCGCGATCTGGGTGCGGCTGAACGCCAGGAAGGGGGCGACGACGAGCAACGCCACTGTCGACGTCGCAGCCCACCACACCACCGGCGCCCGCTTCTCGGCGACCACCGCGACCACGACTGCATGCACCAAGACCATCAACACCACGAATATGTTCAGCAGCGTCGACAACACCAAGGCAGGCCCGTACAGCATCCACAGCGTCCGCGCGTTCCGTCGGGCTGCCGCGACCACCAACACGGTCAACCAGACCGCCGCTGCTGCCGTGAGCGCGTACGACCTGGCCTCGACGCCGGCCCACGTGACACGCGGGAGGATCGCGAAGACGATGCCCGCGCAGACCGCAACGGTGCGAGTCGAGAACTGCTTAGCCACAACGACAACGCCTGCCGCGGCGATCCCGACGGCCAGACAGCTGGACAGTCGGGACCAGAATTCGGTCGCGGGGAAGATCGCGAACCAGCCGTGCATCAAAAGGTAGTAGAGGCCGTGCACCGCATCGATGTTGTGGATTAGCCGCCACAATTCAGGCACCGTTCGAGTCGATGCGGATATCGTCGCCGCCTCGTCGAACCAGAGCGACGGCCGAGCGGCGCCCGCCGCGCAGACCGCCGCGGCGAACACCGCAACGATCGCGGGGTCGCACCACCCGGCCCGAACCCGCGATCGCTCTCGTTGTTGGACGCGCGCAAGGCGCGGCGCTCTGGTTGAGAGATCCACTTGGCCGCCCTGTACCCCTTTCCGTGACGGCAAAACCGTAACCCGCCCCTAGCCTGCGCGCTCGCTAAAGCCCGCTACCACCGGCTATTTGACGGCGTCGTAGAGATTGGTCACGACTTTCCTTGCGGCCGTGGCATGTTCGACGGGTTGATCTGGATCACGTCGGCAATGCCGTTGCGACACGGGCGTTCAGACGGGCAACGACGTCGGATCCATCACTTAAGGTGCGCTTGCGCCCAAACGGCCAGTTACGATCGGGTGTCGTGAATTGCGCCCCTGGTCAACGAGCAACGGGTTACTGTCTCGGGTGGCGTTGCAACTGACACTGGGAGGGATTGGATGAGCGGCTACACGACCATCGTGGTCGGCACGGACGGATCAGATTCGTCGCTGCGCGCGGTGGACAAAGCCGGCCAGATCGCCGCCGGGTCGGACGCCAAGGTGATCGTGGCAACGGCGTACTTCCCGCAGAGCGAGGACCAGCGTGCCGCGGATGTGCTCAAGGACGAGGGCTACAAGATGGCCGGCAATGCGCCGATCTACGCGATCCTGCGCGAAGCGAATGAGCGCGCCAAGGCCGCTGGTGCGACCAACGTCGAGGAGAAGGCGGTCGTGGGCGCGCCCGTCGACGCGCTGGTCGACCTCGCAGAGGAAGTCAAGGCCGATCTGCTTGTCGTAGGCAACGTCGGGCTGAGCACCATCGCCGGGCGACTGCTCGGTTCCGTGCCTGCCAACGTCGCACGCCGGTCCAAGACCGACGTGCTCATCGTCCACACAACGCCCTGACGCGCGTCAGGTACCCGACGCCTTCGCGATCTCGGCGATCGCGGCATCCAGCGTCTTGTTGAACTCGTCGTCGCTCTGCTGGGCGGTGAGTCCTTCCGTCAGCGCCCGCGAGAAGCTCGCGATGACACCGCTGTTGCGGGCGAGCTTCTCGCACGCCTCGTCCCGGCTGTAGCCGCCCGAAAGCGCCACCACCCGCACCACCTTCGGGTGATCTACGAGCTGCTTGTAGAGGTTGTCGGTGTCGGGCAGTGTCAGCTTGAGCATGACCGCCTGGTCGCGAAGCGCGTTGACGCCTGCGAGCAGTGCCTCGTTGAGCTGGTCCTCGGCCTCGGCCTTACGCGGGCTCTTGATGTCGACCTCGGGCTCGATGATCGGCACAAGGCCCTTCGCCAGCACCTGCTGTGCCACCGCGAACTGCTGCTCGACGACCGCGTCCAGCCCGGCTCCCGGCAGCTTGATGAAGGACCGTTCCTTGGTGCCGAAGATCCCTTTCTCGACCGCACGATCCAACAGGGCGTCGAGGCCCGGCATCGGCTTCATGACCTGTGCGCCGTCCTTCTCGTCGGCCAGACCCTTGTCGATCTTCAGGAACGGCACGACATTCTTCACGTTCCACAGGTAGTCAGCAGACGGACGTCCCTCGATCTCGCGGTCCATCGTCATCTCGAACAGGATCGCGCCCATGATGCGGTCGCCGTCGAAGGCGGGGCTGGTGATGATCCGGGCCCGCATCTCGTGCACCAGGTCGAACATCTGCTCGTCGCCGGAGTAGGCGTCCTCGGGGATGCCGTAGAGCTTCAGCGCCTTAGGCGTGCTGCCGCCGCTCTGGTCGAGCGCGGCGATGAAGCCGGCGCCGCTCTTGGCCTTCTTGAACTGGTCGTTGTTCATGTCTGCCCATTCTTCTTCACCAAGAAATCTAGCGCTGCCCGAATTGTCATTTGCCGGGCAGCTGCCTCAAATTCCGACCTTCGCCCGTTCTCCGGTGCGAAACTCGAACTGACGCGGGAGGACGATGATGACGTCAACACTGCACAGGGCGGGAATTGCGCGTCGGGAGAACGGCGTTCCACCCCCGGACGTACCGCTGGCCGATATCGACCTCGGAACGCTCGAGTTCTGGGCGCGCGATGACGACCTGCGCGACGGAGCGTTCGCGACGCTGCGACGGGAGTCGCCGATCACCTTCTTCGAGGTTATGGAGTTCCCTGGCTTCCCTGCGGGCGGCGGCCATTGGGCGCTCACCAGGTTCGACGACGTCCACCATGCCAGTCGCCACCCCGAGATCTTCAGCTCCATTCCGACAAGCACGTCCCTCAACGATGTGGCGCCCGAGGTCGCGGAGTTCACAGGGTCGATGATCAACCTTGACGACCCGCGTCACCTCCGGCTGCGCACGATCGTCAACCGGGCGTTCACGCCGAAGGTGGTGGCCCGCATCGAGGGCAGCGTGCGAGACCGGGCGCGCACGATCGTGACCAACATGGTCGCCAATCATCGCGACGCCGAAGCCGACTTCGTCGCCGAGGCTTCCAGCTTGCTGCCGCTGCAAGTCATCTGCGACATGATGGGCATTCCAGAAGAAGACGAGGCGAAAGTCTTTCACTGGACCACCGTGTTGTTGGGTTTCGGCGACGACGAAGTGTCCGGCGAATTCGCCGAAGTCATCGCGGTGGTGGCCGAAATCGCCGACTACGCCATTCGTCTCGCCGAGGAGCGGCGAGCGAATCCCGGCGACGACCTCACGACCAGCCTGGTGCATGCCGAGGTCGACGGTGAGCGGCTGACGTCGGCTGAGATCGCGTCGTTCTTCATTCTGTTATCGGCCGCGGGAAACGAAACAACGCGCAATGCCATCAGTCACGGCATGGTGGCACTCACCCGCTATCCCGAGGAACGAGAGAAGTGGTGGTCGGATTTCGATGGTGTGGCCAACACCGCCGTCGAGGAGATCGTCCGATGGGCGTCGCCGGTTATCTTCATGCGGCGCAACCTGACTCAGGACATCGAGATGGGCGGAATCGAGATGAAGGCCGGGGACAAGGTATCCCTGTGGTACAACTCGGGCAACCGCGACGAGGCCAAGTTCGCCAATCCGTGGTTCTTCGACGTGACCCGGGAACCCAACCCGCACGTCGGGTATGGGGGCGGCGGCGCCCACTTCTGCCTTGGAGCGAATCTGGCGCGCCGTGAGATACGGGTGATGTTCGAAGAACTGCACCGCCAGATACCCGACATCGTCGCGGTCGAGGAGCCCGCGATCCTGCGCTCGGCGTTCATCCACGGCATCAAGCGGTTACCGGTCACCTGGACGGTGCCCGCCTGAGCGGGCCTACCAACCGCGCTGCCGCCACTCGTCAAGATGCGGACGCTCCGTCCCGAGCGTGGTGTCGTCTCCGTGCCCGGGGTACACGACCGTCGAGTCTCCGTAGACGTCGAACACCCGGCTCGTCACGTCCCCGAGCAGGTGCTCGAAGTCGCCGTCTTTCCACGTCTTGCCGACGCCGCCGGGGAACAGGCAGTCGCCGGTGAACAGGTGCGTGGCTTCGTCCGCTCCGTCGAGGGCCAGTGCGACCGATCCGGGGGTGTGGCCTTGCAGATGGATGACATCGAAGGACAGCTCACCGATCTTGACGGTGTCGCCGTGGGCCAGGGTGCGGTCCGGCTTGACCGGCAGCGGTCCCGAGTCGAGCCGGTGCGCGGCGGTCGGCACTCCGGTGGCCTTGGTGACCGCCTCCAGCGCCAGCCAGTGGTCCTGGTGCTGGTGGCTGGTGACGATCAGCGACAGCTTCGGGGCCAAACGCTCGATCAGCTCGAGGAGGATCTCGGCGTCATTGGCGGCGTCGATGAGTAGCGTCTCGCCCGTCTGGGAACACGTGACCAGGTAGGTGTTGTTGTCCATCGGGCCCACCGATACCTTGACGATCGACGCGCCCGGCAGGGTGCGTCTCGCCGCGGTCCTGGGTTCGACGTGGCCGGTGTAGTTGTCGTCGACGGTTGTCATCTTCCCGCCTCAGTCGGGGTGGTCATGGTGCTCACGTTACAAGTCGGCACGCAGCGGCCGCGAAGTTGTCGGTGGGTGGACATAGCATGGGCATGAATTCTGTCTGCGGGAGGAAACCGGGTGTCTGACCGCCTGATCATCAAGGGTGCGCGTGAGCACAACCTGCGAAGCATCGACCTTGACTTACCGCGCGACGCCCTGATCGTTTTCACCGGATTGTCCGGGTCGGGCAAGTCGTCGCTGGCGTTCGACACGATCTTCGCCGAAGGGCAGCGCCGCTACGTCGAGTCGCTCTCGGCGTACGCGCGGCAGTTCCTCGGCCAGATGGACAAGCCCGACGTCGACTTCATCGAAGGTCTGTCGCCCGCGGTGTCCATCGACCAGAAGTCCACGAACCGCAACCCCCGGTCGACCGTGGGCACCATCACCGAGGTCTACGACTACCTGCGCCTCCTGTACGCCCGCGCCGGCACGCCGCACTGCCCGGTCTGCGGTGAGCGGATCGCCCGCCAGACCCCGCAACAGATCGTCGACCAGGTGCTCGCCATGCCCGAAGGCACCCGGTTCCAGGTGCTGGCGCCGGTGGTGCGCACCCGCAAGGGCGAGTTCGTCGACCTGTTCGACAAGCTCAACTCACAGGGCTACAGCCGCGTTCGCGTCGACGGGGTGGTGCACTCGCTGACGGACCCGCCGACGCTGAAGAAGCAGGAGAAGCACGACATCGAGGTGGTCGTCGACCGCCTGACCGTCAAGGCGAGCGCCAAACAGCGGTTGACCGATTCGGTGGAGACGGCGCTCAATCTCGCCGACGGCATCGTGGTGCTGGAGTTCGTCGACCGCGAAGACGACCACCCGCACCGTGAGCAGCGGTTTTCCGAGAAGCTCGCCTGCCCCAACGGCCACCCGCTGGCCGTCGACGACCTCGAGCCCCGGTCGTTCTCGTTCAACTCGCCCTACGGCGCCTGCCCCGAGTGCACCGGCCTCGGCGTCAAGAAGGAGGTCGATCCCGACCTCGTCGTCCCCGACCCGGAGCTGACGCTCGCCGAAGGCGCGATCGCGCCGTGGTCGATGGGCCAGACGGCCGAGTACTTCACCAGGATGTTGTCGGGTCTCGGTGATCAGCTCGGATTCGACGTCGACACCCCTTGGAAGAAGCTTCCGGCCAAGGCGCGCAAGGCGATTCTCGAGGGCTGCGACGAGCAGGTGCACGTGCGGTACCGCAACCGCTACGGCCGAACCCGTTCGTACTACGCCGATTTCGAAGGCGTGATGGCGTTCCTGCAGCGCAAGATGGAGCAGACGGACTCCGAGCAGATGAAGGAGCGCTACGAGGGCTTCATGCGCGACGTGCCGTGCCCGGAATGCAACGGCACCAGGTTGAAGCCGGAGATCCTGGCCGTGACGCTGGCGGCGGATCGCAACCACAAGTCGATCGCCGAGGTCGCCGAGCTGTCGATCGCCGAATGCGCGGAGTTCCTCAACGCGCTGACGCTCGGAGCGCGCGAGCAGGCGATTGCGGGCCAGGTGCTCAAGGAGATCCAGTCGCGGCTCGGCTTCCTCCTCGACGTCGGGCTCGAATATCTGTCGCTGTCTCGGGCGGCGGCCACGCTGTCCGGCGGTGAGGCACAACGTATCCGGTTGGCGACGCAGATCGGCTCTGGGCTCGTCGGTGTGCTCTACGTGCTCGACGAGCCGTCGATCGGGCTGCATCAGCGCGACAACCGCCGACTGATCGAAACCCTCATCCGGCTGAGGGATCTGGGCAACACGCTGATCGTCGTCGAGCACGACCTCGACACCATCGCCCACGCCGACTGGGTGGTCGACATCGGCCCGGCGGCGGGGGAGCACGGCGGCCGCATCGTGCACAGCGGCCCGTACGACGAGCTACTGACAAATCCGAATTCCCTTACTGGAGCGTATCTTTCGGGCAAGGAGCAGATCGAGGTCCCTGCCATCCGGCGGCCGACCGACCGCAAGCGCCAGCTCACCGTTGTTGGTGCGCGCGAACACAACCTGCGAGAGATCGACGTGTCGTTCCCGCTGGGCGTGCTCACGTCGGTGACGGGCGTGTCGGGTTCCGGGAAGTCCACACTGGTCAACGACATCCTGGCCGCGGTGCTGGCGAACAAGCTCAACGGCGCCCGCCAGGTGCCTGGCCGGCACACGCGGGTCACGGGGCTGGACAAGGTGGACAAGCTGGTCCGCGTTGACCAGTCGCCGATCGGCCGCACGCCGCGGTCGAATCCGGCCACGTACACCGGTGTGTTCGACAAGATCCGCACCCTGTTCGCCGCCACCACGGAGGCGAAGGTGCGCGGGTATCAGCCGGGCCGATTCTCGTTCAACGTCAAGGGCGGTCGCTGCGAGGCGTGCTCCGGCGACGGCACCATCAAGATCGAGATGAACTTCCTGCCCGACGTGTACGTGCCGTGTGAGGTGTGCCAGGGCGCGCGGTACAACCGGGAGACGCTCGAGGTGCACTACAAGGGCAAGACCATCGCCGAGGTGCTCGACATGTCGATCGAGGACGCGGCGGAGTTCTTCAAGCCGATCACCTCGATCCACCGCTACCTCCAGACGCTGGTCGACGTCGGGCTCGGCTACGTGCGGCTGGGGCAGCCCGCGCCGACGCTGTCCGGCGGTGAGGCGCAGCGCGTGAAGTTGGCGTCCGAACTGCAGAAGCGCTCGACCGGTCGCACGGTGTACATCCTCGACGAGCCGACCACGGGCCTGCACTTCGAGGACATCCGCAAGCTGCTCGGCGTCATCAACGGGCTTGTCGACAAGGGCAATACGGTCATCGTCATCGAGCACAACCTCGACGTGATCAAGACCTCAGACTGGATTGTCGACATGGGTCCCGAGGGCGGGGGCAGCGGCGGGACAGTGGTGGCGTCGGGAACGCCGGAGGACGTCGCCGCGAATCCCGACAGCTACACCGGGCACTTCCTCGCGGAGGCGCTGGGCGTGCCGCGGACCGCGCCGGCCAAGCGCCGCAGCGGCCGCAAGGCCAGTGCCTGATACCTGCCACCGGGTACCGCAGGACTCCGGTTGATCAGGTGTCTGTTTGGCCGTTAGCTGCGCAGACATCGAACGTCCGTCACGCAATCCTTATCGACTATGACGTTGATGATTGCCACCTCGGCCGCAGCGGTGATCACTGGCTTCTTCGTCGAGTGGGCCCAGCGCCGTTGCGAACTGTGGGCGCAGCTCCGCGACAAGGATCTGTGAGCCGCCTCAGCCGCGAGATAGTGGCGACGGGAAGCGCGGGCTGACGCGCACACCGTCCAGCCACACCGTCAGTTCATCGGCGCGCCGCTGCAATGCCCGCTTCGCATCCCGGCCCGCGTCCTCGAGCAGCCTGACTTCGACCCGGCCGTCAGCGTTCTGACCCCAACCGCCGACGATCCGGCCTTTCCACCATGCCGTGGTCCCGCCGTTGCCGTTGCTGTCGAACACCTGGCCACGATGTTCCCCGAGATACCAGTCGCGGTTGTACCAGCCCATCGCCGTGACATCCAGGCCGGGCAGCAGCGCGCACCACGGGTCGACGTCCGGTTCGGCTTCGAGGTCGTCGGGCAGCGCGAAACCCGGGGTGCCATCCAGATCGACTTCGACCGCGTCGATATCGCGCAGTGCCTGTCGCGCCCACGTCAGCGTGTTGCCGAACCACCACTTGATGTCCGTGACGGTGGCGGGCCCGAACGTACGCAGCCATCTGCGCACCAGTTGGGTACGTGCGACCTCCGGCGCTTCCGGCGCCGACACCGGCGGTAGCCATGCGCCCATCGGCGTCCAGCGGGGACGCGATATCGTCCACGCGCCGTCGTTGGGTCCCCGGACGATGTCGCCGCGTACCGATAGCACTGTCAAAACCCTTGGTGCCAAAGGTGTCTCGCCGCCCCAGCGCTTACCCGGTGCATAGTCGAAGCGGCCTGCCAGCTCGGGGAGCGCCTCGCGCAGCTCTTTCGCACTGGCGTCGCCGTGTTCCGTGAGGTGCCGCAACACCGCCGCGCACGCAGTGTCCAGCCACGCGTCACCGTCGTCGGTGATACCCGCCTTCTGCGCGTCGGCAACCAGCCGCCTGCGCTCGTTGTCGGCCACCCGGTCGCTGGCGCCGGACTGGATCAACGGCAGGTCATCGGCCCGCACCGTCCACAGTGTGCGGCGCATTGCCAGGTGTTTGACGACCGTGCGGTGTTCGTAGAGTTCGGCGTCCAGATCGGCGACGGCGAACCCCGGTAGCCGCGCCCACAGCGACAGATACGGCGTGGCCGGATCCGTGGCATGCACGCCGACGAGGTCCGTCACCACCCGGTCGATCGAACCCGCCGATTCAACAAGGAAATGGCGCCGCGCCAGCCGCGCCCGTCGCTCCTCAACCGTGAATGACCGCATCGCCGAGGAACCGTACCTGTGCATGCCGACAAAGTTTGGGATCGGTAGCGATCCGGCCGATCTTGACTAGCCCCACGACGGACGCCATCGGGGCGACGTACGACGAAGGGAAAGAGCGATGAATCGAGTTGTCGTGGGTTTGGTCGGGCTGACCACCGCAGCAGCTGTGCTGGTGGGTTGCTCGGACAACAAGAGCGGTCCGGCTCCGGCAACGGCCGCGGGAGGCGCACAGGTCAGCACGGGTGGCAGCACCGAGGTCAAGGTGGAGGGCAAGGACCTGTCCGGCCTCGACCTGAGCTCGGTGACCTGCGTCAAGCAGAGCGGCAAGATCAACGTCGCCAGCGGCGCGATCAACGGCCAGGCGGGCTTGGTGGTCGTGATGACCGACGCGAACCCTCCGACCGTCGACTCGCTGGGCATGACAGTTGACGGCAACGCGCTGGCGGTCACCAACACCATGGGCGCGAAGGTCGGCTCCGCTGACGTGAAGGTCGACGGCAGCACCTACACCATCAGCGGTGAAGCCTCGGGCGCCGACATCAAGAACCCGATGGCAGGGATGGTCACCAAGCCGTTCACCGTGAAGGTGAGCTGCAGCTGATCGCTCCCCCTTCCGGAGCGGCGGGCATGCCTCCTGCGCCCGCCGCTTCTTATCATTCAGTCGTGACGATCGTCGGCGACCTTGATCGCGCGCGTCGGTTGATTTTCGCCGCAGACGAGGAGGCGGCGAAGGACTTGCTGTTGTCTCTCGGGGAGCAGATCGAAGAGGCCGACCGGGACGATCTGATGCTCGAGGTCTACGCACAGCTCGGCGAGATATATCTGGTCCGCACCGCGTACAACGGTGTCGAGGAGTGCCTCCGCCGCATGACCGACTGCCTGGCCGTCTACCAGTCGATCCGGGCGGGCACCAATCCGGAAGCGGCCGCCAAGGTGACGATGTCCGATGCCGGCGTCGACCACATGATCGGCCGGTATTCGCGCCGGGCGCAGTTCCTCCGGACGGGCCTGGCCGCTGCCGCGCACGGCGACCACGAGGCTGCGGAGGCCGGGTTGCTGGCCCTGACCGACGACGCTGAAGCGACATTCCCCGATCTCGCCGCGGAACACGGGTTCCTCATCACCTATGCGCGGATTCTCTGCGCCACCGCGCTCTGCGACGACGACCTGCACGTGCGGTCAGTCCCGCTGTGGGAGCAGGTGATAGACGCCATTGAGAACATCCGGGACGACGACGAGTTCGACGACTTCCTGCTCGTCGTCGGCGCCACCGGGTACGGCAGGTTCTGTGTCGAGACCGGCCGGCTGCCGGCGGCCGAGCCGTGGCTTCAGCGTGCCGGCGCCCGCGCACGGAAGCGCGGATGGCGATTGGCTACGGCCAGAACGCAATTGGAACGGTCGACGGCGAAATGGTCGGCGGGCGATCGAGCAGAATGCCAACGCCTTGTCCACGAAGCCTATCCCGCGATCGCCGAACATCTGCGAGCTCACGACGTGTCGAGGTGCTGGCTGTATTTCGGCCTCCTTAGCCTGTCCATCCAGGCGTTGGACGATGCCGACGAGCGCCTCAGCCATGCCGAACGACATTGGCGCGAGGTCGAGAAGCCCTTGCACATCCACCGTATTCTGTTGCAGCGGAGCTGGGTCGATATCTTCCGCGGCGACTTCGCGGCGGCCAAGGAACGCGCAAACGAGGCCCGCGGGTTGCTGGACGCATGGCCCCGGCACAGCTGGCTGCAGTACGCCCGGCTCGACGACCATCTGGGCAGCATCCTTCGCGCGGAGGCGTTGGCCGACCCCGAGCACGCAGCGGCCAACTTCGAGAAGGCCGCTGAGCTCAAGGTCCCAGCGGCCCTTGCCGTCGATTCGGTGCGCCACTCGATGACCGATGCCGACGCGCGAATGCGGTGGGCGACGCACGTCTCTGCGCGAATCCTGGCAGGCGCCTTCGCCGTCGCGTATGAGTGGGGGAACACCGAACTAGTCAGCGAACTGGTCGAATATCACAGCGCCCGAGGAAGTTTCAGCACCGAACCATACGAGCAAGCCGCGGACTGGACTGAGGTCGCTACGGCGGCGGTGCCCGTCGACACGGTTGACGAGTACGCGCTCGTCGCGGCGGGGTCGGCGTCGTCGGAAGGTGGTGCGCTGACCCGGCTCGGGCCGCTGCCGCCGTTGCAGATGGACCCGACCACCGCTCCGATCATGAGCCGCTATCGCGCGCTGGCGTGCGAACGGTACTGCTGTGAGGTCACCGCCGACGAGGCCGCCTGGTCGACGTGGCCGTAACCCTCGTTCTTCGCTTCGCCGACGTCGGCATCGCCACATACGCCAGCCTTCGGGTGGTCGGGCAGCCGGCGAGAACCGTCACCTGGGCGGTACAGGAATCGGATCTGCTTGCGGCGCTTGATCAACTGTCGACGGCGCTGCCGGATCCGCGCGTGTCCGAGACACGCCGCGACGCCCTCGAGCGTGCCATCGCAACCGGCCCGTTCGCAGCGCCAGACACCGAACTTGCTATCGCCCGCACCCTGGGAATGCAGTTTCTGTCGCCCGAGGCGTGGCAGCTGTTGAGCGACTGTGTCGCATCGCCGCGCGCCGCGCTGTTCGTATCACCGAGCGCCCGGCTGGCGCGGGTGCCGTGGGGTCTGCTCGCGATGCGGAGCGACGACCGCTACCGCCTCATGGAACTCGCGGATGTGCTGATGGCGGCGCCGTCGAACATCGTCCACTCGAGGCGGAAACCGGCCTGTTGGGACGACCGCCGCGACGGTCCGCCGCTGTTGATTCTCGATCCGCGGGTGCCCGGGCAGCGCCCCGACTCGGCCCTTGGCTCGGTGCTCGGCAAGCCATCCGCGGAAACAGCGCTGGCTCAACACTTTACGCAGCTGATGGCACGCCGTGCGGTGCTGCCCGACGTCTCCAGTGCGGTCGAGTTGTTCCGCCGCACCGACGCCGATCGCCCGTGGCTGGGACGCCAGCTCGATCGTCAACCGAGCCGGCTACTATACGTCGGCCACGCGACCGCAGCAGACGGCGATGTCGGCCACGCCGACCGCGCCGCAGTGCACCTCGCCGATGAGCGCCCGCTGACCGCAGCGGATCTGATGTCAGCGAAACTGTCGATGCCGCCCCGAATCGCCATGGTGGCCTGCGCATCCGGCGGTGACTACCAGTTCGACGAGGCGACGGGCCTGGTGGCCGCGATGATCCTCGGCGGCGCGCAACTGGTGACCGCGACACTGTGGTCACTACCGACGGCGGCGGGATACCGCCAGTTTGCCCCTGCCGCAGGGGATCATGACCCGATGGCTGAGGTGATCATCGCCGTCGACCACGCGCATGAAGCTCCGGACGCGGGGAGCGCCGTGAACCACTGGCAGCGGGTGCAGATGCGACGATGGCGAGGCGGCGACACCGGCGCAAGCCCGTTGTATTGGGCGGCGCTGGCCACATTCGCCGTAGACGGCGTGCGATGAGGCGTCAGGTCGGCGCCACGCAGACGACCACCGCGGACTCGTCGCCCGACCGGTAGTAGGCGTCGATGATGCTGCCAGGGGATACCTTTGCCAGCGACGACGCGGGGATCAGCGCCGTCTCGTGGGCGGGAAACTGTCCACCGCCCGGCTTTCGCACCATCACGTCGAGTACGACCTCGCGATGGTCCTCCCGCGAGGCCCCCGTGGTGCGCATGCCGGTGACCACCCCTCGTGACTTGGTGCCATGCCGGATCAGGTGAAGCTGATCGTCGGTGATCAGGCCTTTTCGGATGAGCATGTCGTCGAATGCCGCCTGGACGACCAGCATGTCCGCGGCGGTGACCAAACGTTCATCCACCTCGTCGGAATCGGGTTTTTCCTCGGCGATGGGGCGTGTGTTGGTGAACAGCGTGGCCGCGGTACCGGCCACGATGAAAACGAAGAAACCGACGGCGATCAGATCGTCGACTGCCAGTCCCAGCAACAGTGCACTAAACATGCAATTAGGGTCTGCTCTTGCGCTGGCTACCGAACCCAACTTTATGCTGGAGAGATGAGCGCGGGTTCCGAAGTGGCGACGGCGATTGCCGTCAGCCAACCGCGCCGCGCCGTGATCGATCGCGCATGGCGCGCTATCGGGCCTGGGGTCGAGGTGCTCAGCGGCGACGACGGCGGGCCGCTGCGTCGCACCGTCAAACGGATCCTGGACCCGCTGGTACTGCGGCTGCGGGCGAACGCCGCGTACTCGGCCCCGTTCGTCGATGCCGATACCGCGGTGGCTATGCATGATCTGATCGTCGGGCACAGTGCCCAATTACGCTCGGCTGCAGCGTGGTTCGAGCTCCTAAAACGGGAGCGACGCCGGCTGCGCATCACCACGGGCAATGCGCAGGAACTGTATTTCCCCGTCTGCTTCGAGCTGGCGGTGACGAAAGGCCCACCCGCGCAACAGGATGACGGTTCCGCAAAGGCGGTGCTGCTGGAGATTCACGGTGACCGCGACCGCACCGCGATGGAGGTGCTCAATCAGTACGTGGCTGACCCGAAGGTGGTCGCCGTGCTGACCGATCAGCTCGACCGCAGCTGGAGCGACGTACGGGCGGGCTCGGAGATCACCGGTCCGTTCCTGGCGGGCCTCACCACCGTGCTCGCGTTCGCACAGAGCCACACCGGGGCGGCTGCGCGGCAGCGGGTCTGGTCGGCGCTGATTGCGGATGCCACGCCGTACAACCTCGGCGCGAAGGCACACACCGGGGGGGCCGGACTGCCTTGGTCGATCGCGGAGCTCGGCCTGAGTTCCGTTGAGCCGCAACCTCCCCCCGCGGTCGTGAGCGGGCCCGGCAGCGATCGGCCGCTGAACCGCTGCGTCGTCGACCGGGTGCGAGCGACCCTACGGCGCGCGATGGACCGAGAGGAATTGCCGGGCATCCCGATGCTGTGTGCAGAAGAGGTCGATCGGTCGTGCGCGCCATGGGGTCTGTTGGCGGAGGACAAGCAGGCCACGCTGATCGCCGGGATCGAGGTCGGCGCATGCCTTGCGCCGCTTGCTGAATCGGCGCAACCCCGCTATGACTTGGCGACCCAGATCCAGGCGCGGCTGCGCAAGGAAGCGTACGTGCTGCACGCCCGCCGTTATCTCGCCGAGGACGGCCCAATGCATCCTCGGCAGCAGCAGGTGATCGACGACCTCGCCGCGTTTGCCCGCCCGTACCTGAGCCGATTGTGGGCGCGACTGCACGGGCGCGACGTCTGGCAGGAGCCCTGTGAAGACGTCGATGACGTCCGCACGCTGCTCGAGGGGGTGGCGCGGTCGGTGAGCCTCGATCACCGGCAACGGATCAAGGCGATGCTCGAATTGCAGGTGGCCGGATGAGGCTCGTTGTGGATTCGGGGCTGTGGAGCACGGGCCAACATGCGGCCCCCACACCGCTGGTCACCGTGCTGGAGGTCAGCGGGGCCGTGCTGTCGTGGGCCGTCGACGACCCGGCCGCCGTTGCCCAGATCACGTTCACCGATCCGGTGCGCGCGGATTGGCTCTGGCGGGTCCTCGGCGAGCCAGGACACGTCACGCTGGCAGCGGCGCTGGACGGACGGACACCCGACGCGGCCATCGAAGTCACCGGCGTCGACCTGCAGCCGGAATCACTCGAACCGCTGCGCCGCCTGGCCCTGGGGCATTGGCTGCGCCGGTGGTGGCCCGCCAGCCGGCGCGACGGCATCGCGGTTCTCGACGGCGCGCTTCTCGATGCCGAGATCGCGGTGCTGACCGCCCGCGCCGAGGACTTCTTCACCGACGACACCGTCGACTCCGACGTGTCGGCCCTGCTACGTCCACACACCGCGGCGCTTGGTGCGCACCTGCGCGGCGGCGACCCGCGGGTGGTGGAACTAGTGCGGATCTGCGCAGACCTCGCCGACGACGTCGGTGTGGCGTTCGGCGAGGCAGACGCGGTGGCGGCCGTGCGCCGCGACGACTACGCGCTGGCCGCAGGACCGGATTCACGCGGGCACGGATCCAACGCGATCGCGACGGGAAACGACTCGGTCAACTGGGCCGCCGTCCCGCCCGGCGTCTTCGACGCGGCCGAGGACACCGTCGAGTGGCGTGTCGAGGCCGCCGACGGGGTTACGAAAGCCGTTGTGCACATTGAGTTGTCGGGATCCGGACTGGCGGAGGGGATCACCGTACGGCTGCGGTCCGGCGGCCTCGGCGGTGCAGGCGTGCTTGACGCCGGCGGTGTAGCGACGTTCCCAGTCATGGACGAGGCCCAGCAACTCGTCACGGAATCGGCTGCGTGGGATCATGATTGGCGGACGGCGACCGTCACGGTGGGGGCCGATGTCGAGGAGTCGCCGCACACGCGGGAGCGGATCCGAGACTTCGTGCGGGCGCGGCTGCGTGCGCCTGCCCACGATGCGTTCCTGGCCGAAGTTCTGGCCGCGGAGTCGGACTACTGACTGTCGTCCTCTTCGGGGTGCATTGACTTGCGGATCTCGGCGAGCCGTTCGGCGGCGGCACGCTGGCGCGCGTCGTACTGCTCCTCGACGGTGCGACCCTCCGGTGTGTCAGCGGCCAGTTCCGACGCGCCGATAGCGGTGCCGTAGCGCGTCTCGATCTTCTCGCGCACCGATTCGAAGGTCGGCACGCCGCCCGCTGTGTAGCCGGTGTCGACGGGCGCGGCCGGTGGGGGCGCGGGCGTGGTTTCGGCCGGCTTCGCCTCCATGGGCTCGGCCTCGACTGGCGTGGCCTCAGCGGCGGGCTCGTCGGACATGGGCTCACGGTACCCGGCTTTGTTCGAACCGCCGTGACCCTTTTCGTGCGGTGGGACACTGCCTCCATGGTCCGGCAACCGGACACGCACTACGCGCAGGGCCCTGAAGGCAACGTCGCCTACCAGGTCGTCGGTGATGGCCCGATCGATCTGGTGGTGGTTCCGGGCTGGTTTTCCCACGTCGACCTGCAGTGGGAAGACGCTCTGTGGCGGACGTATATCGGGGAGCTGGCGTCGTTTGCGCGGGTCATCCTGTACGACAAGCGCGGCACCGGTCTGTCTGATCCGGTTGACGGGGTGCCCACCGTCGAGAACCGCGTCGATGACTTGCGCACAGTGATGGATGCCGCCCGCAGTGAACGCGCCGCATTGTTCGGGTTCTCGGAGGGCGGCCCGATCAGCCTGATGTTCGCCGCCACCTATCCGGAGCGCGTCCACGCGTTGGTCGTCTACGGAAGCGGCGCGGGCGGGCGAGCCGATGATCTTGATGCGGCGACGCGGCATAGCGTATTCGAAATCGTCGCGCGATTGCGGGCGACGATCGATCACTGGGGCGAGGGCCAGACCATCGATTGGGCAGCGCCGAGCCTGTGTCACAACGACCAGGCCCGCAAGCGCATCGGCAGGTTTGAGCGAGCCGCGATGAGCCCGAAGATGGCGCTAATCACCTGGCAGGCGGTTCTCCGGCAGCGGGATATGCAGGACATCCTCGCCAACGTCCGGGTTCCGACGCTCGTGCTGCATCGCAAACACGATGCAATTCCCGTAGAGCTGGGGCGCGATCTCGCGGCACGGGTGAAGGGTGCGCGGCTAGTCGAACTCGAAGGCGTCGACCACCTTCCGTGGGTCGGTGACATGAAGTCGGTCACCGGCGAGATGGAGGAGTTCCTGACCGGACACCGACACGAGCACCCGCCCGACCGAGTGCTGGCGACCGTGATGTTCACCGACATCGTCGACTCCACGCGGCATGCTGCCGAGCTTGGTGACCAACGCTGGCGCGAGCTGCTTGAACGTCACAATGAGATAGCGCACGCCGAGATCGATTCGTTCCAAGGACAGTTCATCAAGGACACCGGCGATGGTCTGCTGGCGACGTTCGATGGTCCGACGCGAGCGGTCTTGTGCGCCACCGCACTTGCCGAACGCATGCCGCAAATCGGCGTCGACATTCGAAGCGGCCTACACACGGGCGAATGCGTGCGACGCCACGAGGACATCGGTGGAATCGCGGTCCACATTGCCGCGCGAATCGCATCGCAGGCGACCGCGGGGGAGGTGCTCGTGTCCAACACAGTGAAAGAGCTTGTCTACGGTTCGGGAATCAGCTTCGAAGACCGGGGTGCTCACGACCTCAGAGGCGTCCCCGGTGAGTGGCGGCTATTCGCGCCGGCGGGCTATCACGATCCTGTTGAGGACGCGCTGACCGCCGCCCAGCAGTTCTAGGCTCACTTGGCCGCCGCCTGCAGATTCTGCTTGGAGTGTGGCGGCGCGGGCGGTGGCGGAGCCGGCGGCACCGTCTGCGTCGAGGCAGGCAGCGGGATGACGGGCACACCAGGAGTGCGGAGTTGCCCCGCCAGCCATGGCAGCCCCACGCCGAACGCGCGCGCGGCGAAGGGCCAGTCGTGCCTGCCCGCCTGCATCACCACCGCGCAACTGATGCCGTTGGCACTGCCCGTCGCGCACAGTGAGTTCGCCGCCGCGGTTTGGTTGTTGGGGTTCGCCGCGGCATTCACCACGCGTGGCTTCGCCGACGGGATGCCGTTGATGTCGAACCAGCCTGCCACTCCGGCGTAGGGCCCATGGCGGGTGATGACCGTCGTCGGATCGAACGCCGCGTAGGCTGCGACATTCCCGCCGAACAGGCGCTGAATGGTCTGGGCCTTGTTCCCCGAATTGGGCGTGAGGTCACCCGCGATGTCCTCGAATGCGCTGAACATATTCGGATGCATCACGGTCAGGTCGACCGCGCATGTGCCGCCCATCGACCATCCAACGACGCCCCAGCTGGCGCGGTTGGGCGAGACGCGGTAGTTCGAAATCATGAACGGTACAACATCTTTGGTGAGGTGATCGGCGGCGTTACCACGGGTGCCGTTCACGCATTCGGTGTCGTTGTTGAAAGCGCCGCCCGAGTCGACGAATACGAACACCGGCGCGTTCCCGCCGTGCGCGGCCGCGAAGTCGTCGATCGTCTTGACCGCGTTGCCCGCCCGCATCCAGTCGGCGGGAGTGTTGAACTCGCCGCCGACCATCATGACCGTCGGTAAGCGCGGCGGGGGATCGGTGGCGTACCACGCCGGCGGAAGATAGACGAGCTCACCGCGGTGTTTGAAGCCCGACCCGGAGTCGGGAATGCTGACCGGCACGACCGTGCCCTGCAGCGGGATCGCATGGCGTTTCTGCATCGCGACCACCGTGCCCGTGTCCGTCTGATCGGGCAACGGTCCCGAGGTCAGCTGGTTCCATGCATTCTGCACGGTGGGGAAGTAGCCGACCCACAGGTTCAACGCCAGCGCCGAGCACAACACGGACACCGGCACGGCCAGCGTCGACACCCCGCGCCGCCACCAGCGTGCGCTGCGCCAGCCGGCGACCAGCACCGCGGCCGCGACGCCGGAGAGCGCGACCCAGACCCAGAGCGAATACGGGGCAGGGTTGTCTTCATCACCCAATCCTTGCGAAGCGATGTACCAGTACGCCGCCACCGCGAGCGCGACCCCGACCAGCGCGGCCCACGGCAGCCACACCAGGCGCCAGCGCCGGTTGCGCCACCCGATCGCGGCGATCAGGAGGATCCCTGCGATGACTTGCACGGTTATCGGGAGCCATCCGTGCATCAGCGAAATGTGGTGGCGCAACGGCTCGGGTAACGTCACGGCAACAATCGTGGACGCGTTTCCTTGGGGCTGCCTGTGAGCGATCTGCTAACGCGGTTTGGCTAATGGGAACGGCAGAGTTTCGCGGATGCTGCGCCCGGTGATCAGCATGACGACCCGGTCCACGCCCATGCCGAGTCCACCTGTCGGCGGCATTGCGTACTCCATCGCCTGCAGGAAGTCCTCGTCGAGTTCCATCGCCTCGGGATCGCCGCCCGTGGCAAGCAGCGACTGCTCCTGCAGCCGCCTGCGCTGCTCGACGGGATCCGTCAGCTCGCTGTAGGCGGTGCCCAACTCGACGCCCCACGCCACCAGGTCCCAGCGTTCGGCCACCCCGGGAATGCTGCGGTGGGGTCGAGTCAGCGGCGACACCGACGTCGGGAAGTCCTTGTAGAAGGTGGGCTCTTTCGTGCGCTCCTCGACGAGCCGCTCGTACAGTTCGAGCACCACCGCGCCGGCGTCCCAGTGGGTCAGGTAGGGGATGCCCGCGGCGTCACAAAGCCTGCGCAGCGCAGCCAGATCAGTGTCGGGGCCGATCTGTTCGCCCAGCGCCTCGGACACCGCGCCGTGCACGCTCTTCACCGTCCACTCACCGGAGATGTCGATGGGTTCGAGAACACCGCCATCGCTGGGACGCAGGAACACGTGCGCACCGTTGGCGGCCTGTGCGGCGTTCTGGATCAGCTCGCGGCACCCGTCGATCCACACGTTGTAGTCGGCATGCGCCTGGTAGGCCTCCAGCAGTGTGAATTCCGGGTTGTGACTGAAGTCGACGCCCTCGTTGCGGAATGCGCGCCCGAGCTCGAAGACCCGCTCGACACCGCCGACGCAGAGCCGCTTGAGGTACAACTCGGGCGCGATGCGAAGGTACAGGTCGAGGTCGTAGGCGTTGATATGAGTGAGGAACGGCCTGGCGTTGGCGCCGCCGTGGATCTGCTGCAGGATCGGTGTCTCGACCTCCAAAAACCCCTTGCCGACCAGGGTTTCGCGGATCGAGTGCAGCACACCGCTACGCGCGCGGATCAGGTCGCGGGCCTCGGTGTTGATCGCCAGGTCGACGTAGCGGGCCCGCACGCGCGCTTCCTGGTCGGTGAGCCCCTTCCACTTGTCCGGCAGCGGACGCAGGCACTTGCCGATCAACCGCCACGCGTGCACCAGCAGCGACTGGGTGCCCGACTTGCTGCGACCCATCGAACCGCTGACCTCGATCAGGTCACCGAGGTCGATGGCATGGGTGAAGTCCGCTGTCGTGCCCTTTTCCAGCAGCGAATTGCCAAGCAGCAGTTGGACTTCGCCGGACCAGTCGCGCAGGTCGGCGAACAGCACGCCGCCGTAGTCGCGGATCCGCAAGATCCGACCGGCCACAGTCACGTCGGTGTCGTCGCTTGCGTCGACGGCCTGTGCCACGGTATGGCTTGGCGCCTCGCCGACGGGATAGGCATCGAGACCATCGGCTTGCAGCGACTTGAGCTTGGCCATCCGCACGCGCACCTGCTCAGGTAGCCGTGCTGCATCGGCTTCTGGCAGATCGGCCTGAAGTCCGCTGAGGTCGGGCGCGCTGCCGTCGGGGTGCAACAAGCCCGTGGCGACCAGGTTCTCCGGAGCCGAGATGTGATGTCCGGTGTGCGGCTGCGGGTGCCGCCGCGAGAACGGCAGCACCAGAAAGCCCTCGGCGATCACCGATGCCACGCCGACCCGGGGCACCAGCCTGGCGTCCTCGTAGCACGCATACCGCGGCACCCACTCGGGTTGATACTTCATGTTCGAGCGATAAAGCGTTTCCAGCTGCCACCAACGGGAGAAGAACACCAACAGGCCCCGCCACAGCCGGGCGACCGGGCCCGCGCCAAGCTGTGCGCCGTGCTCGAACGCCGTCCGGAACATCGCGAAGTTCAGCGAGATCCGGGTCACCCCAATGCCTTCGGACTGCATGCACAGCTCGCTGACCATCAATTCGATTGTGCCGTTGGGGGATTGAGGGGAGCGGCGCATGAGGTCCAGTGACACCCCGTTGTTGCCCCACGGGACCAGCGACAGCATCGCAACCACTTGGTCATTTCCCGCGGCGCTCTGCACCGCTTCGACCAACAGGCAGTCGCCGTCGGCGGGGTCGCCGACGCGACCGAGGGCCATCGAGAAGCCGCGCTCGGTCTCGGTGTCCCGCCAGGCATCGGCCCGCTCAACCACCCGGGCCATCTCGTCGCTGCTGAGGTCGCGGTGGCGTCGGATCCGAACGGTTGCGCCAGCGCGCCGCGCCCGCGTCACCGCCTGCCGGACCGCGCGCATATCGGGACCGGAGAGCCGGAAGTTGTCCGGATGCAGGATCGCCTCGTCGCCCAGTTGCAGCGCGTTGAGGCCGGCCTGGCGGAAGGCCTCGGCGCCCGTCAGGCTGGCACCCATCACCCCGGGCGCCCAACCGTACGTTTGGCACAGCGCCAGCCATGCGTGAATGGCCTGCTGCCACGCCTTCGGGTCGCCGACGGGGTCGCCACTGGCCAGGCAGACACCGACTTCGACCCGGTAGGTGATCGCGGCCCGGCCGTTGGGCGCGAACACGACCGCCTTGTCGCGGCGGGTCGCGAAGTAGCCAAGCGAATCGTTCTTGCCGAACAGCTCGAGCAGGCCGCGGATCGCGGATTCGTCCTCGCCCGTGAGCGCGTTCTCGGCACGCTGCGACTGAAACAGCACGATCGCGGCGACCATCAGTGCGACCGCGCCGAAGAGGCCGAGCAGCGCATTGACGAAGACATGTGGGTGGCCGCTGAATGAATCGGGGTCGGCGCCCGCGAACGCACTCACCCGGTTGAGCGCGTACAAGAACCGGTCCTCGCGGGCCAGGCTTCCCGGGAACACCTCCAAAAGGGCCCAGCCGACGAGCGTGCCGATGGCCATGCCGGTGACCAGCGTGGCTGCCGCCTTGACCAGCGCTCCGCGCCGGACCTTCGCCCAGAACTCCTTACGGGCCAGCAGCAGGAACAGGATCGAAGAGATGTGGAAGGCGAGGCCGATCACCTCGCCGATGTCGTCCATCACCGACTTCGGGCTGGTGACGAGGCCGCCGACATTCCACGCGATCGACGCGAGCATGTAGCCGATCAGGATCCACCACGCGATGCGCTTGCGGGCCGCGAGCGCTGCCGCCAGCAAGACCAACACGAAGGCCCAGGCGAAGCTGGTGTCGGGGAAGTTGAAGATGTAGTCGTTGACGAACTCGCGAGGCTCCCTGATGAACCACCGGATGCCCGGCGAGATGCTCGCGACGAGGGACAGGGTGGCGATGATGCCGACTGTCCAGCCGGCCGCCGCGGGCACCCACGAGTATCGGGACGCCCGACGCGTCAACGTGGCGGTCATAGGCCGCGAGGATATTCGCTAATGCTCAGAAAAGGTTGTGACTACGCCCAGCTACCAGACAGGGCCGGTGTACTTCTCGCCCGGACCCTGGCCAGGTTCGTCCGGTGCGGCACTGGATTCGCGGAACGCCAGCTGCAAAGTCTTCAACCCGTCGCGCACCGGCCCGGCGTGCGGTCCCAGATACTCGGCGGACGCCGTGACCAACCCGGCCAGCGCTGTGATCAGCCGGCGTGCTTCGTCGAGGTCGCGGGTTGGGCTGTCGTCCGGATCCTCCGCCGACAGGCCGAGCTTCTCGGCCGCCGCGCTCATCAACATGACCGCCGAGCGGGTGATCACCTCGACCGCCGGAATCTCGGAAAGCTCACGGATGTTAGTTGGATCGGTCATGCCTGCTAGACTGGCACGCGCGACCGTCCCGGCGTACGCCAGGGACAGCAAGTGGAGTCCCACTCCCACCGCTGACCATATCGGTTCAGCGGTCCGGTCACAGGCATCCGATGCCTGTCCTGGTCGGCTTTGGGCCCTGCTTTGAGCAGGGCCTTTCTGTTCAATTGAGCAGAGCGCTGATGGTGTGGGATTCCTAGAGGACAACGTAGGAGGCCCCATCAGCACTGAGACCCGTGTCAACGAGCGCATTCGAGTCCCTGAAGTTCGTCTCATCGGACCAGGTGGCGAGCAGGTAGGCATTGTGCGCATCGAAGACGCCCTCCGCGTCGCCGCGGATGCCGATCTCGACCTTGTCGAAGTAGCCCCGGACGCCAAACCGCCGGTTTGCAAGATCATGGACTACGGCAAGTTCAAGTACGAGACGGCTCAGAAGGCACGCGAGTCTCGCAAGAATCAGCAGCAGACCGTCGTCAAGGAACAGAAGCTGCGGCCGAAGATCGACCCTCACGACTACGAGACCAAGAAGGGTCACGTTGTCCGCTTCCTGCAAGCGGGGTCGAAGGTCAAGGTCACCATCATGTTCCGCGGACGTGAGCAGTCGCGGCCCGAGCTGGGCTACCGGCTGCTGCAGCGGCTGGGCGCCGACGTCGCCGACTATGGCTTCGTCGAGACGTCGGCCAAACAGGACGGCCGCAACATGACGATGGTGCTGGCTCCGCACCGCGGCGCGAAGACTCGCGCCAAGGCGGCGCAGCAGGCCGAGGCTCCCAGAGAGCAGGCCGCACCCGAAGAACCAGACGTATCGCAGAACTGAGATAAGAGAACTGAGGACAAATGCCCAAGGCGAAGACCCACAGCGGCGCTTCCAAGCGGTTCCGGCTGACCGGAACCGGAAAAGTCGTGCGCCAGAAGGCCAATCGTCGGCACCTGCTCGAGCACAAGCCGACGAAGCGCACCCGGCGGCTCGACGGTCGCACCGAGGTCGCGGCCAACGACCGCAAGCGCATCAAGAAGCTGCTGAACGGCTGAGCTCGAGCCCGTACCAAGACCCGAGTGAGATAGGAAGACTTTCATGGCACGCGTGAAGCGCGCAGTAAACGCGCAGAAGAAGCGCCGCACAGTACTCAAGGCATCGAAGGGCTATCGCGGTCAGCGGTCGCGCCTGTATCGCAAAGCCAAAGAGCAGCAGCTGCATTCGTTGACTTATGCCTACCGTGACCGGCGTGCCCGTAAGGGCGAGTTCCGCAAGCTGTGGATCTCCCGGATCAACGCCGCAGCCCGCGCCAACGACATCACGTACAACAGGCTCATCCAGGGGCTCAAGGCCGCAGGCGTCGAGGTCGATCGCAAGAACCTCGCCGAGATCGCGGTCAGCGACCCGGCCGCCTTCACCGCCCTGGTCGAGGTAGCCAAGGCTGCGCTGCCCACGGATGTGAACGCTCCGTCGGGCGAGGCTGCCTGACGCTCACCGAGCGCTCCGCCCGGGTGGCGGCGGCGGTCAAACTGCACCGTCAGGTGGTTAGGCGCCGGGAAGCGCGCTTTCTCGCCGAGGGACCGAACCTCGTCGAGGCAGCGTTGCGGCGTGGTCTCGTGTCGGAGGTGTTCGCTACCGAAAACGCCTCGGCGCGATTCGGTGGGATGCTGGCTGGCGTGCCGGTCCAACTGGTGACCGAGCGGGCGGCAAAAGCGTTGTCGGACACCGTGACTCCGGTGGGACTGGTGGCGGTGTGTGCGGTGCCGGACGTGGCACTGGACGATGTCGTTGCGGACCGGCCACGGCTCGTGGCCGTGGCGGTGGAGATCTCTGAGCCCGGCAACGCCGGGACGCTGATCCGCATCGCCGACGCGATGGGCGCCGACGCCGTGGTGCTGGCCGGGCACAGCGTCGACCCCTACAACGGCAAGTGTCTGCGGGCGTCGGCGGGCAGCATCTTCTCCATCCCGGTGGTGTCCGACCCCGACGCCGCAGCCGTCGTCGGCGCGCTGAGCGACGCCGGCGTACAAGTGCTGGCGACCACCGTCGACGGTGAGGTCAGCCTCGACGAGGCCGACCTGTCAGGGCCGACCGCGTGGCTGTTCGGTCCGGAGGCGCACGGCCTGCCGGCTGAACTCGCGGACACGGCGACGCACCGGGTGCGGATCCCGATGCCGGGCAGCGCCGAGAGTCTCAACGTCGCGTCCGCCGCCTCGATCTGCCTGTACCAGAGCGCACAAGCGCACCGCGTGTAACGCGCCATGGCGAGAAAACGGGCCGAATCGCGCCACTGCGTTACATGCGGTGACTAGGCGCCGCTCAACAACCCCTTGGCGACGTGGGTGATCTGCACCTCGTTGCTTCCGGCGTAGATCATCAGCGATTTGGCGTCGCGGGCCAGCTGCTCCACGCGGTACTCGGTCATGTAGCCATTGCCCCCAAACAGCTGCACCGCATCCATCGCGACGTCGGTGGCAGCCTGCGAGCAGTACCACTTGATCGCCGACGCCTCGGGTAGCGAGATCGGCTTGCCCTTTTGTGCCGACTCGATGACGCGAAACAGGATGTTGCGCACGTTCATTCGGGCGACTTCCATGTTGGCCAGCTTGAGCTGGATCAGCTGGAAATGCCCGATCTCCTGGCCCCACAGCTGGCGGCTCTTCGCATAGTCGACGCAGAGCCGCAGACATTCCTCGATGACGCCAAGCGCCATCGCCGCTACGCCGATCCGTTCGGCGGAGAAGTTGGACCGCGCGCTGGCGCGCCCGTCGCCTGCCGAGCTGCCTTCGGTTTCGCCCAGCAGCCGGTCGCGGCCCAGCCGGACGTTGTTGAAGAACAGCTCACCGGTGCGCGAGCTGTGAATCCCCATCTTGCGGAATGGCTTTGACTGGACGAAGCCCTCCATGCCACGGTCCAGCACGAAGGTCAGTACCCTGCGGTCGCGCTTGTCGACGCCGGGTTCGTCGAGTTTCGCGTAAACCACGATCACGTCGGCATCGGGACCGTTGGTGATGAATGTCTTCTGGCCGTTGAGGATGTAGTCGTCACCATCGCGTACGACGTAGGACTTCATGCCGCCGAACGCATCCGACCCGGCGTCGGGTTCGGTGATCGCCCACGCGCCGATCTTGTCGTAGGTGACGAGATCCGGCAGCCAGCGCTCCTGTTGGGCCGGCGTGCCGCGGCCCATGATCGTGGGCACCGTCAGCCCGAGGCTGACGCCCATACCGGTGACGATGCCCATCGACACCCGGCACAGCTCGCTGACCACGACGAAGCCCATGCTGCCGGAGCCCGCGCCGAACATCCCGCCCGAGGACGGCTTTTCGGACGACTCGCCTCCCTCGCGCAGGCGGGCGAGCCGATTGTTGAGCGAGTCGCGGGCCATCTCGGCGATACCGAACGTCGCGAACAGCTTGCGGATGACGGGGTAGGGCGCCATCTCGCCGCTTTCCAGCTCGTCGACGTGAGGGCGAATCTCTTTATCCACGAACTCGCGCACGGCGTCGCGCACAGCGAGATCGACGTCAGACCATTCCAGCATGCGTTCAGGCTGCCTTACCGCGTCCGCGCCCCGGACGCAGCCCAGCCAACGAGAACGTGGTGTGCACCAGCGACCCTGCGCGGTCGAGCAGTGTTTTGCGCGGCGGCACATAGTGCATCGACAGGCCATGGCGGTCGCGGGGCGGCGCCATGAACGCGGGTGCCTCGACCAGCGGCGCATCGGTGGGTAGGCGCCCCTCCGCGCGGCGGTACGCGGCCAGCGCGCGCGGGTGCAGCCGGATCTCGTCAGGCACCGCGACGAACGCCAGCTCAACGAGCTTGCCGAACAGCCGCAGCAGCACCTCGTCGCCCGGCGTCCACCGCATGCCCGCTTTTTCCCGCACCGCCTCGTCGAACAGTCCGGCCGCGATCCACCGCTGCGCTCCGACCATCGGCTTGAACAGCTGGTCCCACACCGCCGTCGGTATCAACACGAACCACGGTTTGGGGATGCGGATCGTGAAGATGTCCAGCGTGGCCTTGTTGATCTCGAGCTCTTCGCTGCACTTGCGTTCCCAGTACTCCTGGAATTCGTCCCAGCTGCCGGGTACCGGCCGCATGCTCATGCCGTACATCCGGTACCACTGCACGTGCTCGTCGAACAGCTGGCGCTTCTCGGCCTGGGTCAGCCCGCCGCAGAAGTACTCGGCGGTCTTGACGATCAACATGAAGAACGTGGCGTGGGCCCAGTAGAACGTCTCCGGATGCAACGCGTGATAGCGACGGCCTCCGGCGTCGACGCCCTTGATCGTCTTGTGGTAGCTCTTGATTTGCTCACCGGTCTGCGGGGCGCGCTCGCCGTCGTAGACGACGCCCATGATCGGGTACACCGAGCGCGCGACGCGCTGAAGAGGCTCGCGCAGCAGGATGGAGTGGTCCTCGACGCCCGCACCGAGTTCGGGATACATGTTTTGGATCGCACCGATCCAGACGCCCAGCATGCCCGTGCGCAGATCGCCGAAGTATTTCCACGTCAGCGAGTCGGGGCCAAGAGGGGTGCCCGTGTTTGCGGTCGTCGTTGAGCGCACGCTTCAACGATAATGTTGACAACGCACGTTGTCTACGTTTGGCGGCGCAAGTGTTATCCGTGCTCCATCGCCGCGCCACACGCTTGTGACCAGCCCGTTTACCGGCGATGAAGAGCGGCACCTACGCTTGCGCCTGTGAATGTCGAGTCGTTCGACGAACGATCCGGCGGTATCGGGGAAATCGACGGGGTGCCGGATAGCCCGGCTCCGCCGCAACGGTCATCCGGACCGATGACGTGGCTGAAGGACACCAATCACAGCGCGGCCGTCATTGCCTTCCTCCGCCGCGCGCGTCGCGCGCTACCGGGTGATCCCGAGTTCGGTGATCCGTTGTCGGCGGATGGAGTTGGGGGCCCACGCGCCGCCGCCAGGGCCGCCGATCGGTTGCTGGAGCGCGAGGCGGTGACACGCGAAGTGAGCCTGGGTGCACTCCAGGTGTGGCAGGCGCTGACCGAGCGGGTGTCAGGTAAGCCCGCGAATCGTGAGGTGACGCTCGTTTTCACCGACCTGGTCGGTTTCTCGACGTGGTCGCTGAGCGTCGGGGACGAGGCGACGCTGCGGTTGTTGCGCCGGGTTTCCCAGGTCGTCGAGCCACCACTGCTGGAGGCGGGTGGTCACATCGTCAAGCGGATGGGCGACGGCATCATGGCCGTGTTTCCGGAACCCGTCACCGCTGTGCGCGCCGCCATAGCCGCCCGTGACGCGGTGAAAGCCGTTGAGGTGGACGGCTATACACCGCGGATGCGGGTGGGCATTCACACCGGCCGCCCGCAGCGGATCGGTTCGGACTGGCTGGGGGTGGACGTGAACATCGCGGCGCGTGTGATGGAACGCGCAACCAGGGGCGAACTGGTGGTATCGGCACCCACGCTGGAGCGAATTCCCGACGAGGACTTCGAATCTCTGGGTGTGACAGCGAAACGGCTTCGCAGGCAGGTCTTTACGGCCAAGCAGGGCGGCGTGCCCGCCGACCTCACCATGTATCGACTGAAAACTCGCAGGCAGTTGCCAGGCAGCAAAGACGATGACGGCGAAACACTGGACGCATAGTAGTTTGGAAATGTTGTTCAGATTGCTCGCCCGGCTGGCGCGGGTCCGCGTCACCGTGGCCTATGCGGTGATCGTGACCTCCGTCACCATCGTTTTGTATGCTCTCGGCCCGCAGGTGCAGGACCGGGTGATCCGCCACGTCAGCACCAATCTGCACAACCTCAGGCATGGCCACTTCGGCACGCTGGTGGGCAGTGCGTTCGTCGTTGACGCCGGGCCCATCTATGTGTGGTTGCCCGGGCTGGTCTGCCTGCTTGCAATCGCGGAGTTGACCTATCGCAGCGGCCTGCTGCTCGTAGCGTTCGCGACCGGACACATCGGTGCCACCCTGCTGGTCGCCGCCGGCCTGACCACCGCGGTGGAGCTGGGCTGGCTGCCGATATCGGTCAGCCGCGCGACCGACGTCGGCATGAGCTACGGGGCCGCAGCGGTGCTGGGCTCGCTGACCGCGGCGATACCGGCGCGCTGGCGGCCCGCATGGATCGGATGGTTCATCGCGGTCGGGATGGCGGTGGTGGCGGTTGGCCGTGATTTCACCGACGTCGGACATGCGGTGGCACTGGCGCTGGGCATGTTGATCGCGACGCGGTTCCGTCGGCCTGAGCGCTGGACATCGGCGCGGTTCGTGATGCTCGCAGGCGCGGCGGGATTCGGCTACCTGGTGCTGGCCAGCACCGACATGCTGGTCGCGACGGCCGCCGGGCTTGCCGGTGCCGTGGTCGGCGAGGCGGTCGCGCGGCTTCGCTCGACGCGCGAACCGGCAGCTATCGCACCGCCGGTGGGCTGTCCGACCTAGGACGTCGACGCAGGGATCGGGCCTCTGAGGATCTTCGGGTCAATGTTGGCCAGTGCATGGGCGACCGCGTCGTCCATGCTCATGTTCGCCCCGGACGTTCGAAGTTCACGCATCTGCTGGTCGCCGAGGGCAGCCGCGACGAGGTCCGCAGTCTCATGAAGGTGTCCGAGGACGAAATTGGAGCCCGAACCGGTAGCGCTGTTCGGTCCGGGCCCTGCCCGTTGGAGGCGACGTACGACGCACCCAGTAGGGCGCCCGCTACTTCGGGCCGGTCATCGGCGAAGGCGCGCGCACACTCGGCCAGGCAGATGGCGATCTGGAGCGGAGCCATAAACCAGCGGTCGAAGTACAACGAGCGAGCGACCAGCGTGCGCGTGAGCTCCCAGTCGCGAAGGCGACCGGCCACCATGCACGCCGTGAGGAGACCGCCCCAGAGATCTTCCCCCATGCCGATGGTGCGGTCGAGGCTCTCGCCCAGCACGGCTCTCGCGCGCACAGGGTCCCGCTCGACCAACGACATCGCCAGCGAATTGAGGGTCAACACGATGGCCGTCGGCATTCCGGATCGGCGTGCGAGTTCAACTGCTTCTTCGGCAGTGGCCGCCGCCTCGTCCGCATCTCCACCGCCCAACAGCGAGGCATTGACGCCGTACGCGCGGCAGATCGCGGCGATTCCGGGAAATCCGTCGGCGCCTGGCCCCCTCCGCCGCGCGGCGGGATGCGTAGACGGCATCGGCATAGGCTCCAGCGGTGAGAGCCGCCTGTCCCCGAACCGCATCGGCGTCCACTTCGATCCGCGGGCCTCGGAATGCCTCGTGTCCAGTGCGGTCGGCCGCCACGGCGCGGGCGCAGAGCCGTTCAGTGGCTTCGAAATCGGCGCTCAGCAGGGCCCGACTATCAGTACCCGCGGAAACCCTGGCTGCTTGGAGGCTTCAGCAAGGTCGATGACGCGCGCCGTCGGCAGGGCAAGCACCGCGCCCATCGGTGTGACGGCGTGGCTCTGCGCCTGGGGATGGTTCGCGACGAGCCGCACGGCCAGTGCGGCGTCGCGGACGTCGAGCGCTGTGGCGAACGCGACGCGGATGTTGTCACGCTCCGGGCTTACCAGTTTGGCCGATGCGATTTGGTCAGGGCCATACGAGTTTTCGCCTGCCGTCACCGACAAGTCGGCGTAGAAGCGCGCATGCCGCATCAGCAGCGTCTCGGCCTCGTCTGTTTCGGCGAGCCGTTCTTCGGCGTACTGGTGGATGGTCTCCAGTAGGCGGTAGCGGGTGGCCAAGCCGCGATCTTCCGCGACGACCAAAGACCGGGCCACGAGGCTGGTGACGAGGTCCAGCACATCTTCGGATTCGACGGGGTCGCCGCTACAGATTTCCTCGATCGCCGCCAGCGTGCAGCCGCCGGAGAACACGGCCATCCGGGCGAGCAGCCGTTGCTCGGCGCCGCTCAACAGATCGAACGACCAGTCGATGGCGGCGCGCAGTGTGGCGTGACGCTCGACGGCTCCCCGGCGGCCGCCGGACAGCACGTGGAATCGCCGCTCAAGGCGCTGAGCCAGCTCCGCAGGAGTCAAGGCGATCACGCGGGCCGCCGCCAGCTCGATCGCCAAGGGAACTCCGTCCATCTGCGCACACCTCCACCACCGCCCCGGCATTACGGCCCGCGAGGTCGAAGTCGGCCTTCGCCCGGCGGGCGCGCTCGACAAACAAACTGACCGCGTCGGTGTGCACGAGCCGCTCGATCGCATCACCTGGCTCGCCCGCCGCCAGGGGCGGCAGCGCGATCGACTGTTCGCCCTCGACAGCCAGCCCCTCCCGACTGGTTGCGAGCACGGAGACGTCGGGGCACGCCTGCTCTATCCGCGTCACCAAGCGTGCCGTCGCACCGAGGAGGTGTTCGCAGTTGTCGAGAACCAGCAACGACTGCTTCGGCGCCATCATTTCGACGAGCTACTCCTCGAGCGACGGCCCGCCACGGTTCGCCAGATGGAACGCCGCCGCGACCGCCTCTACGACGCCGCTGGGGTCGCGCACCGCGGCCGAC